>Ga0315284_10000784_pt1 | contig 43711 bp, 38 predicted proteins | sample YL17G09_16_MG_FD_203696 | JGI IMG/M metagenome (GOLD analysis project Ga0315284, IMG submission 203696) | Sediment microbial communities from Yellowstone Lake, YNP, Wyoming, USA - YL17G09_16 | ecosystem: Environmental > Aquatic > Freshwater > Lake > Sediment | place: USA: Wyoming | collected...
TGGTTCTCTTATCGGTAGTCATTTGACTGCGATTGTCCACGGCCCGATGGCCCTGACTTCGATGGCGAAGGTGCGCTTGTCGAGAAGTACAGTGCCGTCGTAGGGGTCCACCGTGTTGACGAGCAGGTCGGAGCGAGTGCCCCACCCTATTACAGCAAAGTAGTTTCCGCCGGCGTTGCCCGAGATCTGAGCGGTATCAGGTGTGCCATGGAGGAAGAAGACGGCATCGCCGGCGCCCTCGCGGGTGCCAGGGATGGTGAGCCACCAGCCTGGATCAGCGGCCAGGTGGGGGAGGGGTAGGATTTCGATAGTCCAATCGTCGGAGGCTTTGACCTCGAAGCGGGTGGTGCAAACGCCGTCCGCCCAGTCGAGGGGACGATAGCCGTCGTAGGGGTCTACGGTATTGGCGACGGCGGCGAGGCAGGGGTGGCCCAGGTCGGCGATGGAATCCCCAGAGCCCGCGAGGGTCCAGGGTTCGGGCGGGGGTGTGGGGCTGGCAGTGGGTCGAGGGGTGTTAGTGGGGCGCGGGGTATTGGTGGGCCGGGGCGTGGCGGTGGGCGAGGGCCGGGTGGGTTGGGTAGTGGCAGTAGGGATGGGAGATGGTGGGGGGAGGGTGGCCGGGAGGGTGGCCGGAGCGCTGGTGCAGGCGGCCAGGCCAATGGTCAGGATCACGATCAGGCTTTTGGTACTCACGTTTCTCCTTTGTAACCCATTATACCGCACCCCCTGCGCGGATTCCGCAACGGCTTTCAGTATCCTCCATCGGATCGAGCCCACTGTAACCTCTCCATTCTGCAGGCTCTGCAGATCGCGTACGACCACTTTCAGTATCCTCCATCGGATCGAGCCCACTGTAACACCCGGCCACAGGACCGGGCAGGAGCGAAAGCCACACTTTCAGTATCCTCCATCGGATCGAGCCCACTGTAACTGGCGAAGGTGCGGTTGCGCCAGACGTTGTTCGGGAATCTTTCAGTATCCTCCATCGGATCGAGCCCACTGTAACTTGAAGATTGAGGTTGAGTTGGATGGATCAGGTACAGACTTTCAGTATCCTCCATCGGATCGAGCCCACTGTAACCACGTGTTGTACGTGCGGGCGGATGAGGATATTGCGCCTTTCAGTATCCTCCATCGGATCGAGCCCACTGTAACCGAGGTTCGGCAGGGGCAGACCCAGGCCATCAAGTGCTTTCAGTATCCTCCATCGGATCGAGCCCACTGTAACGCGTACCGGAATGCGCGGCGGGCGTTGGAGAATGCGTCTTTCAGTATCCTCCATCGGATCGAGCCCACTGTAACGTGTATTGGATGCAGCATGAGATCATTCTGGTCTATCTTTCAGTATCCTCCATCGGATCGAGCCCACTGTAACCGGTTGCGGGAGTGGCGGGAGTGGCTGGTAGAGCGTGACTTTCAGTATCCTCCATCGGATCGAGCCCACTGTAACTGGGGGGGGTGCTGCTGTGGGTGGTTCCTTTTCTCTCTTTCAGTATCCTCCATCGGATCGAGCCCACTGTAACGTGTGACGTCCACGGCTTTGCCCTCTACGAAGATGTCTTTCAGTATCCTCCATCGGATCGAGCCCACTGTAACCGCTTCCATGGATGCGGACGATGGAGTAGGTAACGGGGACTTTCAGTATCCTCCATCGGATCGAGCCCACTGTAACTGGTTCTCGTCCCGTTCTCCTGCTGCTGGTCTGCGGTCTTTCAGTATCCTCCATCGGATCGAGCCCACTGTAACGCGCCGCCTCTTTCGCTTGGCCTGTGGCCCTTCTGCCCTTTCAGTATCCTCCATCGGATCGAGCCCACTGTAACGGAAAGGGGAAGATGAAATGAAAGCGATCAGAACAACACTTTCAGTATCCTCCATCGGATCGAGCCCACTGTAACAGGATACTACATTGCCGGCCAGCCGCAGACCACCAAGCTTTCAGTATCCTCCATCGGATCGAGCCCACTGTAACTGGGAGTGTGCTGGGTGACGGCGCGGTGGATCTGGTCTTTCAGTATCCTCCATCGGATCGAGCCCACTGTAACTGGCCGACGGGACCCTGATCACTGCCTGGATGGATATCTTTCAGTATCCTCCATCGGATCGAGCCCACTGTAACTTCTCCGCGGGGTCTGCGGCGTGGGTCGGGGTCGGTCTTTCAGTATCCTCCATCGGATCGAGCCCACTGTAACTTCTGGCAAATGCCAATGCGTTGGCCGGACAAGATCGGCCTTTCAGTATCCTCCATCGGATCGAGCCCACTGTAACTACTGGGTTTTGGGAAGGCAAAGGATTGTCTGGAAGGCTTTCAGTATCCTCCATCGGATCGAGCCCACTGTAACTCATCTGCAACTGATACGTCAGCGCTGTGATTTCCTCTTTCAGTATCCTCCATCGGATCGAGCCCACTGTAACGGTGATGACGCTGGCGAGCAGCAGCAATACGTCGTCTTTCAGTATCCTCCATCGGATCGAGCCCACTGTAACCTACGTTGACGACGAAGGTGCGGGTGGGGAATCTGGCCTTTCAGTATCCTCCATCGGATCGAGCCCACTGTAACTTTGGGCCAGGGGGAAGAGGATGGCGGCCCAGTAAACACTTTCAGTATCCTCCATCGGATCGAGCCCACTGTAACACGAACTTGACTATGGCATACCCTACGGCGAACCGTCTTTCAGTATCCTCCATCGGATCGAGCCCACTGTAACAGAGTGGCAGTGCTACCCGCAATGGTGATGGGCACTCTTTCAGTATCCTCCATCGGATCGAGCCCACTGTAACCAGTGTGTGGACTGCGACGGGCACTGATCCGTTCGTCTTTCAGTATCCTCCATCGGATCGAGCCCACTGTAACTGCAGGTTGCGCTCGTAGTCTGTGCCAGCCAAGTACTTTCAGTATCCTCCATCGGATCGAGCCCACTGTAACTGGCAAGTCACTCATTGCCGTCTCCTTGCTCAGCCACTTTCAGTATCCTCCATCGGATCGAGCCCACTGTAACTTTGTGCCACGATTGCAGGCGCATGGAATTCCTCACTTTCAGTATCCTCCATCGGATCGAGCCCACTGTAACCTCCTGGGGGAGGAGCAGGTGGACGCCGGGATCGTGGACTTTCAGTATCCTCCATCGGATCGAGCCCACTGTAACTTGGGGAACGATAAACGGGGGAGCGTGGCGCTGGTGGACTTTCAGTATCCTCCATCGGATCGAGCCCACTGTAACGTTCAACCCCTTGCGCGAGTTTACCGGCTTGTGGGTCTTTCAGTATCCTCCATCGGATCGAGCCCACTGTAACGGAGGTAGGGATCGTTGGTCATCCTGGCATCTCCAACTTTCAGTATCCTCCATCGGATCGAGCCCACTGTAACTATGCCCCACTTCCGCTTTAGCGTCTCGCAGCGGTAGCCTTTCAGTATCCTCCATCGGATCGAGCCCACTGTAACTCAAGTGCAGCCCCAGGCAGCCGGCCACAGGTCAGGCCTTTCAGTATCCTCCATCGGATCGAGCCCACTGTAACCACACAGGCCAGCGGAAGGCACACGCGGATCACCCACCTTTCAGTATCCTCCATCGGATCGAGCCCACTGTAACTCGGGGAGGATGACGGCGTGAGGGAGCTGTCCGCGACTTTCAGTATCCTCCATCGGATCGAGCCCACTGTAACTGATGGAGGCGCGTAGTGGATAAATCTGGTATTTGGTCTTTCAGTATCCTCCATCGGATCGAGCCCACTGTAACGATGCACGAGGCCGATTGAATGTCACATTGCCAGCCTTTCAGTATCCTCCATCGGATCGAGCCCACTGTAACCCACCTCAATACTGTCAGCGATTGACCACAGTTCATCTTTCAGTATCCTCCATCGGATCGAGCCCACTGTAACCAGATGCAGCGCCCGGCCACCCGGTGCTTGCCAATGTCTTTCAGTATCCTCCATCGGATCGAGCCCACTGTAACTCTGCTTGCTCCAGCAGTGTGCCAGGATCAAAAACTTCTTTCAGTATCCTCCATCGGATCGAGCCCACTGTAACTGTCCAGCGTAGTTATAGCCATTGCTGTGATGCAGTCTTTCAGTATCCTCCATCGGATCGAGCCCACTGTAACCAACGCCAGGCATTGGCCGACATCCAGCAAGCCTCACTTTCAGTATCCTCCATCGGATCGAGCCCACTGTAACTGTAAGGCGTGTGTGCGTGCTGAGCGCAAAGCCAAGCCTTTCAGTATCCTCCATCGGATCGAGCCCACTGTAACCGCTCGCCCGCCTTCTGGCTCAGCGGGCGCGAGTTTGCTTTCAGTATCCTCCATCGGATCGAGCCCACTGTAACGATGCTCTTCCTGAATTCCCGCCCAGGCAGCCTGGACTTTCAGTATCCTCCATCGGATCGAGCCCACTGTAACGCCTCAAACTACTGGCGCGTTATGCCCTCAAGTCGTCTTTCAGTATCCTCCATCGGATCGAGCCCACTGTAACTAGACAAAGTATAGGTCCCTTCCCTCCTCGGGACGACTTTCAGTATCCTCCATCGGATCGAGCCCACTGTAACTTCCGTGCCCCGCGTGCGGTCACAGGACCTACCGATCCTTTCAGTATCCTCCATCGGATCGAGCCCACTGTAACGCCGCCGCCCCAGTTCGTATCGTAGAAGGTGACAGTACTTTCAGTATCCTCCATCGGATCGAGCCCACTGTAACCAAACGGTCTGAGAGTGTGACGGTGTGAGCGCATCGACTTTCAGTATCCTCCATCGGATCGAGCCCACTGTAACAATTCGTGGCAAAGCATACCACTGCCGCCGCTAAGAACTTTCAGTATCCTCCATCGGATCGAGCCCACTGTAACCAGGTCATCGCCATCAATGCACCCGTGGTCGTCGCCGCTTTCAGTATCCTCCATCGGATCGAGCCCACTGTAACTCGGGCAGGCCCGGCGGCGGGCGTTGCCGGGACGGGCTTTCAGTATCCTCCATCGGATCGAGCCCACTGTAACCCTTGAAGCCCAGACCGACGAAAACGCCCCAACTCTCTCTTTCAGTATCCTCCATCGGATCGAGCCCACTGTAACTACTGGCCGACGCGCCGAAAGCCATCGTTTCATCCGCCCTTTCAGTATCCTCCATCGGATCGAGCCCACTGTAACAACGACACCATACACGAAGAGGCCGACGCCATGAGCTTTCAGTATCCTCCATCGGATCGAGCCCACTGTAACAGGAGATCGTCTAGTGTGGTGCCGGTGTCTACCAGGACTTTCAGTATCCTCCATCGGATCGAGCCCACTGTAACTATCCGCTATGTTCCTGGCCAGGCGAGAAGCCCGAAACTTTCAGTATCCTCCATCGGATCGAGCCCACTGTAACTTCTGGTCGCGCGGCGCGTACTGCCGCAGCATCTCCACTTTCAGTATCCTCCATCGGATCGAGCCCACTGTAACGTCTGTGGCGAATCTATGCGCATACACAGCACGGGTCTTTCAGTATCCTCCATCGGATCGAGCCCACTGTAACACGGCCCCACAGAACACAAGGCTGCGCTTGACGACATACTTTCAGTATCCTCCATCGGATCGAGCCCACTGTAACGACGAACCTGGCAAAGACCGCCAGTCTATTTGTAAGGCTTTCAGTATCCTCCATCGGATCGAGCCCACTGTAACTGATACGCCCCGTATTGACCTCGTGCGACTCCAGAACTTTCAGTATCCTCCATCGGATCGAGCCCACTGTAACTGCCTGCATGACACGATCATCTCTACGTGAAAACGACTTTCAGTATCCTCCATCGGATCGAGCCCACTGTAACCGCTTCCACCGCTGCCCGTTGCTCGTCGCTCAGAACAACTTTCAGTATCCTCCATCGGATCGAGCCCACTGTAGCTATGTGCTAGTCAGGCCAGATACTACCCCTACAGGTAGCTTTCAGTATCCTCCATCGGATCGAGCCCACTGTAACCTAGTGTCTCGCAACCTTGTGCTATGCCTTCCATCTCTTTCAGTATCCTCCATCGGATCGAGCCCACTGTAACACACCCACCCAGCCCACCCAACCCATCCAGCAGCAGGCTTTCAGTATCCTCCATCGGATCGAGCCCACTGTAACAAGGTCGGTGGCGCCCCGGATGCGCACCTGGAGGAACTTTCAGTATCCTCCATCGGATCGAGCCCACTGTAACTCCCACCCTCCCACCGACATCCTGTCATCTCCTGTACTTTCAGTATCCTCCATCGGATCGAGCCCACTGTAACCCTTGGCTGCCTTCATCCTCCAATTGGCCGCCTCAACTTTCAGTATCCTCCATCGGATCGAGCCCACTGTAACCGCCAGTCAATGCACCGATGACTGCAACGATGTCGGACTTTCAGTATCCTCCATCGGATCGAGCCCACTGTAACCTTGCAGGCGTACAAGGCCATGACCGACGACGAACTGACTTTCAGTATCCTCCATCGGATCGAGCCCACTGTAACCAGGGCATAGTCCAGTATCATACCCGCGACTTCTGGTCTTTCAGTATCCTCCATCGGATCGAGCCCACTGTAACCGCCGGTCGGGTGGGGCACTCAGACTCCAGCCAGTCCTTTCAGTATCCTCCATCGGATCGAGCCCACTGTAACCATAATCTCTTTCCAGCCTGGCCGATGTTCAGCGTCCTTTCAGTATCCTCCATCGGATCGAGCCCACTGTAACCCCTCCTAGCCTGCCACCCGCACGATACGAGGTCTATCTTTCAGTATCCTCCATCGGATCGAGCCCACTGTAACCACTGTACCTGGACTATGCGCCTGTCCCGAAAGGTCTTTCAGTATCCTCCATCGGATCGAGCCCACTGTAACGCGGGTTCTTGGTATTCTTCCTCTATACGCTCCCACCTTTCAGTATCCTCCATCGGATCGAGCCCACTGTAACGAGCGCAGCATACGTCGGTGCACCACGGGCGACAGACTTTCAGTATCCTCCATCGGATCGAGCCCACTGTAACCAAGATGTGGAACTCGCACGGCTGGCGGCGGGAACGGCTTTCAGTATCCTCCATCGGATCGAGCCCACTGTAACTTCGTGGTGGACGGCAAACCGTTGTGCATGTAAAGTTCTTTCAGTATCCTCCATCGGATCGAGCCCACTGTAACTTTCTTGGAAAGTAGAGTTACCAAGACGCAAACAAGACTTTCAGTATCCTCCATCGGATCGAGCCCACTGTAACCTCTGTGCTTTGGCCGCCTCGACTGCCGACTGTACGACTTTCAGTATCCTCCATCGGATCGAGCCCACTGTAACTGGCCTTCGTAGTGGGGATTCCTAACTCTTTCAGGTCTTTCAGTATCCTCCATCGGATCGAGCCCACTGTAACCTGCTGCCCGTAAGGCTGTAAACCATGCCGTTTAAAAACTTTCAGTATCCTCCATCGGATCGAGCCCACTGTAACTACCGAAGGCGGTAGAGGGACAGACCGAGAATAGCACTTTCAGTATCCTCCATCGGATCGAGCCCACTGTAACATCGGTATAGGCTCACAGGTAAGTACCGACCCAGACCTTTCAGTATCCTCCATCGGATCGAGCCCACTGTAACTTAGATTACAGGTTCGCAATGCTTCCGGTCTTCGTCCTCTTTCAGTATCCTCCATCGGATCGAGCCCACTGTAACTTGGACGGGGCGGGCGGGAGGGATTCTGCTGCTACACTTTCAGTATCCTCCATCGGATCGAGCCCACTGTAACGACAGGCAAGCAACAGACAGGTCTTACTATTTCGACCTTTCAGTATCCTCCATCGGATCGAGCCCACTGTAACTGTTTCCTCATCGCGGCAATCACTAGGTTGCCACTAACCTTTCAGTATCCTCCATCGGATCGAGCCCACTGTAACTCACCAAACCCGAACCCTACAGCCACGGCGACGATCACTTTCAGTATCCTCCATCGGATCGAGCCCACTGTAACCTACGACCTCGGCTTTGGTGTTCTCCAGGAAGTCCTTTCAGTATCCTCCATCGGATCGAGCCCACTGTAACTTTTCCGTCAGCAGGGAGAGGCAATGTTAGCCGTTCACACTTTCAGTATCCTCCATCGGATCGAGCCCACTGTAACTGATGGCGGGATTGACATTGCTGTAGGCACATACACCTTTCAGTATCCTCCATCGGATCGAGCCCACTGTAACCAATGGCCGGGGTAAAGCCTATCCGGAGCGAAAGGACTTTCAGTATCCTCCATCGGATCGAGCCCACTGTAACTGGTGCGAATACTTCTACCAGAAAGCCAACCACGGCAACTTTCAGTATCCTCCATCGGATCGAGCCCACTGTAACTGAGGACACTCGTGCATAGAGGTCTCTTTGAACAAGCCTTTCAGTATCCTCCATCGGATCGAGCCCACTGTAACGACAGCCGCCACCTGTGCGATGTGCTGGCGGGGGCGGCTTTCAGTATCCTCCATCGGATCGAGCCCACTGTAACTATGTGCTAGTCAGGCCAGACACAACCCCTACAGGTACTTTCAGTATCCTCCATCGGATCGAGCCCACTGTAACCGGGGCGTTTTCATGCGGAGCGCTGTTGACATCGGACCTTTCAGTATCCTCCATCGGATCGAGCCCACTGTAACTGTGTTATGGCATGGTGATTGGAGCCGCGACATTCTCTTTCAGTATCCTCCATCGGATCGAGCCCACTGTAACCCCGTCTAGTCGGTCGCTTGCGAGATGAAGGATGTTTCTTTCAGTATCCTCCATCGGATCGAGCCCACTGTAACTCCTTTTCTGTTGGCTTGCCCGCCTTGTACCACCGAGCTTTCAGTATCCTCCATCGGATCGAGCCCACTGTAACAGCGCTGCCATGACCAGCGCACAGATGCGCAAACAGAACTTTCAGTATCCTCCATCGGATCGAGCCCACTGTAACTTTCCCTTCATCGCGGTAACTACGGTATCACCGCTGACCTTTCAGTATCCTCCATCGGATCGAGCCCACTGTAACTTGCCAGACGGATTTGACGAGGAGACTTCAACCCGTCTCTTTCAGTATCCTCCATCGGATCAAGCCCACTGTAACCCGGTGAGGAATGGGGTTGCCATTACAACGACGTGGTCTTTCAGTATCCTCCATCGGATCGAGCCCACTGTAACCGAGTTCAATCGCGTCCTGCTAGAGGAGAGTGAGTTCCTTTCAGTATCCTCCATCGGATCGAGCCCACTGTAACTAGCCATTCTCGTGGTGTCCATAGAAGACATAGCACCTTTCAGTATCCTCCATCGGATCGAGCCCACTGTAACAGAGCATCGTGCCGCTGCTGCGCGCCTGCATGCAGTACTTTCAGTATCCTCCATCGGATCGAGCCCACTGTAACCTGTCTATCCAACCAATACTCACCGTTATGTTACTCACTTTCAGTATCCTCCATCGGATCGAGCCCACTGTAACTTTATGGATGCGCCCGCGTGCTCTGTTATGATGCTACTTTCAGTATCCTCCATCGGATCGAGCCCACTGTAACTGCTCATGAATCCTCCTGCACGTTTTGCATGTCGCCCTTTCAGTATCCTCCATCGGATCGAGCCCACTGTAACTGAAGTCAGCCAATATGCGTAATTAGTTGCAACGAACTTTCAGTATCCTCCATCGGATCGAGCCCACTGTAACCCTGGTCGGTCACGACATGATCCTACACGCTATAGACTTTCAGTATCCTCCATCGGATCGAGCCCACTGTAACTGGGTAGAAGTCAACAAGCGGCAGGCTGGGTGGTCCGCTTTCAGTATCCTCCATCGGATCGAGCCCACTGTAACTTATTTCCTGCGAACAGATTGCAGGCGGGCCTTGCCACTTTCAGTATCCTCCATCGGATCGAGCCCACTGTAACCGGGCTGGAATAGGCAACACGCACATCGGCGTGGATTGCTTTCAGTATCCTCCATCGGATCGAGCCCACTGTAACTCCCGTGTGCCAGCGTATTTCTCCTCCAGCATTCGTACTTTCAGTATCCTCCATCGGATCGAGCCCACTGTAACAAATCCCCACGCGCATGTGGGATGCACGGCACCTGCCTTTCAGTATCCTCCATCGGATCGAGCCCACTGTAACTTTACCTAGGCGCTGATGGCAGGTATCATCAGCGCGACTTTCAGTATCCTCCATCGGATCGAGCCCACTGTAACGACGGCGACAACCTGAGCGCCTTGCAGTCGTTCGGCGACTTTCAGTATCCTCCATCGGATCGAGCCCACTGTAACGAGACCATGCTATGTGCCTGGAGTTTGGCATAGAACTTTCAGTATCCTCCATCGGATCGAGCCCACTGTAACTAATCAATTCGTATTGTTCTCCCGCGAGTGGCGGGAACTTTCAGTATCCTCCATCGGATCGAGCCCACTGTAACGCAGAGTGTACCGCCTGAGTGCTTGGAAACGTTAAACTTTCAGTATCCTCCATCGGATCGAGCCCACTGTAACAACCCGCAGAGTACGCCGCGCGCGCCCCGATTGAGCTTTCAGTATCCTCCATCGGATCGAGCCCACTGTAACGCCAGGGCAATTAGTGGATGTGATCGCACAGACAGGCTTTCAGTATCCTCCATCGGATCGAGCCCACTGTAACGTGGACAGTTTGAGGCCGCCCTGCCAACCGACAAAGACTTTCAGTATCCTCCATCGGATCGAGCCCACTGTAACAACGAGCCCGACGGCGGTTACTCTGAGAGTGATAAGAACTTTCAGTATCCTCCATCGGATCGAGCCCACTGTAACGCTGGCAGGCACTGGCCTAGCAGAGTTTGACCCGCACTTTCAGTATCCTCCATCGGATCGAGCCCACTGTAACTTTGGCTTCATCGAACTACCAGGGGCGGGAATGCACTTTCAGTATCCTCCATCGGATCGAGCCCACTGTAACTGCGTGTACGAGTTCGCCAACCGACCATCGTTTGACTCTTTCAGTATCCTCCATCGGATCGAGCCCACTGTAACCTCCTTTTTTCGGTTTCGCGCTTCTGCGCTCATTCACTTTCAGTATCCTCCATCGGATCGAGCCCACTGTAACCATGTTATGGCTGGCGCACGACAAGTCGAACGCGGACTTTCAGTATCCTCCATCGGATCGAGCCCACTGTAACCAGTTCTGCTAGCACGACTGGCGTATTACTTTCCGACTTTCAGTATCCTCCATCGGATCGAGCCCACTGTAACTTGCTGGCCCAGAACGACCCGCCAGCGATGTTCACAACTTTCAGTATCCTCCATCGGATCGAGCCCACTGTAACTTTACCGAGCAGGACTATCATATCCCTAAGCCAAAACCTTTCAGTATCCTCCATCGGATCGAGCCCACTGTAACAGTCTATGAGTCCACTCTGTGCTTCTCTGCTCACCCACTTTCAGTATCCTCCATCGGATCGAGCCCACTGTAACTGCTGGCAGGCACTGGCCTAGCAGAGTTTGACCCGCACTTTCAGTATCCTCCATCGGATCGAGCCCACTGTAACTTCGGCGGCAAACGCGAACCTTCCCTCAATTCGGTCTTTCAGTATCCTCCATCGGATCGAGCCCACTGTAACCATCTTGAGTTGTGGCGGGCATCCTGCTGCAATAATTCTTTCAGTATCCTCCATCGGATCGAGCCCACTGTAACTTAGCTCTGACGTGCTGGACGCGGATCAGATCGTGGTCTTTCAGTATCCTCCATCGGATCGAGCCCACTGTAACTCGGCGAGGACGTCGCGGGTGCGGTCGTTGGCCTGGCCTTTCAGTATCCTCCATCGGATCGAGCCCACTGTAACGGTTGTGGCCCTGCCAGGCCTGCCGGTAAATCCTCCCTTTCAGTATCCTCCATCGGATCGAGCCCACTGTAACATTTCGGCGGCCAAAGTGTCCATGGCCGCCGACCATTCTTTCAGTATCCTCCATCGGATCGAGCCCACTGTAACAGTAACGGCGTTTCATTTCCTGGCAGGCCCAGGAGACTTTCAGTATCCTCCATCGGATCGAGCCCACTGTAACCCGTCGGATCGTGCACGCACGCAGCATACCATTCCTCCTTTCAGTATCCTCCATCGGATCGAGCCCACTGTAACCTACCGCCGTAGCGGTGCGCGTAGGGGAGGCGGATGCTCTTTCAGTATCCTCCATCGGATCGAGCCCACTGTAACTTGCGCTCTTGTCTTGTGCGGTTTATGGCGTCCAAGACTTTCAGTATCCTCCATCGGATCGAGCCCACTGTAACGGAATTCATTGACATGAGCGATGCCACTCAGGTACTCTTTCAGTATCCTCCATCGGATCGAGCCCACTGTAACCTAACGCGATTACCAGCCCGGGCCAGAACACCCCTTCTTTCAGTATCCTCCATCGGATCGAGCCCACTGTAACCGATCCCGCGCGAGTGCCTTCGGCAATCTGCACTTTCTTTCAGTATCCTCCATCGGATCGAGCCCACTGTAACACTTTGACTATTTTGTGGCTGCATGTAGACAGTCAAACTTTCAGTATCCTCCATCGGATCGAGCCCACTGTAACATCTCGCTCGTCCTCCATTCGACTCATTCCAGCCGTCTTTCAGTATCCTCCATCGGATCGAGCCCACTGTAACCGCATGATTCAACTCGACTGCGATGGATGGGATATGTCTTTCAGTATCCTCCATCGGATCGAGCCCACTGTAACTGCTGAGGCAAGTGTGCGCGCATGCGGGCAGTGCGACTTTCAGTATCCTCCATCGGATCGAGCCCACTGTAACTTTGCAGCTTCGGCGGCTCTGACCGCGCTGTCTACAACTTTCAGTATCCTCCATCGGATCGAGCCCACTGTAACTTCTCGCTGTCGTGATAGTACATCTTGCCAACCTCAGCCTTTCAGTATCCTCCATCGGATCGAGCCCACTGTAACATGCGCAATTATTCTCATTTCGTGGTAGGCGGCGAACTTTCAGTATCCTCCATCGGATCGAGCCCACTGTAACCGAAGCCGCCCGCCGACGCGCATTTCTGCATCGCTGACTTTCAGTATCCTCCATCGGATCGAGCCCACTGTAACTACGCTCATTCTCAAACTCATCTCCGATGTACGGAACTTTCAGTATCCTCCATCGGATCGAGCCCACTGTAACTTGGCAGAAGCAGTCACGGCTTGGCGCGTTGCTAACTTTCAGTATCCTCCATCGGATCGAGCCCACTGTAACGTCTGTCCCCTTCCACACCCGACCCATCACCAGGACTTTCAGTATCCTCCATCGGATCGAGCCCACTGTAACTGTGCACCCGCTCTCCCTGGCCGTAGATCACCCCAACTTTCAGTATCCTCCATCGGATCGAGCCCACTGTAACTCCTGGTGGAGTTGGGTGGTGTCGTCGGTGATGATCACTTTCAGTATCCTCCATCGGATCGAGCCCACTGTAACAACTCCTGCGCTCGGAGTGCATCCTGCGAAATCTCCCTTTCAGTATCCTCCATCGGATCGAGCCCACTGTAACAGGCCAGAGGCAGGAGCGGCCCACGTGCACGCCGGTCTTTCAGTATCCTCCATCGGATCGAGCCCACTGTAACTGGTCGCGCTGGTGGGCGTGTCCGGTGTATCAGCACTTTCAGTATCCTCCATCGGATCGAGCCCACTGTAACTCCCCGATCCGCTGAGCCGCCGTCTCCATCGCCGTCACCCTTTCAGTATCCTCCATCGGATCGAGCCCACTGTAACTGATCGTGGCGACGGCGCTTTCATCGGTATTGGGCTTGCTTTCAGTATCCTCCATCGGATCGAGCCCACTGTAACTCCCCTGGCACCGGGTGCTGACGGTGCGGGCGCCGGACTTTCAGTATCCTCCATCGGATCGAGCCCACTGTAACTGGCGCTGGTGGGGCTGGGATGCCTGGGGTTGAGTCTCTTTCAGTATCCTCCATCGGATCGAGCCCACTGTAACCACGGTTATATGGACACCTCCAGCAGCTCGTTGTTAACTTTCAGTATCCTCCATCGGATCGAGCCCACTGTAACTCGCGGATGACGGTGGCGTGGGTGTCGGGATCCCACACTTTCAGTATCCTCCATCGGATCGAGCCCACTGTAACCGGTGTCGAGTCCGCCTTATGCAACTCTGTCTACAACTTTCAGTATCCTCCATCGGATCGAGCCCACTGTAACAGCGGAAAAGCTTCTTTCGTCTTCTCAGCGAGAGACCTTTCAGTATCCTCCATCGGATCGAGCCCACTGTAACCGTTGCTAAAGTACCTGTTTGTGACGCTGCTAGTTGGCTTTCAGTATCCTCCATCGGATCGAGCCCACTGTAACCAAGGACGATATTGAGGAAGCATTGGACAAGGCAAACTTTCAGTATCCTCCATCGGATCGAGCCCACTGTAACCGGATCGGGAGTTTTCGGAGGCGTGGGAGATTAACAACTTTCAGTATCCTCCATCGGATCGAGCCCACTGTAACACAGGCTAGGATACAGGCCAGAGGATACGACCTACGTCTTTCAGTATCCTCCATCGGATCGAGCCCACTGTAACTGAACGGCGTCTGCGCCAGGAGCGTCATCGTCTCCACTTTCAGTATCCTCCATCGGATCGAGCCCACTGTAACCAAGGTGTTCGGTGGCCTCATGCCCGTTCAACCTTGCTTTCAGTATCCTCCATCGGATCGAGCCCACTGTAACAGCCGGTGGTATTGATCGCGCTGGAGGAGGCCGTAGCTTTCAGTATCCTCCATCGGATCGAGCCCACTGTAACTGCTGACGGCTGGTTACGTGACCATCGGTGTGGAACTTTCAGTATCCTCCATCGGATCGAGCCCACTGTAACCTCGGTGTGATGCGTCAGTCCACTGCGGAAACAGAACTTTCAGTATCCTCCATCGGATCGAGCCCACTGTAACAGCCATTTGCCCCATCCCAACAGTGGTCACAGCTCGCCTTTCAGTATCCTCCATCGGATCGAGCCCACTGTAACCGTAACGATTGCCTAGATACCCCACCCCTAAAAAGGTCTTTCAGTATCCTCCATCGGATCGAGCCCACTGTAACTATTTCGTCTGCGTTCCAACTGTCTTAGGATAAATTCCTTTCAGTATCCTCCATCGGATCGAGCCCACTGTAACCATGCGGACTGGACAAGCAGACTTCCTGGCGCGTGACTTTCAGTATCCTCCATCGGATCGAGCCCACTGTAACTGACCAACCCTTCCCACACGGTGTCTAAGTCTACAGAACTTTCAGTATCCTCCATCGGATCGAGCCCACTGTAACTGCTTGTCCAGTCCGCATGGCCTCGCCTTGATGGTAGACTTTCAGTATCCTCCATCGGATCGAGCCCACTGTAACTTTGTAGACAGCATGCGCGAGGGCTGCCGACAAAAGACCTTTCAGTATCCTCCATCGGATCGAGCCCACTGTAACACCATACACATTGACGAACATAGACGTTGGATCAGTCTTTCAGTATCCTCCATCGGATCGAGCCCACTGTAACCGAACCAAAGGGATGGCTGGCGCTGAGCGGGTCGAGCTTTCAGTATCCTCCATCGGATCGAGCCCACTGTAACTTCTGTGTTCTGGCCGTGCAAGGGGCCCATCCGCAACTTTCAGTATCCTCCATCGGATCGAGCCCACTGTAACCGGCGAAGGCGATGGGCCAGGCGGCGGCCAGCAGATGCTTTCAGTATCCTCCATCGGATCGAGCCCACTGTAACCGTTACGCTCAACGCGTGACCGTAGTGGCAGTAAACATCTTTCAGTATCCTCCATCGGATCGAGCCCACTGTAACCAAGGATTCTGGTCCCTGCTGCGGCAGGTATTCGCACTTTCAGTATCCTCCATCGGATCGAGCCCACTGTAACCCGACGCCAGCAAGGTGCAAGCACTCCTGGACGGGTTCTTTCAGTATCCTCCATCGGATCGAGCCCACTGTAACTCGACCGACTGGCGGTTCGCCCGATCCCGGACAATGACTTTCAGTATCCTCCATCGGATCGAGCCCACTGTAACCACTCGGCGGAATTGGCCAGCTACCGACAGTCGCCGAACTTTCAGTATCCTCCATCGGATCGAGCCCACTGTAACTGCTGCCCGTGCCGAGACGGCCCAATGAGCGACACACTTTCAGTATCCTCCATCGGATCGAGCCCACTGTAACACTGCGCAAGGCTGGCGTACCCTTCTCGGTCATTGCCCTTTCAGTATCCTCCATCGGATCGAGCCCACTGTAACTCCACGTCATCATGCCGCAGGCCGGAAGATCACAGCTTTCAGTATCCTCCATCGGATCGAGCCCACTGTAACTTCGTCCACGTCATCATGCCGCAGGCCGGAAGATCACACTTTCAGTATCCTCCATCGGATCGAGCCCACTGTAACTTCGGGCAGGTTCGCTCCATCGTCGTGCAGGATGACTTTCAGTATCCTCCATCGGATCGAGCCCACTGTAACTGGCCGGCACGACGCAGTTGACGGCGACGCTGGTAGACTTTCAGTATCCTCCATCGGATCGAGCCCACTGTAACGCATCCGAGACGGATTGCTCGACGACGCCCCCATCTCTTTCAGTATCCTCCATCGGATCGAGCCCACTGTAACCACCGCTTTCAGGTGCCGTATGCACCCCTCTACGATATCTTTCAGTATCCTCCATCGGATCGAGCCCACTGTAACCGACCTCTGCCGATAGAAAATAGACCTCCACAAGCCGTTATGGAGGCTGTTTCGGGGCCTAAAATGGCCCTGGACCACGTTTTTTCCACTCTTGCTCCTCCTTTTCTGCGTCGCCAATCTGGGCTGTGGCGCAAATCGTTTTCCGCGCCCCAACCCCGCCGATTTGCGACTGCCGCAATGCGTAAAGCCCTCGCCTTCATAGCACATCGTTGCAGAACCGGCGGAACTCACAGTTCACGCACGGTTGGCACGACCGTGGCGGGTCTGGCATGACTTCCCGCTCCACCATCTCCCGCATCGCTGTGACCACCTCCCGCACTTCCCCCCGCAGCCGCTCTGTCAGTGCTATCTCCTCCACCTTCCTCGTGACCAGCGAGTAAACGAAGCCCCGGCGGACCATCCCTCCCCACGTCTCCTCCAGCATCATCCCGTACGCCGCCAACTGCCGCCGGAAGTGTTGACCTGCCCGCCGCATCGTCTGCTTGTAGTCCACCGGAATCAACTCCCGCGTCTCTCCCTCTCCCACCTCGATCACCAGGTCAACCCGCCCGCGCAACCCCAGTATAGGCGATTCCACCCACACGTCAAAGTAGCGCTGCCCTTCCTCCAATCCATAGGCCGCCAACGTGCGCCGTTGTTCTCGCTTCCCGGCTTCCTCGTGCGCGGCAATCCCTGCCTCCATCTTGTACGTCGTCGGCCGCACCAACGGCAGGCAATAGGTGTAAAAGACGACCCGCGGACAGTAGGTGTACTGCTTCAGGTCGGTCACCACAAAGACCGTGCGCTCCCCCTCTTTATCCTCCATCCTCCATCCTCCATCCTCCATTCTCCATCCTCCATTCTCCATCCTTCATTCTCCATCCTCCTCCCCCTCCTGCACAATCTCCAGCCTCTCCCGCCAGTCTTTCTCACACATGACGAACAGTTGCACCTTTCCCGCCCGCTCCCCCAGCCGTTCCCCGATCTTCATGACCAATTCCTCTTGATGGGTACGCGCCAGGTCCCCCAGAAAGGCCGAATACTGGATGCGATCCAGCCCATAGTCCAGGCAAAAGTCGGCGATCTTGGTGCGCGCCCGGTCGTCCGGGATGTCGTAGACTAACAGGGTTTTCATAGGATGTAGAATGAAGAATGAAGAATGTAGAATGAAGAATGTAGAATGTAGGATGAAGGATGAAGAATGGAGTTACCAGCGGGCGATGAAGGGCTCGTAGGCCGCCCGGTCGCCGCGTACGAAGGTGGCGACGTGCCGCGCCTGGTCCTGGATGATGACCCGCAGCGGCTGGCGCTTGCGCTCGTATCGTTCCGCTGCCTCCAGCCGCTCCAACACCTTCTCCGCAATCTCCCGCCGGCTTTTCTCCACCAGCAGCCCTTTCTCGTCCAGTTCCAATTTCATCCCCTTGGTCGCCATACCCACCACGGTCCGGTCTATCACGACCTGCCTGAACTCCTCGATCAGGTCAAAGACCAGGCTGGGCTTGCCGGGACGGTCGGTGTGGATGAACCCTCCGTAGGGGTCCAACCCCGCCAGGACCAGCGCCCGTTCGATCTGGCCATAGAGGATGCCGTAGCCATAGTTCAGGGCTGCGTTGACCTGGTCCCGCGCACCGCGGCCCCGCCGCCCCGGCCAATTGTATTGCTCCGGGACCACCTGCTTCAGTGCGTCCCAGTATCTCTGCGCCGCCCGCCCTTCGACGGAGAGCAGCTCTCCCCGTACCTCGTCCACAGTGTTCCCCTTCAAGCGGCACAGTTCCTCCACGTGCTCCTGTACCTCGTCGGCGTGCGAGCGCAATTCCCGATAGATTTCAGGATCGGTCTCCTGGCGATACTTGGCGGCATAGCGCAGGAATCCGGCCTGGTTGGTGATCTTGCCCCGCGCGAACGCCACCGCCAGCTCCAGCCCCCGCCGGTCGGCGTAGGCCAGCAACTGCTCCCGCCGCGTCAGCACCGTCCCGGTCAACCCGGCCGCGTACAGTGATGCATAAGGCCGCCCCCGGCTGTCCACAAAGTAGATCGGGATACCCGCCGTGCAACAGGCGCGGATGGCGCTGGCCGACAGGCTGACCCCCTCGCCGGTGATCAATACCTGTTCCAGGTGCAGGAGCGGCGCCTCGGCCAGTTTGTCCTTGTCCTTCGTGACCTGCAACCGGCCACTATGCTTGCCGACGAAGGCGCCGAATTGGTCTACGATCAGGCTATGGATGATAGGCATTAGACCTCCTGTAAGAATGAAGAATGGAGGATGGAGGATGGAGGATGGAGAATGGAGAATGGAGGATGAAGTCAGCGGTGATGGGTGTGACGGCGTTTTTCGGTGACGATGAGCGAGAGAATTTCGTCCAGGAGCGCGTGCCGCGCTTCGACGATGGCGGGGCCCAGCAGCAAGCGGGCGCGAAAGTACCATCCTTTCGATTCGCGGGCCGAACCTTCGGCAATGCGTAGGAAATAGAGATAATCCTTGCCGCCCACACCCCGACCATATCCCTCCTCAATGTTCGCGCTGATGGATCCGGCGCTGCGGATCAACTGCTCGGCCACGGCCCGCCCGCGCGCGTCGCGGATGAGGGTAGCGCAATCCTCCCACACCAATTCATACGCGTAGAGTGCCCTCGGATACGCATCGAAGCGCCAGCACGCCTCCGCCTTCACCCGCTCCGGCACCGTCACCACCCACCCCTCAAACTCCATCCTTCCATCCTCCATCCTTCCATCCTCCATTCTCCATCCTTCATCCTCCATTCTTCATCCTCCATCCTCTACCCTCATCCACCCATTCCCCTTGACCGCATCCTTCCCCACGTGGGTGAACTGGCCCCACGCCAGCCACGTCAGAAAAGGCGACCAGTCGCCGGCCTCCAACACAACACTGCCTGTGAACCCTGAGGTGGGGGACTCGGCATGGCGGCGGGTCGAGTAACTGCGCACCTCCTCCCACACCAGGCGATTCTCGACCACGCGCACCCGCCCGGCCGCCTCGATCAGCCCGCGCGGGTCATCGAAATGGAGCGGCGTGTCGGAGAAATCGCGGCTCAGTGCCTCCAGCCGCTCCATCAGCCGCTGGAAGAACGGCTGGAAACGGAATCCCTCCGGCTTGACCAGGTGTCCACGTTCGATGATCCGCGTCGGCGTCAGGAAGTGGACCTCCATTCTCCATTCTCCATTCTCCATTCTTGCTCTGGCCCATTCCTGAACTTGCTGATGCGTGATGGGAACGTCCGGCACCTGCACCATCTTGTCGCCCGCTCTCATCACCGGTTGCCGCTCTCCGGTCAGCGGGTTCTCGGCCCACGCCTCCTGGATGGTCAGCGTGCCCCGCCGCCAGCGGCCATCAGGCTGTTGCACCCGGCGGCCGATGCCCCCCTGCTCGAACTCCCCCACCGCCAGCACGACGTAGGGAAACAGTTGCAGCGCCTGGGCATACAACGTCAGCCCAAACTCCATCCGTTCCCCCGCCTCCATCCTCCACCTTCCATTCTCCATTCTCCATTCTCCATTCTCCACCGGAGGCTGGATCGTGTACGGCCGCGGCACATCCCGTCCCCGACCACTTTCAGGCTTGAGCGTGCTGACCAACGTGGCGACCGGGCAGGTGGCGACCAGCGGGCAGGCGGCGCACTCGGCAACTTGCTGGTCGTCCCGCGCGCCACCGCGTGAGAGACCGCAGAAGCGGTTGCGCAGTGCGTGGAACAGTGCGCCGCGGATGGCCGACCCCTGATGCTCGTTCAATTCGATGGTGTCCTGCGCCTCAGTCACAAAGCGCAGACAGTGGGCAGTAAAGTGTTCCATATCCACCTCTCTCGCCGGCTCGCTCATTCGCTGACTCGCTGCCTCGCTGACTCGCTGACTCGCTGCCTCGCTGATTCGCCGATCGGGATGCCTACCAGTTCCGCCAGGTCCGTCCCCGTCTCCGCCTCGAAGCGCATCAGTTCCCGGCAACGGCGGATGGCCATCTGCCAGCGGATCGAGCCGGCCTGGTGTAACGCCTCCAGCAGGCGGTGCCAATCGCCGCCATAATCAGCCTGGTGCTCCCACACCAATGCCACGTCCGGGTCGGTGTCGTCGGGCTCCGTAGGGCGGAGCAGCCAGGCGGGCGCGGCGGCCAGCGCACGGAACTTGGCGCAGCCGTCTCCGTTGCCGTCGGCGTAGGCTCCTTCGGCGGTGTCCAGGAGCGCCAGCAGGCCCAACGCCGCCTGGCGCAGCACCGCCCGCGCGCGGGGCTGGTCGTGCACGAGGAGCAGGTACTGCGCGGGCAACACCTCGCCCGTCGCCGACGCGCAGCCGCGCAACTCCGAGCACAGGCCGGACTGAATGGCCCCGTCGAGCAGGGCCTCGACCCGGTGGGCATCAGTTCCTTGTCTCAAATCACATTCTGGCATATAATCTATACAGGATACGCTTCCCCAGAGGTAGGTAGAATGGCAACTGTCACAATCACGGAAATCCTCGACGACCTGCGGGCCGCCGACGAGATCACCCGGCGTTTCGAGCGGCGCTACTGGCTCAGTTCGGCCGATTTCTACGAACTCTATTCTCAAGGCCTGTTGGACGATGGAGAACATACCGACGATTTTGCCTTGTGGGCCGGCTTTTACAAGATCAAACTGGACCGGGAAAAGGACCTGCAGCGGCTCTCCCAGGAACGGGTACGCCGTCTCCGCGAGCAGGCCCGCTCTGGTACGATCCGAATCGTGCTACCAGAGCCCGTGATCGAAGTCGTCCCTTCATAGGCAGAACCTGATTCGTTAGTATGATTCGGAGCCCTATCCCGAAATCTCCGAACTGGCCTCGACTTTTCGCCATCATTACCACGAACCTCCCGATATCAAGCACAATCGCACGCCTGCGCCGGGCATCAGCTTTACCGCGCCCAATCTCCCCACGCTGATCGCTGACTCGCTGGTTCGCTTACTCGCTGATTTGCACGTCCTCCTGTCCCGGCGTATAATAGTAGCCGAGGTGAGTGAAATGGCGACAATCACGCTGAGCGATATTCTGGACGACCTGCGGGCGGCTGACCAGGCACTGCGCAAATTCGAGCAGCGCTATTGGATCAGTTCCGCCGACTTTTACGAACTGTACTCCCAGGGACTGTTGGACGATGGCCAGCACCGCGAGGACTTTTCCGAGTGGGCCGGTTACTACAAGCTCAAGCTCAAGCGGGAGGCTGCGCTGGAGCAACTGTCGCGACAGCGGCTGGAGTATTTGCGTAGCCAGGCCACTGACGAGACGATCACTCTGCTTCCAGAAGAACCTGTGTTGGAACTGGCCTGATGGATAGATTCTCTCGTCCGGCATACGAGCACCTGCTCTATACGCTTCCACAGGAATACCCTGAAATTGCGTCATCGTCGCTTCACCTCTATACTACCTCTGCGACCATCGGTCTGGTCGAAGGAAGCGTATGGTTTCGTAACGGCCTGGAACTGCGCGTGCGCGAACTGGTAGACCTCTCTGATGGTGAGATCCTGGACTAAAGCTACGACGTCTTACGGGATGAGGAACCTGTTCGCTGGTGTGTGGCGCTGGGCGCAAGAATCAGCGAATGAGCGAATCAGCGACACGAACTGCGAACCGCTGACTCGCTGATTCACTGCAAGGTAGCACTCTCCGGCGTCAGTCTATGCGCTCGTACAGGCTGAACGATTTGCTAGAACGAACCAGGCGGTAGGGCAGGACTATGTGGCGTAGCACGCGCTCTTTCCCTAACTTGACCCCCTTGCCGCTGTAAATGTCGGCCCTCTCAAACGTCAGGCTGGCGTCGCAATCGTCCAGTTGTTGAATGATCCCATCGGCAAGGAAAGGCCCGTTGGGAGCGCCGTTCACGACGATGAACCCTGCCGGAAGCGCCTCGACTGTCATAGGCGGGGCCAGAAGTTGTATGAATCCCCCCCGTTTCCCCAGGTAGCTGACCTGGAACAGCCATTCCCCCAGGTGCGACAGGTTGCCCGCCTCTCCGTCCAGCGCCATCCCCAGAGTTCCATCAAAGTGGACGTACTCGCGGAAAGCGATCGTCTTGCCCAACGGGCCGGCGTGCTGCGTACCCGGTTCAGCCGGATTACGGCGCGGCTTGAGAATCCTGGTAAACAGGTTGGTGACGACGACCTGCTCAGGCGGCCGCAGCGCCACCGTCAGATCGCGCAGCCAGGGCCAGGCCTCCTTCGCTGCTGCCACGCCGGACGTACGGCAGGCCGCGTCCAGCAGCGCCATCTTGACCGCGTAGGGCGTCGGCGTCAGCAGGCTCTTGCCGCCCGACGATGTGGCCCAGGCCGGTTTCAGGCTAAACAGCGCAGTAGGTTGGTATTCTGCGATCAGCCACATCATGCCCCCCGGTAACTCAACGTGTACGGCGCGGTCGTCTCGACAAGTTCGGTCATCACCTGGCTGAACTGCGCCAGCGAATCGAACTCGTGCAGGGCGACGGCTCCCGGGCGCATCCTTTCCAGCGCTTCCTGCACGCCCCGCAACTGTTCCCGGTAGTGGCTGTTGATGGGGCTCATCGTGGGCGCCGGCGCCACGCCGCTGCTCACGGCCACCACACCCTGAAAGTCCACGATGTGAGGGTTTTGTGTGCCGCGCATCGCGCCGTTCGGCTCGATGAAGGCGTACAGGATGCTTTCCAGCAAGGCCCGGTAGCGCGCTCTGCGCTGGGCCTCGTCCACCGCGTAGGTCTGCGTGATGTCGTTGAAGCCGATGCGCGCCATCTCAAAGTTGGCGACGACGGCGTAGACGCCGCTGGAAGCCGGGCGGTGAAAGATGGCCTGGCCCAGGTTGGCGGCGCGCTGCTCCTCGCCTTTTTCTGCTGCGCGTGCCCCGGCGCTGCGCTCGCTGGCGTACTTGACGTGAAAGTAACTGTCGGTCGTGGTCAGGTCGGGCAGTCCCACCACCCAACTAAACTCGGCCACGCTCTTGCGGGGGATGGAGCGCTTGCCGGCCGTGATCAGATTGCCGGCCAGGTCGTCCAGCGCGCAACGCTGCAGCAGCAGCGAGATCGCTTCGGCGTCGGATTTGCCGCCAATCGCCTTGCCATACTCGACGTCGGCGCTGATGCGATTGGCGTTGAACTCGCGGCAGCCGGCGCACAGCGGCGCGTCCTGGCGGCCGGAGAGCAGCCGGAACAGGTGCTCGGCCTGGATGTGCTTGAGCATGTCGCCGCTGATGGCATTGACGTTGTACATCCGCCGGTCCTCACCCACAATGTTCACCATGCGGGTGGTGATCTGGTTGCCCTCGCCGCCCTCGTTGTTCAGACTGTGCATGTCGAGCGTGGCCTGGGCCGAAATGGAAAGCGCATAGATGTTGCTGCTCATTTCATTCCTCCTTCATTCTCTATTCTTCATGCTCTATTCTTCTTCTCTATCCTTCATTCTCTATTCTTCATTCTCTCCCCGAGTGTCGTCTGCTATTTCCTCCTCTTCCCCCTCACCCTTTTCTTCCGGCGTTTCCCCTACACCCTCCCGCGGCAGGCGGGCGTAACCATAGGCCACGAGCAGGTTGCAGATCAGCCGCGAGTCGCCATACTCGTCTATCAGCGCCACGATGTCGTCAATGTCGCTGGTCTGGACGCTGCGCCGGTAGGGGCCGGGACGGTTCTCCATCACCTGCGCATTCTCGGCGTTGTACCTGGCCAGAAAGCCGGCCAGTTCGGCGATGAACTCCTGGGGATAGGCGGCCTTGCGCGCCAACTGCTGCCCCAGGCCGTAGCGCACGTCGTAGCGCCGGTCGCCCTGCTGCTTGCGGTACTGGGCCGTGACCGTCGCCTGGCGGATGGCGTAGGCGATGTGCTGGAAGCCTGGCGTTTCCAGAATTTTGCTCAAACGGGGTCCTTCTGGACTGTTCATCATCAACCTCCTGAGATTTGTGGTCGTGAACTGGCGGGCGCGGCCGCCCGGCCGCTCCCGTTGGCCGATCAAGTAACCGCTGTAGGCGGTGGTGAACTCGAAGAAGGGGCGCAGGTCACTCCCCGACACGAAATCACGGTAGGAGAGCAGCAGGTTGTGGGCGTCGCCGTGGCTCTCATCGAACCGGCGCACGATGGCCTCGTGCTCGGCCAACACTTCCAGGCCGTCCGCCACATCGCTCTCGCTCTCCACCCGGATCCAGCCCGGCAGCCCGATGAAGGAGAGATTCATCACCGCTACAGCGTTGCCCAGGTCCTTGTAGAAGGCGCTGTAGAAGCCGGCTACCACGTGGGATGGCCGCTGGCGTGTGAACAGTCGCGCTTTCAGGCTGGCTCCTTCCCGCTGGCGGGTGAATTCGAGCATAGCCTGAGTATAGCGCAGCGCGGCCAGCACGTCAGAGCGGATGGCGGTCTCGGCACGGGCCATGCGGCCCCGGAAAGCCCTCATGATCCGGCTGCTCTCTTCCAGGTCAATCTCGGTGGGGGACAGAACGTAGGTCTTGCGGTCCTTGACCCCACTCAGGTTCCTGGTCAGCGCCGCGCGGTAGAAGCCGACCGCCTTGAGCCACTCGATCAACCAGAAACTGTCCACGTTGCCCATTTGCAGCCTGTCGGCCTTGGTGCGGTTCTGCCCCTTACCCTGGCCGGGGTTGTAGACCTGGGCGGCGGTCGTGCCGGGCTTGATGCCCCAGCCGTGGGCTTTGTCCAGTTCCGCCCAGGCCGCGACGGCAGCGTCCAGGTCGTTGGGCGTCTGGGCAAACAGGTCGCGCACGAGCGCCAACACTTCAGGCAGCCCGTCCTGGATCGCCCACCACCAGCCCATCAGTTTGTTGTAGCCGGGGAGCGCCGCCGGGTTGATGGCGCGGAAAATGTCCCAATCGGGGTGCGGTTCCTGCCCACGCAGCGCAGCCAGTGCCGGGTGCTCCTCGCCCCGCGCCAGGGCGACCTGGGCCTCTTTGGGCAGGCCCTTACGGACCTCGAAGAACGCAGCGCGCTTGTCGCGCTCGGCCTCATAGTCCACCAGCGCCTGTGGTGGCAGGTCGGGGGGCAATTGGGTGGTGTTCTTGGCCGTGCGGATGGCGGCGGCTGGCACGTAGGGGGCCTGCATCGCGGCCAGCCGGGCGTCGTCGAGCGCCGGGGAACAGTCCAGGCGGTAGTACGCGCCGCAGTCGCTCAGGCGCAGCGTGGACTGGCCGCGCCGGCCGGTGCGTTCCAGCACGTCGTGCACCACCGCCGCCAGTCCGAAGGCCAAGAGCGGATCGGCGAAGGTGGCGGTGGATTTGTCAACGTAGAGTGTTGAGGTCAATTTGGGCCTCCTTTTGGGCAAGGTGGGGTCATCTTTTTCTCCGGGCAGAATCTCGGATGGTCTGCAGGTCCAGGATCTCGGCTACCTCGTACTGGGGAGGCAGGCTGCCTGCAATAGGGCGGAGACGGAGGTGGGCGGGGAAGTAGCCGCAGCGCCCGTGCAGCTCGGCCAGCAGCGCGACGGCGACAAAGTTCAGCGAGGGCGGGTTGGCCAGGAGCGGCGCGAACTGCCACTCGGCGGGGGTCAGGCCGCACTGGTCGGCCAGCGCGGCGGCCTGGGGAGCGAGTGGCTGCTGCGGGTCAATCTGGCTGTGGATTTCGGCCACGCGCTCCACTGGTTGACCGGTGAGAGCCTCGACCTGGGCCAGGTGGGCGGGGGTGAGGGGGTGGGAGAAGTTGAGGAGGATCATTGTCTACCTCGGCGTTGATTTGGCCCGTATGCTCTCCGTTGGCCACCTGCTGGCCTTCGCGATGAGGGTTGCGACCCCTTTGGCTGCCCAATGTTCAACGGATCCGGCAGCGCCGGCCGCTCCTTGTACTCATTTGTAGGCTCAATAACCATATACCCGGTGAGCGAACGAGCCGGCCCTTTCCATTCCAGCATCTTGAGCAGCATTCTGATGCGTTCCACCTCCTTGAGCGATTGTGCCTGCCCGCGCTCTTTGACATCCATTCCCTTGAGAACAAAATCCTCAAAGGCGCGGATGAACGGTTGAGTATCCGGCTTGGGGGTTTCGCCACGCTGCCATTCATCCCCTGCGAACAATTGGGAATAGCGGCTTGCCCGGCCGCTCAGGTAAAGCGTCGGCGTGATCTTGACCGCGCCCAGCCCCAGCGGCTTTCCCATCCCCAGGCTGTGGCAGTAATCCTTGCCCGCTTCGCCCGGCAACGTGAGCACCCAGAGCAGCGCGCCCAACTCACAATTGCGCAGGTTCTCAAAATAGATGCGGAAGCGGAACCTGACGCCTGCTTTGACCGGTTTGATGCGGGTGTATTGCCTGGGAGCCTTGGCGATTTTTTCGGGCGTCTCCTGAATCTCATCGAGCCCTACCTCACCCTTGTGCCAGTACAATTTATGTCCCCGAATGGTGGTTTCTTTGGGAGAGGTAGCGTAGTGTGCCAGTTGTTGCTTGACATCTGGATCGTGGCCCTTGCTTTTGTCTTGCACCAGGTAGTGTTGAAACGTGGTGGGCTTGGGTGAGCCTAGCACTCTGGGAGTGATCGGATCCTCTGATAGCCATATCCCATCTTGCGCCGATTCAAAGTGGGCATCGCCAAAGAACACCCGCCCGGCGCGGGCTACAGGGCGGCTCTCCTGCTTTTGGGATTCCACATAGCCAAATACCGCCTCGGCCAAGTCGGTTTGTTCTGGACTTCTGAGATCCATAGGTACGAAATCCAGTGGTGTAGCAGCACGTCTTTTTCCCTTATCAATAAACCAAGCCGGAACACGGAAATTGGGGGTATGCCCAAAGGCCGTTACTTTCTGATCAACTTCCAGATAAAATACAGGACGCCCCTCAATTAAGCAACCACGTTGTTCATCAAAGGGCGGCTCTTTCTGAAAATCCGTCAAAGAGTCTATATAGTCTCGGAGCACCTGTGGTGGAATCGGAATGGCCGTGGCTTTGCGGTCTCGTTCCCAAACCAGCGCGTAAGTTTTTCGCTTACTGGAAAATGCCTCGCCAGACTCAGCCATATTGCCAGAACAAACTAAAACACCGGCATATTCCCCTGTGGAGTTCTGTCCTCCGATGTTTATTACCCGAACATACTTTTTGCCGCGTTTATCCTGAGCAACCTCGCAATTGAAGCGAACCTTGTGATATTGTGGTCGGTAACCATCTTGCCCAAACCTGATCAAACCGGGAATAGTCTGATTCAGGTCTGGCCGGTCTTTCACTTTGAGGTAGGGATCTTGCTCCGGCAAACCCAGATTAGCAGGTCGTTGTGCTGGATGTACAAACCAGGCATCACCGCGTCGTTCCAGGTATCCTGCTTTCACATTCCTTAACGCATCTTTATACGGTTGGGATAGCGGGTCATCTGATGCTGCCGCCACGGCCCGAAAAGTAACTTTAGGCTGGTCGGTTACCGGCTGCATCTTTCCATACCCGGCGATCTCGACCAATGCCCGCACCATCCCGCGCAGGCTGCTGCCGGGGATGACCGGACGCTCGGCATCCTCCAGGTGAAAGAACTGCGCGTATTGTTCCCGTGCTTCAGCATCTTGCATCATTTCACGGACGTTGTCGGCCCACCGGGCAAAGAACCCTGGATCCATCGCGCAACGCGTGTACAGCGGCGAGCGGGTTTCCAGCACGCAGTCAATATAGCCGGTGTGACCGGTATAGATGTCGTGCCGGGGAATTTCGCCGGCGTCCACTGTGACCACTTTTTCCGGCAGCGGCACAAAGTTGTACGGCGCGTGCGCCCAGAATTCTTGACCTCTCCTATCGTGGCGCTTTTGCCTGGGATTATGATGTTTGGGGTTCATTCCTCACCTCCCTGATTCACGATGGTGACCAACCGGCTACAGGTGATATACGCCTGCCCGTCCGGGTCATACGCAAGGTAATGGCGCACCTGGAGACACGCCGGCAAGCGAGCCTCTTGGGGCAGCGGCGGCGCGTGGCGCAAGCCTTCTGCACCCTGACGCACCAAGACAAAGCCATCCTGTTGTTGTTCCGCCTTGTCCCCCCAAAGCAGGTGGGTTTCGTCGTAATACTCCCCGCTCTCCCCTGCGCCGTCCCGAATCAAGCGCGCTCGCCAGCCGGTCTCGTCTTTCCACAGCAAGAGTTCCGCTTGGGAGCCGAACAAGCGCGCCTGCTGCAATGTCACAGCCCGCAGCGGCGGCGAGAACTCGGGGAAAGCGTCGCCGGATAGATGCAGCCCGTCGGTCCGCAGTTCGCCCCAGATCACGCCGTCGTCGGCGTGAGCCAGCAGCCAGCGCAGGCCATAGGCCCTGGCCTGCTCGGCCAGCGTCGGCGCGGGTTCAGATTCAAAATTGGCCGGAACAGGCGGGGCTTGAACGTGATACTGTCCGGTGTTGATTTCGCGTTTCATTCACGTACCTCCTTTACAAAGTCGGTCACAAACTTTTCCAGGCGGTCCTTGTCACCATCTACGCGCAACTGATCGCCAGTCTGCGTGATGGTCCATTGCTCGGATGCAGCATCAGCGCGCTTGTAAGTCAACGTGGCCTTTTGCCCCTTGAGCCGCCCACGCCCGACGCTGATTTCGCCGCCCAACGGCAGGTCGCCGGTCCACAAATCCTTGAGCAACAACAATACCAGCCCAATCTGCGCGTAGGTGGGCTGCTGGACGGTGATCATGGTCGTGACCGTAGTATCTCTTTTCCCCCAAACCGGCTGTTCGCTGAACAGGGCGGTGGGGAAAGAGCCGCCGGTAAAGCGGTCAATTTTGACCCGGCTTTGGACCCGGTTCAAGGGCGAACCGATCTCCGTTTCTGCCGTGGTCAAACGGCTCGCACGCGGCTCGTCTTTTGAGGACTGGATGCGCAACCCAAACAACTCATTCACCAACACCGCCGCCTTGTCCTCTGAGCCAAACGTCCGGGCAATGCGCAGTGCCCTGCCCCGCAGCGCGCCGGCCAGGCCGGTCCCGCTGAGAACCGGAACTGACCGACCGCTTCGATTGGACTGGAGATGGATCATATCCGGCGCGCCGGCCTCGCCTTGACCTGAGCGGATGAGCAGCGAGCCGTCCAGTCCAAAGGTCGCTTCCACGGTGAAGGATTCTCGCCGGTCCAAATCTGCCTTGAGACCCAGCAGGCCGGCGATGTGCGGGACTGTCTGGGGCGTGCCGGTCTGGTTCAGCCAGGCCAGCAGCCCCGCCATGGTGGTAAGATCGTAGCGCGTGACATACCAATCTGTCACGCGGCACTGCCCCAATCCCCGCCGCTTGCGCGCGCCCAAGGCGATCTCGCTGTTTTCCAGTCCTTGCAACGCGATGGCCAGGCCCTCTAACAGTTCCTTGCGCAGCTCTTGAGGGATCAACAACTCTACCCGCAGCGGGAAGCGCGTCCCGGCCTCCAGCAGTTCAAAGTCGAATTTCTTCTTGTCCTCGGCGGTGCGGGTCTTTGAATCGAGCGCCACGCCATCCCGCAGTTCCACTTTCGGGGACCGGTCACCCAAAGCATCACAGGTGATGAGCCAACTCTGCTCTCCTTCGTCATCCTCCTGCCGGCCAAAAAGCGTCTTATGCAGGGCATCAGTTTTTCTATCCTGCCGGTAACCCCATTCACGCTCGCGCAGGTAGGCGCGCAGCGCGCCGGCAATGGAAGTGCCGGTCAGCAGCGCGCGGCCTTCCAGCGGGTCCAGCGCCAGGGGCATATCGGTCAGGCTGTCGCCGTCGCCGTTGCCAAAACAGGCCGGCGTCTCTAACACCAATTCTCCGCATACGGCGATGCGTTCCACAATTTTGCGGCTGGTGAGCCCACGTCCGTCAGTCATGGGTGGCCTCCTTTTGCGCCTTGCGCAACACCCGGTCTATTAACCGGACAGTGTATTCTAAAGCCAGAGCATCGGTCAAGTCAGGTTGAATCCCACCTAGGGTGGGTTTCCGATCCACCCCGACCAACTCCCATATACTCTGCACGTTGTCTGCTCTGGCGCACAACCAGTCATCCAGGCGTTCATCGCCGATTCGGGCGCGCTGGAATTGATCCCTGGCAGTCTTTTTCATCCCGTCCAGATGCCAGGTGGGGATCTGTGGATCGTTTTGCGCCAGCGCCAGCCGGGCGACGATGCGCATCCGCGAGAGTTGGGCATTGCTTGGGTAAGGGCGTTGAATCTCTAAGCGGTTGGCGGCGGCGATCAACGCCCGGTCCAGTTGCTCCCGCAGCATCCGCTCTACCATCTGCCGCGCCAGTTTGGTGCTCGTCTCATCTTGCAAAGTGAACGGCAAAGGCAGAGAGGACTTGAGCTTCTCCGCCGGAGTAATTTCTGCCGCCCTGTGCCAGTTGACGGCGATGCGCCCAAAGCCTTCGGCGCGGCGCTCGCCGATGCCGGTCGCCACCAGGGCTTGCAAGCGCGCCAGCAATTCGGGCTGCGCCGGATAGACAAAGACGCTGCCAGCCTGGATCGCCTGTGTCTGCGGCAGCGGCAAATTCCACTTGCGGTTGAACCCGCCCACCACGCACACACTCACAAAGGCCTGCTCGTGAGCGCAGCCCAATACCGGCTCCAGCGTAACGACATGCGCGCCGGTTTGCGGATTGCGGATCAGGGCGTCACTCAGCAGGGTCACGATGATGAAATCGGCGTCGTCTCCGACCGGCGTGTACTCGTGCCAGTCGTCCTGGATTTTCACCTGTTCCAGGCGCGCCTGCCCGTAGCCTGCCAGATGCGAACCGCCGAGGCTGACTATCTCGCCTTCCGGCAGCCATTGTTTCAAGGCTACCGGGTCATCCTCCTGCTCGACCAGGATCACCCCGCAGAAGGTTTGCTCTGGCGCGAGGGCCTGATAGCGAAAAACTGTGCTCTCGCCTTGGGTGGTTCTTTGACGATCCTCGCGCGCCGTGTGGATGTTGATGTGAGAGTCCGGTTTGCACAGTTCAGCTTTGTAGTCTCCTTCATCACTGAGCCACAGGTGACAAAAAGGCTGCTCTGCCTTTTGCCATTGCTGATTGCCGTTCTGAAATTCCACCGCGAAATCGTAAATTGGCTCTTTTTCATCTTTTACCTTACGCCAGGATAACGGCGTGGGCAAGGCACGCTGGCCCGTGGAGACTTGAGGATAAGCGTTCAGAAATCGCGTGCTGCCGTCCAGGAAAAGGCGGCGAAAGGTTGTGTCGGCTGCATCGGCTGGGTGCTCCCGCGTGTAGCGGCCGATGATCATTCCCCGAATCAGACTGCCGGGGACAAACTCAAACCCCACTGCACTGTTGGGGTCGCCGCCACCCAACCGGGTCGCCAATACCGGTTCTAATAAGTGCAATTGAAAGGTCAACGCTTTCATCAGGCTGCCTCCTGTTTAACCGCTTTTTGGAAGTGGTCCAAGTGGACGCTTGTGACATCCTGGCCCTGCGCGTCGCACAAATGGGCCGCCAGTTCCCCACGTCCCCGGTTGCGGCCCGTGCCGGCCCGTCGCAGCGCCTTGACACAGGCCGCCAGCAACGCCAGGTCGTCCGGCGTGGGATCGGCCAGAAAAGTCAAAGCTGCCTCAAACGGCGTCTCGCGCAGAATGACGCGCATGGAGCGCAGCGTCTCCTTTTGGGGGGCGCCTTCCACGTTTATCGCCGTCTGGCGGCGAATGGCCGTGAGCGAGCGCAACACCTGTTCGCGGGTTAGCTCGCTGCGCTCAAAGCCCTGCCTGACGGCGTGGCGCAGGTTCTCCGGCAGGCGCGCGTCGCCCACGTGCAAAAGGGATTGATCCTCATCCTGGCTGCCGGGACTGCCAAACAAACGCTGCGCCGCCGCCTGCCAGCGTTGCGCCTGGCCCTGACACTCCAGCGCAAAAAGAATGTTGGCGCGTTCCTCGCCCAGCAGCCCTTTGAGCGCGCGCCCGCCCAGGTAAGGCAGGCCATACACATCGTGCTGCACTTCGCTATCCACCACCCCGGCGACGCCATCGCCGCGGCCAAAGGTGGCGTCGCTTTTGAGCGTGAATTTCAACCAGAACGTGGTCATTGTTTACCCCCTTCCAACGGCACAAAGAATTCTAGCGCCTCAATCGCGTCAAAGCAGGTACATTCTTTCCCGATCCAGCCGGTTTTTGCGGATTCCGGGTTGTCGGGTACGACCGGCAAAGCGGGTAGACTGTAGGCCGGCAAGAATTGCCTGACGGCCTCCGGCCCATCGCGCAGCGCGTCGCGCAGGGCCTTGGTTTTGTTGCGCCGTTCGGCCCATTCTTCAGACCGGAACCCCTCGACCATGCGCGCAAAGGTTTCCCAAGAGTGCCAGTCCGAGGCGACGGACGCGCCCAGGCGCACCGGGCGCATCGTCAATCTGCCCGCTTCAACGGTGTATTCCCGCTCCCGGATTTGCGCCAGATCCAGCACCGCGCCGCTGACGGCAAAATGCCAGTCTATGGCCGAAAGGTCCTGCTCGTTATACGGCGAGGCCTTGCGCTCGTTGAGATAATGCTTAGCCGATTTCGTTAGATCTTCCGCCAGCGCATAGGCCCGCGCAAACGGAAAATGCGACTTGACCACGGCGATCCCCGCCCGCGCCGAGAGCGGCTGTCCGTCTGCCAGGGGTTGTGCTGTGACTTGCCGCAGATAAAACTCGGTCAGGGTCAGCCCCAGCCGTCCATCGCAGACAAAAGTGACATCATCGCCGCCCAGCACAATCGGACGGAGCGGGAGTTTCCGGTCACGCATTTGCACCACGCCGCCGATCTTATCTTCGTGATCTATGCACTGAATGAGTTGCCGGTACGTGGCATTCAGGGCCTCTTGCGCCGCCCTTCCAACCGATTGGGAGAAAGCGCGGATGGCCTGGATATAGCGATGGTTGTCTTCAGGCCTGGCGTGAGCGTTGGCGATGGCCTCGACCCGCTTGCTCATCCCGTTGCCATCGGTGTGGATGACGGCGATGTAACTGGATTCCCCTTTGGCGCGGCCAAAATCGTCAAAGTCTTTGGGAATCTCGTAACCGTTCAGCGACAGCGAGCACGTCAGCCGTTCGTGTGCCGCATCAAAGGCCGCTTCTTTGGCCCGGACCTCGGCAGAGACCCGCCTGCCATCTTTGTTCTTGCCCACCGCCGGCAGGCTGGTGTACTGGCAATCCGCCGTCACGCTCAGCCCCAGCAGCGGCGCGGAAACCGCGCGATCGCGCTTCTTGCAGTTCACTTTCTCAAGGGCGGCTTTGACCACCTGCGACAAGGCTTCGGTCTCCCAATCAAACTCGCTGTGGGCAACCACCAGTTGCAGACCGGGGGCTTTCAGGAGCGCTCGGCGGGTCAGGCGGCGGGTGAACTCGCGCGCCGTTTCCGGCGAGCGAAACAGCAGCACCGTGTTACCGCCGCCGGCATACACCAACTCGGAGGCCAGATCATCGCGCTCAATCGCCGCCTGGTCGTTGATGCAGCCGTCTCGATCCACATTGGTCGCGCCCAGTGCCGCCAACTTCTGGTAGATCCAATCCTGTGTGGCGCAGCGCACCAGTTCCGAGGCGCCCACGTTCTGCTTGAGAACGTTACTGCCGAAAATGTAATGCTGAATCCCGGTGGTATTTATGACTGTAACAGTCAATTTTCCCATTGCACCTCTCCTTTCACTGCGGTTGGGAGTTGAACCAATCCTGCAAGTAAGCGGGCAAATCAAGTAAATGTTCGGCGCCGAAAACGCGCACCTTGCCTTGAGCGTCCCAGGACTCTTCGATTTCCCTTTGGATCGCGAACGGATTGCCATCCGGGCTATCTTTGAGCGCACAACAAACCAGCCCTACCCGCGCCTCATCGCCACCCATCTGCCGGGCGCGGACGTAGGCTTCAAACAAATGCTCTTTGCACTTGTCTTTTTTGTCGGAGGCGATACATGAAATAGCAAAGAGTTGATACCCACGCATCACGGCTACATCAAACTGAAATGCGCGTTTTTTCGGACCCTTTGGCTTCAAGTCAATCCCAAAATCCCCATACAAGTTTGAATCCTGGGACTTGGCCTCAATACAGGCCCATAACGTGTATTCTTCCAACCAGTCGCCTAAAAACCATTTACGACATTGCTCCAAACTTGTCCAGGTAGATGCTGGATCCAATGCCTGAGCCACTAATTCGGGGGTAGCATTTCCGTTTCCCAGGCGATGAAGGGCTACAATGACATCTTGAAGCAAAGGATAGTGTATTGGATCGGGTAAATCTTGGAGCGATTGTTGCCCAACCCAATCCCGCCATTGTCTAAATGCCAAGGGACAATAGTGAACCTTGGCTAACGCTTGGCACAAGTCTACTTGAAATGGCGTTTGGCGGACAGTGAGCAAACTGTAACCGTGCAAGGACAGAATTTCTGAAAGTTTCATTTCATATTCGCGGCTTACAAGAATTGGTGGAACCGACGAGTTTTCTTGCTTTACAAAAAGTGAAAGCGCCCGCGCATCTAGGTAACTGAACACCGCATCTGGGCACGTCTTCTCCACAGCGCGGTAAGCGTGAACGGCCATTGTTTTGGTGCCGCCTGTGTAATTCAAACCAACACCTTGCTTGCCTCTGGCGTATCCGGATACCTGGGTGAAAATGTTATCCCCCTCCGTTTCGTTGACAGGAATTGGGGTCGCATTATTACAGTTCAGGCCCAATGCCGCAATCAAACGGTTGGCAATCTCGGCGGTCTCATCAGTGTGAACCAGGTAGATGTGTCCATCAGGTTTCCGCAGCAACTTGGCAGCGACGTAATTGGGTAAAGGATTTGTTCCCACCAACAGAAACAAGCGCTCAGACTGAAATCTCCGTATGCCGTTCATAGAATCCTCGTCCCGCCCAAAAACAGCGGCGTCACGGTCTCCAGCGTTACCTTCAACTCTCTCACCTGACTGCCTCCTTCCCTTGTACCCTCCGACTTACTCTACCACCATCAGGCCTCTTTGTCTTGAGAACCAGTTCTGATTCTCTTGGGAGTTTCTTCCAACTTCCTCTCATCCCCCGGTCACGGCTGTGTCCCTGAGCGCGAACGTTCAGGTCAATCATAGCCGCTCAACCCCACTTGCGCATCCCCACTGGTTCACATCCTGGATAGTAACCCGTTCCTATCCCCGCCCGCTTCCCTTCAGCGCAAAGTACGGGGCAAGTTCCGCGATCAACACACTGCGGTCCGGTGGGCGCTCCGGGAAGCCCAGCCACTCGCCCAACTTGCCGTAGGCCTTTGTTAACTGGTTGGCCACCGTCTGCTCGCTCTTGTACAACTGGCGGGCGATGGCCGCGTTGTCCAGCCCGGCACAGGCCATCTCTACGACCTGGCGCTCGGCTTTGGTCAGCCAATGCTCCACGAACTCGCGGCGGCGGCGCATCGCTTCGCTGCGGGCCAGCGTCTCCTGGCGGCGGATGGCTTCGGCCGGGTCGTCCAGGTCGCCCAGCGCACTCAGCAGCGCCGCCGAATCGGTCCAGCGCAGCACCGGCACGGGCACCAGCCAGGCCTGATCCTCCGGTCGCAGGTGCATGCGCTTCTCGCTCCCCGGCAGCCAACTCTCGCTCATCAAGTGCCACGCCCGGTCGTCCGGCTCGAACAGAAGTTGCGCCACGACCATCGCTGCAATGCCCATCACCTTGCGCCCGCCGGAGACACACAGGTGGACGGTCCGGCCCTGGCGTTTCGCATCGCGCACCTCGTGGTACAGCGTTTTCAACAATGCCGCTACGTCGTCCTCGGCGCGAAAATCGGTCACCGCGCCGTCTGCTCCCATCACCGGCGCGGTTCGCAGTGTCACGCCGGGATACACCGCCCCGTCGAACTCGGCCGCCAGGCGCGCCATCGCCGCTTGCACCACGTCGGCCGCCGTGTACACAACTACGGCCTGGTCAATCCGGTGCCCTTCCGCAAGCAGCCGGTCCAGCACGATCGTCACCACCTGCGGCTCACTGCCCAGCGTGGCGATCAGCGTCTGGGGCTGCATCTTACGTCGCTTCATTCCATCTGCACCCTCTCTGATACGTCGGCTCGGGTGTGCGCCAGTCCCGCCGAGCCTCTTGCTTGTCCGTGCCTATTGGTGTAGAATAAGCAATATGAGTGAAGAACTTGTCTACAAACTCCCCCTGGTATTCGAGCCGCAACCGGAGGGTGGGTACACCGTCACCTGCCCGATCTTGCCCGAACTGATCACAGAAGGCGATACCATCGCCGACGCGATGGCTAACGTAGAAGACGCCCTCATTGCGATCATCGAAGCCTACCAAGACCTTGGCCGTCCTCTACCCCCGGTTCTGGAGCGCGTGGCGCTCGACTTGCGTACTCCCTTCTTTCTCCATTCTCCATCCTCCATCCTCTATCCTCCCCCCGTCCCCTCCTGGTCCGCCCGGCGTAGCGCCCGCGCCAGCAGCGCGTAGGCCAGGAACTCGGCGTCGCGCTCCGGATTCACGAGTGAATCCACAATGGGCGTCCGCGCCGGATCCTCACCGGCCAGCAAATCCCTCGTATTCAGTCCATCTGCCAGGGTGGGCGGCAGCAAGGCCAACGTCTCCGCCACGGCTTTATCCGCCCCCGGAGCCAGCACGTAGTGCCGGTACTCGCGGGTGAACGCGCCGTGGTGGCGGGCGATGGCCGTGAAGGCGGCGTTGAACAGCAGCTCACACTCGTCCACCGCCGTCGCCAGGAGTTGCGCCACGGCGACCGCGCCCTCGACGGCGTGAGGCGGCTTTCTCCCCAGCGCCTGCTGCTCCTCCCGGTGCCGTGGATCGGTCGGGTCGAAGTCGGTGTGGGCATAGAATCCTACCGGGGCAGGTTTTCCGATGGCTTTCTGGTAGCGCACGACCCAGTTCTGCCAGCCGCGGTTCAGTTTGCCCACGTCGTGGAACATGATGACCAGGTGGGCCGCTCGCTCCATCACCCCAGACGGCCAGCCGCACACGTGCTCCAGGCGGGCTGCTGCGCGCGCCAGTTCCGGCCAGGCGTGACGCTGGAAAGCCTGGTAGACCCGCCGCACGTGTTCGACGTAGCCTTCCAGGCGATAGGAGTAGCCGCCGCGCGGTGTGACGTCCTGCGCCAGGGCCAGTTTGGCCCGGTAGCCGGTGGACCGGTCAGGCACAAAACCCAGGTCAGAGTCGTAACCGGCCAATGCCGGATGCACCAACACCAACACAGAACCAGCCACGTCGCGCCTGTCCTGCACCGGCAGCCAGCGATAGGCTGATTGCCCGCCCTCCTCTGTGTCCTCCAGGTCCTGCAACGCCTGCACCCCGTAGCCCTCAATGTCCAGGTCCCACACCCGTTCCAGCCACCTGTCCACCAGGCCGTAGAGCACGCTGGGATGCAGGCTGAAGGCTTCGGCGGCAAAGGGGCGCTCGAGCACGGCCCGCGGATCGTCGTGCACCACCACCAGCCGCGACGACACCGCGCGGACCAGATCGCCGGCTTCACCGGAAGATTGCCCGTCCATTACGCCATTCATCCTGTACCGGTGCGCCTCCTGAGTAGCGATCAGGCCCTGGACGATGGCGCGGTCGCGGGGGCCGTGGGCGGCGCTGACGACCGCCTGCTCGTCGCCGAAGGTGAGGGCGCAACTGTGGCGTGCCTGAAACTCGGCCAACGTGCGAGCGATTTCCTCCTTCTGCCCGGCGTAAGGGGACACACGCTCCCGCAGGTCAACCATGTCGCCTTCTGCATCGAGGCTCCCGGCGTAGATGAACACGTTTCCCTCTTCGCCTGCGTAGCGGGCGCACCGTCCGGCCCGCTGCAGGATGGCGTTGGCCGGGGCCAGTTCGGTGTGCAGGGCCTGGCAGGTGACGTCCAGCCCCACCTCGATTACCTGGGTGGCGACGGCGATCCAACTCCCGCTCCGGTCACCGTCCTTGCCGAACACCTCGCGTATCTTGCCTTCGATACGCTGGCGGTCTGCCGGCAAGAAGCGGCTGTGGAGCAAAAGCACCTGGGCGTCGCCCCGGTCGGGATGATCGCGCAGCGCCTCGAACAGGGCTCGAGCGCGGTCCACCACGTTACAGACGACCAGGGTACGGCTCTGGTGCTGCGCCAGCACTGCGTCGGCACACAGTGGCCCACCGGCCACGTGATAGCGACGGGTTTTCTGCTGCGAGGGCAGCGCTTGCATGGCGTGGCGGGCCGCATCGTCCTCGGGCACAACGACAGCGCCCAGCGCATCGGCCAGACCCTCCAACATTTCGCTCGAGAAGGTGGCCGTCATCAGCAGGAAAGGTGTCACGCCACGCAGCATCTTGAGCATTTCCAGCGTGGTCGGCAGCGTCGAGACGGGATCGAACAGGTGAAACTCGTCGCAGACCAGATATGAAGCGGCCACCGCGCCCGCGTTCAGGTTGCTCAACCGGCGCGGAAGGCTGTAGGGGCACAGCAGGAAACTGCTCAACACCTGATCAATCGTGGCGAAGGTCAGTGTAGCAGACAATTCGCGGTCGTCGGCTTGCTCGCCGGTTTGGATTTCTACGCGGATGCGATCATCACGCCCCGCGCTTCTGACCTTCTTCCTGTATTCGTCCACAAACTGATTGGCCAACACGCGCATCGGCACGGCATACAGGCACTTGAGAGGAAAGTGACGCTTATGCTCAATGGCCTCGAGGAAAGGCAACAGCGCAGCCATCGTCTTACCTGCGCCGGTAGGCGCCTGGAGGATCACGTTGCGTCCACCCAGGAGCAATTCCGCCACACGTCGTTGAAAGAGATATGGGTTCACGATTACCCTCCCCCAAAGTAATCGGAAAAGGTCTGAGCCAAGGTATCTGCCCCTTCTGGGCTGCCCCTGTTGACTTGCCAGCCATAGGTCTCTGCCACTCGCCGCGCCTCGCCCGCCATTTGCTCTCGCAGCGCTCCTGGTTCCACCACCGCCACGTCCGCGCCCCAGCCCCGGACCCACGGCAGCATCTCCTGGGGTTCGGCCACGCGGGCGCGCCAGATCAGGCTGCCGTCGGCCTGCTCCTCGATCTGCTCGCTGCGGTGCCAGCGCGTCTCGCGCACCCGCCCCGCCACTCGCGGATGGAAGCGCAGCACGACTTCCACCGGTTCCGCCTCCGTGTACCAGATGCCCCACGCCTCGGCCAGTAGTTCGCGTGGGTCAAAGTCGTCGGGGATCGTGTAGGACCGCGCGGTCAACTCGATGCGTTGGATGCGTTCCACCTTGAACGTCCGCACAGCCCCTGGCGGCTCCCGCCACCCGATCACATGCGTGGTCTGGCCGACGGCGTACGGTTCGATGAAATAGGGAGCGAAGTCGTAATCGTCCACCCGCCCCCGCTCGTGCCGGTGCCACAGGTGCACCATCCGCCCCTGCGACCACGCGCGCGTCAGCGTCTCCAGCACTTCCAGGTATACCGGATCGTGACGCCGCGCCTCGTCGTCCATCACGTCGGCCGAGGCTGTCAGGTGGCGGGAGATCAGCGGCGCCAGCCGTTCCAACGCCAGTCCCAGTTTGCGCAGCGCCGACGCGGCGTGGGGGTTGTGCTTGTCGGTGCGGGTCGTCATCAGGCGGGCCGCCAGGTGCAAAGCCATCGCCTCGTGCAAGGTCAGGCGCACGCGGGTCAGGTACTGATCGCGGTCAATGGCCAGCCTTCCATCGTCGGTGTCGTAGATGGAGAACCGCCCCAGGTCTGGCAAGTAGCGGTTGATCGTCGAGCGGTTAACACCCAGCCGCCGGCCAATCTCTGCCTGGGTCAACCCTTCGGGATGTGCCAACAGCAGCACCTCAATCTGCAACAGCCGTTCCGCCTTACCAGCCGCTCGTTCCATGCCTCATCATCCTTTCAACCCCGTTGCATCCTCCACGATTGTACCACACGCCGACCCCGAATTCCGCAACAAAACACATCAACTCTCCATTCTCCATCCTCCATCCTCCATCCTCCATTCTCCATCCTCCATTCTCCATCCTCCATTCTCTCACTCCCCTCCCCGCCTGAATAGACTCAGCAGCCCCCGCTCGTCCTCGATCAACAGCACGCCCCCCTCTTCGAGCGCCGGCAGGTCGCGCTGCACCGTCGAACGGGGAACCCCCAGCAGCCGCGCCAGTTGGCTGGGCCGAACCGCGTCGGGGTACTCCGGGATCAACTCCTCGTACTGCTCCAATCGTCCTGCATCGGGCCTACGTCCCACGGCACACCTCCCTGTAGATGGATTTGCATCCATCCTACCAGGGAGGTGTTGCGAGTACGGCAACGCCCCCATCGCAACGAAAGGGGTGGATTGGACGAAACAGACAGGCAGACCGCCGGCATGCTGCAGCCTGCCTGCAACTGGGTCGTTTCCCGTTGGGTCACGCGGCGGAGATATGGGCTTCGATCCTGATCCGTTCATTGCTCACGCTGCAAGTACAACCCCTGGCCGTTGTTGCGGGGACGTGGGAATCCCGAACGTGGGGACCGCTGTGATAGCAACCTCGATTGTAGTACAGGGTGCGCCAGAGCGCAAATCCAGTTCAGCCCCTAAAGGTTTCGCAAGCGATTCTGATCGCCACCTTTAGGGTCTTTCCTCGGCTCATTGGTAAAAGGTCGGAGCGGGTGTAGAATATGGGCCATCGAGGAGGGAACAAGGATATGAACAGCAAGGAACGTACGTTGGCCGCCTTACAGGGGCAGGAACCCGATCGCGTCCCCGTCTACGTGACCGTCGTCTCCGAGATGGCGGACCGGCTGTCACAAGCGACCGGCCTGCCGGTCTACAACTGCGACGCCTACCTGACCAACCGCATCTCGCACGCGGAACTGCTGACCGCGCTGGGCAACGACGTGGTGGGCATCGGCTCTACCGCGCCGCCAGACCGCAGCACGCGGACACGGGCCGACGGTTTTCGGGTGGACGAGTGGGGCTTTGTGTACCGGCCGGTGCCGCACGCCTACGGCGTGTACTACGAGATCGTGGAGAGGCCGTTGAAGGGCATCACCTCGGCCAGGGAATTGGCCGGGTATCGCGTGCCCGACCCGGTTGCACCGGGCAGGTTCGACGTGGCCAGGGAGCACAGCGCGCGCTACGGGACAGAGTATGCCCTCTTAGGGGTGATCGAATGTACGGTCTTCGAGATGACCTGGAACCTGGTGGGGCTCGAACAGTTCCTGACCGACATGGCGCTGCGCAAAGATTACGTCGAGCCGCTCCTCGACCAGGTCACCGACTATAGCATCGGCGTCGGCCTCGAGTTGATCAAACTGGGCGCCGACGTCATGCTGACCGGGGACGACCTGGGCATGGATACCGGGCCGATGATGTCGCTCCCCATGTGGCGGGAATACCTGAAACCCCGCCTCAAGCGCGTCTTCGATGCCTACAAGGCGGCCAACCCTGACGTCATCCTGGCCTATCACACCTGTGGCAGCGTGGTCCCATTCATAGATGAGCTGATCGAGATCGGCATGCAAGTTCTCAATCCAATCCAGGTCACGGCCCACGCCATGGACCCCGCCGCCTTGAAGGAGAAATACGGACGCCGCCTGGCCTTCTTTGGCGGGATTGACCAGCGCCAGGTCTTGCCCAAAGGGACGCCGGAAGACGTACAAGTGGAGGTCAGGAGAAGGATCTCGCAACTGGGCCAGGGCGGAGGATACGTCCTGGCGCCGACCCACGACGTCCAGTCGGACACCCCGGTCGAGAACGTCCTGGCCTTGTTCGAGGCCGCCAGGAAGTGGGGGGGCTAAGGTAAGAGAGCCGGGGTCATACCAGGCCACCGGTGCCAACCAGGTGCCAGGGTCCAACGTCCTGCAGCACCTCCAGGACTGCCTCTCCATACGCCTGCCGCTTCCACGGGCCGAACCCCTCGACGCGGCTCAGGTGCTCGACGGTACGAGGAGGGTGTTCCGCCAGCGCCCACAGGACGGCATTGCTGACGATGACGTCGGCGTCCACTCCGCGCTCCTCGGCCACCTGCTTGCGCCAGGCTCGCAGGGCCTGAAAACGGGCGATCTGAATTTCCGAATGGCGTGGGGGCAGTGGAAGAGGTTGCGGAGGCTGGGCGTGCATGCCACGCCGGATCGTCTGCAGGATGTGCTCGCCATAGCGCTGCACCACGTAGGGCTTCAGGCCATCCACCCGGGCCAGTTCATGCAAGGTCTGGGGATGGGCCTGGGCCAGGGTGACCAACACGTGGTCGTGGAGTACCTGGAAGGGGGGGCGGTCCCGGCGCCGGGCCTCCCGGTCGCGCCAGGCGTAGAGTTCGCGCGCGATGGCCTGCTCGCACCCGGTGAGGTCAAAGGCCCCCTTGACGTGCCTGAAATCCTGTGGGTCGAACGTATGGGACGCGGGGCGGGTCGCCGCGACCTGGTCGAACACCTCCTGGGCCTCCTCCCAGCGGCCTTTCCGGTGCAGTTCTTCCGTCTGCTGACGACACAGGGGCAACAGGTAGTGGGTGTCCATGCAGGCGTAGGCCAGGGCCTGGGGCTCCAGCGGGCGCTTGCCCCAGTTATAGCGCTGGTAGCGCTTGTCGGTGCGCACCCCGAAGGTGCTATGCAATACGTCGCCCAACCCCACGCGCGGCCAGCCCAGGATGCGCGCCGCCCACATCGTGTCGAACAGGTTGGCGAAGCGAAAGCCGAAATCTCGCTTGAGGCACATCACGTCGTATTCGGCGGCGTGGAAGACTTTTTGCACGTTGGGGTCGGCCAACAAGCGCCCCAGCGGCGCAAGGTCCACGTCGGCCAGCGGGTCCACGATATAATCAGCGCTAGGGATGGAGCACTGGATCAAGCACACCTGTTCCTGGTACGCATAGAGGGAATTGGACTCAGTGTCCACGGCCACAGCCGGCTGGGTGGAGAGAGCGCCCAGCAGCGCCTCCAGTTGCGGCGAGGAGGTGACGACGACGAGCGGCGGCAGGTGAGATTTTCCTTCTGAGAACGGCATCTTGCTCCTGACGGCAGGGTATTATCCCACGTTGGTGGAAGATGTCAATCCAGGCCGGTGCCCCGCCGCATACCTTCGACTCCGCCACGTTGCTAAATTCGCCTCCACAGCATATAATTCACGTGGGCAATGGATCTCAGGTCAGGGTGAGAAAGATGAAAGTACAAATGGGACCAAAACAAGAAGACATTCTGTCCAGGTTAAGAAGTGGGCGCGTCATCGTCGCGGACGGCGCGATGGGCACGATGTTACAAGCGGCGGGGTTGCCGGCGGGCACGTCGCCTGAGGGCTGGCTGCTGGAGAATCCCGGCGCAGTGCGCCAGGTGCACGAGACCTACGTCGAGGCCGGGGCCGAGTTGATCCTGACCTGTACCTTCGGCGGGACGCGGGCGAGGCTGGCGCGGACCGGGCTGGCAG
>Ga0315284_10000785_pt1 | contig 43632 bp, 38 predicted proteins | sample YL17G09_16_MG_FD_203696 | JGI IMG/M metagenome (GOLD analysis project Ga0315284, IMG submission 203696) | Sediment microbial communities from Yellowstone Lake, YNP, Wyoming, USA - YL17G09_16 | ecosystem: Environmental > Aquatic > Freshwater > Lake > Sediment | place: USA: Wyoming | collected...
TGGGAAGCATCGTCATTAACAAAACCGTGGCATGACGTTGCAGGGAATCACGGACCTGGGGCACTGGCGGATGGCCGACGCGCTGGAACCGGTCCTTCGGCCGCTGGTGTAAGCGGCCCAAAGGGCTTAGCGCGGCAGGTCGGGCACGTCAACGGTGCGGCGCTCGCGCCAGGACCGGGTCGCGAGTTCCGCCAGTTGCACGCCCTTCGCCCCCTCCAACAGGTCCCACGGGAACGGCTCGTCCGAGACGACGTGCCGCAGGAAGAGTTCCCACTGGACCTTGAAGGCGTTGTCGAAGCCGCCGGCGGGGTCGGGCACTTTCGTCCAGTCCTGGTAGAAATTGATCGGCTGTTCGATGTCGGGGTTCCAGACGGGCCGCGGAGTGTCGGCCCGCGACTGGGTCCAAACGTCGCGCAGGCCCGCGACGGCCGAGCCCTCGGTCCCGTCCACTTGAATCACGAGGAGGTCATCGCGCCGGACGCGCGTGCACCAGGACGAGTTGAACTGGGCGACGACACCGCCCTCGAGTTCGAAGACCGCGTAGGCGGCGTCGTCGGCCGTCGCGTCGTAGGGCCTGCCCTTCTCGTCCCATCGCTTCGGGACGTGGGTCGCGCCGCGGCAGAAGACGCTCCGGACCGGGCCGAAGGTGTGGTCGAGAACATACCGCCAGTGGCAGAACATGTCGGCGATGAGGCTGCCGCCTTCCTCCTTGCGGTAGTTCCAGGAGGGGCGCTGGGGCGGCCGGTCGGCGTCCTCGCCCGTAAAGACCCAGTACCCGAACTCGCCGCGCACCGCGAGGATCCGCCCGAAGAACCCACCCTCGATGAGGCCCTTGAGTTTCAGGAGGCCGGGCAGCCAGAGTTTGTCCTGGACGACGCCGTGCTTGACGCCTGCGCGGCGGGCGAGCGCGTAGAGTTCGTAGGCCTCGGCGCTCGTGAGGGCGGTCGGCTTCTCGGCGTAGACGTGCTTGCCGGCGGCGATGGCCTTCCGGACGTTCGCCGGGCGAAGGGCCGTCGAGAGCGAATCGAAATAGATCGGGCACGACTCGTCGGCCAGGGCTTCGTCAAGGTCCGTGGTCCACCGTGCCAGGCCGAACTCTTGCTCGAGGGCCTCGAGTTTCCGGGGGTTCCGGCCGACGAGGACGGGCTCGGGCATGAGGCGGTCGCCCCCTGGCAGGACGACGCCGCCCTGTTCGCGAATCGCAAGGATCGAGCGCACCAGGTGCTGGTTGGTGCCCATGCGTCCGGTGACGCCGTTCATGATGATGCCGATGGTGCGAGTTTTGGGTTGGGCCATTTGCTTTGCCTTGGTTTATGGCCCCCGGTGTATTCACCGGGGGCTAAGCATCTTTGCCGGTGTATTCACCGGGGGTTAAGTAATTTGCGGGTGCGCGCCCGGGGGAAGCGGCGGCGCGCCTGCGCCTGCCTTCGGGAGCGTCCCATCGAGTTCCTGTCGCCAGTGGGCGACGTCGCCCGCCGGCCCGTACACGTAGATGAACCGGGCAGGCCCGTCGCCGGTGTTCGTAATCTGGTGGAAGACGCCCGGTGGGATGTAGACGGCCTGGCCGGCCGCGAGCGTCCGCATCTCCCGGCCGAGGCACATCTCGCACTGCCCCTCGATCAGAAAGTAGACCTCCTCAGAGTCCTGGTTGTGCCAGGGGACCTGCCCGCCCCGCGGCTCGAGCGTCACGTAGCCCATCGAAAAGTTCTTGCACTGGATGGGGGCCGGGCCGCCGACGAGGTTTTGCGTCCGCCGCCGCGCGGGGTACGTGCGGCCGGCGATCTTCGCTAGGTCGGAGATGAGCATGGCGCCTCCTGTAGCGCCCCCGGCAACGCCGTGCCGGGGCGTTGGTTGGCCCGCCGGGCCAACCGATTAGCCCCCCGTGAATACACGGGGGGGCCTGTGCCGGGGCGTTAAGTGACAGGCCCAAAAAAGGTCAGGTACGGCTTGCCGCGCGCAAGGCGCTCGACGTACAGCGCGGCCTCGCGGGCGTGGTAGTCGCCCCACATGCTCGACTCGCCACAGGGCACCTTGCGGCCCTCGGGCACGTGGTCCCAGCCGTTCGGCCGGTGATAGACCGAGTGAAGGATCAGGCCCTCGTGCGTCTTCTCGTCGGAGAGGTACGGCGGCCCGAGGAGCGTCCTGAGGACCGTGAGGCCCGCCTGCCGGTACTTGGCGGCGTCGGCCTCGCCCTTGGCCTCCAGGTAGTGGCCGAGGCGCAGGAGGCCCTGCGCGGCAATCGTCGCGGCGGAACTATCGGCCGGCTCGAACTCGTTGAACGGATCGGCCGGCCGGCTGCGCCAGTCGCCCATCCGCTGGAGGCCGGGCGCGCCGGTGTCCCAGTACGGAATGCCGTCGGCGGCGGTGTTGGCGATGTAGAAATCCGAGGTGGCGCGCGCGGCCCGAAGGAGCATGGCGACAAACGCGTCGCGGCCGCCAAGCGCCTTGAACTCGTCGGCAGCGAGAACGTCGAGGAACTCGAGTTCCTCCGCGCACGCACACATCACCCACGCCAGGCCCCGCGTCCACGTCGAGAACGGCGACCAGCCCTGTTGCGTCCCCGGGCAGCGGTAGTTGCCGTCGGTCACGTTGAAGAGGCTTTCCTGGGCGCACCGGCCGCGCTCGTCGAACGCGTCGCGTCCCTCGCCGTAGTAGACGGCCCAAGCACAGGTGGTGCGGGCGTGCTGGACGAGGCGCTCAAGGAGCGAGACCCGCCGGTCGTTCTCGTCCATGAGAACGTGACCCAGGAGGTGCGAGAGGGCCAGCGCCCGGAGCGAGCGCATCGTATCAACGAAAAGGGAGTGCGGCCCGTTGAAACTGGCGATGTACCCGCCGCCGCCGGCAATCCGGGTCCACCGCCGCGCCTGGACTGCCCCCGAGCATTTCAGGGCCAGTTCGTAGAAATCGCGCTCCCAGGCGTTCTCGGGGATGCAGCCCTCGAGCATCAGGCGCCGCAGGTTCCCGTAGGTGCTGACGTTGTTGAACCCGTGGTCGTGGACGCCGAAGTGCGTCACGTGCGGCGCCATCAGTTGCCGCGTGCCTTCCCGGCCGCGCTCCAGGAACCACGCGTCGCCCGTGGCGTCGAACTGGAGGATGGCCGAGCCGAACAGGAACCCCTGAGTCCACTCGGTCCAGCCGCGGGCGGTGTAGCGGCCCTTGATCGTAAAGACCGGCGTTCCGGCGACCGGGTCGTACCGGCGGTCGATGGTGCGGATCTTGACGGCCGAGAGGTCCCAGAGCCGTTCGATTCCGGCAAGCAGGTCCTTCGGCGATATGTGGTTGTCGATTTTCATGCGTCGGAGATGATACCAGAAACCCGCCTGCCCGAAAAGCCCCTAGCGGCAGGTCGGCGGCCCTTACTTCGCGGTCTTCCAGGTCACCGTGACGCGGTCCGGGCCCGGCTCGACGTCGGCCAGGAGTTTGCCATCGGCGGCCCGCACGGCAGGCGCGCGGCCGGGGCCCTGGCGGGTTGCGGCCGGGCTCGACGCGCCGGGACCGGCCTCGACGACGACGGTCAGCGGCACGTTGAACCAGTCCGGCCGCAGGTCGGGCGGCAGCATCAGGGTGAACGTCACGCTCGATGCCGCACGGGAGACGACCTCGAGCGTGGCGGCATCGCGCTCGCGGACGTATCGGCCGACGTCGGCGTAGGTGCCGACCCAGAGGTTCCCCTCGCGCTCTTTGACCCAGGCCAGGTGCTTCCGCCACTCGTCGGCCCGGCAGACGCCGTGCACCAGGGCCACGTGCCACATGCCTTTCTCGATCGCTTCGTCAATGTAATGGTTGACGCCGGCGGCCGTGAAGTCCTTGTCTCCGTAGCCCGGGAACCGGCCGCGGTCGAGGGCGTGGCACCGGAGCGTCATGGCCTTGATCTGCGGGTTCGAGGCGCAGTACGGATAGGAGAAAGAAAGGGGGGCGCGGCCGATCTTTTCGGCGATGAGGCGCTCGCTCGCGATGATCTCTTGTTCCAGGGCCGCCTCGCCTTTCACGTCGGTCAGTTTCGCATGGGTCGTGGAATGGTTGCCGATCTCGTGGCCGCGCGCCGCCAGTTCCTTCCATTCCTCCCAACTCGGCCGGACGTCGGCGGGGCGGTCCTTCCCGGCCAACTCGGGCGCGGGGTCGGCCTTCGCGTCGCGCTTGATCCAGCCCGTGACGAGGTAGAACGTGCCGCGATAGCCGAATTCTTCGAGGAGGGGCGCAGCCAAGGCGACGTGATCCGGCGTCGCATCGTCGAAGGTGAAACTGACGGCGGCTTTCCGGTCGCCGCGGAATCTGGCGATGCGGACCGCGCGCCTCCCGCCGGACGATTCGGCGGCCTCGGCCCAGACGCACGCCGCCGCCAGCATAGCGCCCATCGCAACAATCACAATCGCATGCAAGCCGGTCATGAACGGGACTCCTCGACCCCCGCCGGATGCGGTACCATACCACGAAAACGGCCGCCCGGAAAGATCCGGGCGGCCGCGCAATTCGGGAACGGCCGACGCTACTCGGCGCTGCCGCCGGTCAGCGTGGCCATGTACGGGGCGCCGATCTTCTCGATGTGATCGGCGATGGTGTCGAACTGGTCCCAGTGGGCCTCTTCCTGGCCGAGGAGTTCCTCGAAGATGTCCTTGGAGACCTGGTCGCCCAGGTCGGCGCAGGCGCGGGCGTGGTGGTTGTACATGTCGACGGCGCCCTGTTCGAGGGCCTTGTCGGTGGCGAGCATCTGGGGGATCGCTTGGCCTTTCTTGACCTCGGGGGTGGGCTTGGTGGTGGGCACGCCGCCGAGGAACAGGATCCGCTCGGCCAGTTTCTCGGCGTGCTTCATCTCCTCGATGGCAACGGTCTTCATGATCTTGGCGAGTTTGCCGTAGTCGGTATCTTCGAGTTCGTAATGGTGGGCCATGTACTGGAGGATGGCCCCGAGTTCAGAAGCGCGCCCCTCGTTCAGCAGGTCAATGACCTTCTGCCGGTTGTCCTGAGTGTTGCCCTTCGCCATGGTTTCTCCTCTCGCAGAGTGCGTTGTGGGTCGTTCCGCCGCCGGTGGAGAATGGCCCCGCCGGGCGGCAATTCACCGGCTTCCTTTTTAAGCCGCGCGGCCCCGGCCGTCAAGCGGAAAGCGAAATCGGCGGGCCGGACGGCATCAGTGGCCTTCTATCGCCTGTACCAAGCGCTCGATTTCACGGCACAACTTGTCGAAGGACGGGCAATGCGCCCGAGCTTGTCTCAGATCCATCATTGCAGCAAATGCGGGTTGATCGTCCACCTCAAGATAGCGCCGCCCGCCCACCATGTTGTCGGAAAGCCGCTCCTTGGCCCCGCGTATCGCCTCTGGATCCGGCGGTGCACACGCATCTTGGGAAATCCCGCGCTTCGTGCGGAGCGATTCCTTTGCCCCCAGGAACCAACCCTTAAACTCCCTGTTGGCCAACACAACGGATACAGGAAGGCCCGTGGCTCCGGCGGCCCTTCGCTGCAATTCGGGGCCGAGAACCGCTGGACAATCGTCATCTGCATCAAGAATAACCAGAACGGCCGCGGCGCCGGGGCGGTCTCGTGCGGCCTGTTCTACGGCCCGTTCCAGTGCACCCGGCCTGACAGCCCCATAGCGTGATATGCGGTACGGGCGGGCTATCTCGACTGTGGACGCGCGCGCCAATTCGTCACGCAACCGTCTTAAGAGAACCGGCACCGACTCCGTTTCCGAGTAACCTTCGACAATGGGCACAATCGTGGAACTCATGGTGTTTCATCACCACTGGACGGCTCATCAAGGAGGCTTGGCTGTCGCCCATTTTGGCGGCGGGCTGCATCCAGATCCGGATTCAGTTCTCCCACACGCAAGAGTTCGCCAGGCGTGTATAAGCGGTCCCTGACTGCCTTCCGCGTGGTTTCCGCCAACGGGCAGATCAGCGTTTGGCCCTTGTCCAATGCCACTACGCGTATATTGTCATCCCCGAGCGACTTCGCGTCCAGGATATCCGGACTATGCGTTGTTATGACGACTTGTCTCTCGCGGCTTGCGTCAAGCAGCACGTCAAGCAGGACTTCCATCACGGCGGGATGCACGGTGGCCTCAGGCTCCTCTACGGTAAGCACCGATGCATCGCCCGGCTGGTAGACCGCCAACAGCAGTCCCAACACCCTGAGCGTGCCATCGGACATGTTCAAGGCATCAAAGGTCCACGGATGTTCTGAGCCCACAACGTCTTGCTTGAACTGGAGCGTCTCTTTCTGGCCGAGCGCTCGATACTCCACCCGCTTCAGCCCCTCAACGACCTTGGACAGAAGCGAGCAGAGGCGATCATATCGGCCATGGCCATCCCCCTGCGCGGCCAACTGTTTCAGGACCGCCGCTGCGTTGCTCCCGTCTCGCTTGAGGACCGAGCCGGAGTCCGGTTCCTGGAGTTCGCGCAGCCGCGTGGGAACAACCGAATAGAATCGCATAGATGTCAGGAAATCATAAACTGGCCTGAATTCCTCCGTAGCGCTGGCCGCAAACAGCGCCAGTCGGTCTGTCTGTACCTTCGGGCGAATGCCCTGAATCGCCTTCTCAAAGACCCCATCAGCAACTCTGAACTCAAGGTCGGGCCTCATCGGCCTTTTGAGGAGGCACCATTCCCTGGCGATGCGAAACTTCTCGGTCGGCTTTGCTGCAATTTCAAAACCATAGTCGGCGGACAAACCTTCGCCCAAATCAAGGGCAAGGCCCATGCTGATGTGCGTAGGATGACCGGTTGAGCGGCGTCTGACCGCCCCGATGCCACCCCTGTTGCGGAAGGCCACCTCAATGGATTCCGATAGACACTCCTGAACAAAGGCTAGACTGTCCACAAAGTTGCTCTTGCCGCTTCCGTTTGGGCCGACCAGTGCGGTGAAAGAGCCGAGTGAGACAACCGCATTGGCGATACTCTTGTAGTTGCGGACTCGGGCCTCAACAATGCGCTTTGGCACCGGACACCTCCTGCAAAACGGCGTTGTATGATAAGCAATCTCGTCCGCCCTGGAAAGTCAAAACCTTATGAGGATGCCGTCCCGCCAAAGAGCGCCTCGACGAACGTATCGGGATCGAACGGCGCAATGTCGTCGGCCATCTCGCCGATGCCGACGAACTTGACCGGGATGCCCAGTTCCTTCCGGATCGCCAGGACGATCCCGCCCTTGGCCGTGCCGTCGAGTTTCGCGAGGAACAAGCCCGTGACGTCGGTCGCGGCCCGGAACTCCTTGGCCTGGGCGATGGCGTTCTGGCCGGTCGTCGCATCGAGCACGAGCAGCACTTCGTGCGGCGCGCCGGGGATCTTCTTCTCGAACACCCGCCGGATCTTCCCGAGTTCGCGCATCAGGTGGTCCTGGGTGTGGAGGCGGCCGGCCGTATCGGCCAGCAGCACGTTCACGCGGCGCGCCAGGGCCGCCTCGGCCGCATCGAACGCCACGGCGGCGGGGTCCGCCCCGTGCTGGTGGCGGATGACGTCGACGCCGACCCGCTCGGCCCAGATGGCGAGTTGCTCGTCGGCGGCCGCGCGGAACGTGTCGCACGCCGCCAGGAGGACCGACTTGCCCTCGCGGTGGAACAGCCGCGCCAGCCGCGCGCACGCCGTCGTCTTGCCCGAACCGTTGACGCCGGCCACGAGGATGACGGTCGGTCCTTCGGCGGCGAAGTGGACGGACCGGTCGGCGCTCTCGAAACTCTCCTTCATGTCCTTCTTGATGATCGCCAGCAGGTCGTCGCCCTTCTGGATCTCGCGGTCGTGGTACCGCTGCTGGAGATCGTCGAGGATGTGAGCCGTCGTCTGGACGCCGACATCCGCCAGGATGAGCGCCTCTTCGAGGTGCTCGAGGAAATCGGCGTCGACCTTGCGGCCGGCGCGAAAGAGGTCCTTGAGGCTGTCGGCCAGTTTCGATCGGGTCTTGGCAAGGCCCCGCGCCAGGTTGCTCAGCCAGTCGAAGGCCATTGTGCCGCTCACTCCTCGTTTTCGGCGGGCCTGCCCGTTTCGGTTGCGGGGAACGCGGCGGGCGGATCCTGCACGGGCGCGGCGGGCTCCTCGCCTTCGATGATCCTCAGCACGTGGTCGAGGACGCCGTTGACGAACGCGCTCGACTCGGCCGAACTGAATCGTTTCGCCAGTTCAATGGCCTGGTCCAGGGCGACGCGGCGGGGGATGTCCGGGCACTCGGCCAGTTCGTACGTCGCCAGGCGCAGGATGTTCCGGTCAATGGCGGCCATCCGGTCGGGCGTCCAGTGCTCGGCGGCCTCGCGGACGAGCCGGTCGGCCTGGGCGCGCCACGCCCACGCCCCTTCCGTCAGGCGCCGCGAAAAGAAGTACACCTCGGCGTCCTGCGTGCTCTCGCGGAGAAACTCGACAATCGCCGGGCCGAACTCCTCCTGGCGAAGGTCCAACTGGTAGAGCGCTTGAAGCGCGATCTCGCGGCCGCGTTCCCGTCGTTTCATTAGGGCCTCACGGTCCGGCCGCCACGCATACCATCACACGGTGTTGGCCCCACGCCGCAGTGTCGGCCCGGTGACGCTTGTGAGCCGACCGCGGGCCTGTCCTCCGAAGCCCGAAGGGCGAAGGAGAGAGCGGTCGGCAACGGAGCGCCGCCCATCGCCTCGTCCTTCCGGCCGGGGATCCCGGCAATACGTCGCCCTGAGCCCTGGGAAGGACGTCTCATTTCCTCGGTTTCTTCGGGGCGATCTGGTCCACGAGGTTGGCCATTTCGATGGCGCTGGCGGCGGCGTCAGCGCCCTTGTTGCCGGCCTTCGTGCCGGCCCGCTCAATGGCCTGCTCGATCGTGTCGGTCGTGATGACGCCGAAGATCGTCGGGACGCCCGAGGCGAGGCCGACGTTGGCGACGCCCTTGGCGACCTCCGAGGCGATGTAGTCAAAATGGGGCGTCGAACCGCGGATCACCGCTCCGAGGCAGATGACGGCGTCGTACTTGCCGCTCTCGGCCAGCCGCTTCGCCAGGACCGGGATCTCGAACGCCCCCGGGCTCCAGACCACGTCCACGCGGCTGGAGTCCGCCCCGTGACGCTCGAGCGCGTCGAGGCACCCGCCCAGGAGTTTGGCCGTGATGAACTCGTTGAACCGGCTGACGACGACGCCGAATGCGTGGTCGCCCGCGACCAGCCTGCCCTGATAAACGTTCGCCATGGGGAAACCTCCTTTGACACTGCGGCCGCACGACGCCCGCGGCAAAAAGACCAGTTTAGCCACCGGGGGGCTGAATTCAAGCGAAAACAGCCGTTGACGACTGCACCTGCAAAAAGTGGCCATTGCCTTGGGTGCCACCGATTGCTTGTCAATCGGTGTCGCCCGAGTGCCAAGCACGGTTTGACAAGCAAACCGTGGCACCCGGGAGGCGAGAGTCCGCCACTTTTTGCAGGTGCAGCGCTATCGGCCGCCCTGTCGAAGGGCATAGAGCATCTTGCTCGTCGCCACGTACAGGACGCCGTTGGCCGCCACCGGCGTTGCGGAGATGCTATCGGCCAGTTCGATGCGATTGAGGACTTTCTTTTCGCGCCCTGCGGCAAAGACTAGGAAGACGCCCTTGCGGGTGCCGGTGTAGACCTTGCCGTCGGCCACGAGCGGCGAGGCCCAGATCTCGCCCCGCTCCTGATGGGTCCAACAGACCTTGCCGGTGGCGGCGTCGACGCAGTGGACCCTCCCGGCGCAGTCGGTGATGTAGGCGAGACCGTCGGCGATGGCGGGCGTCGAGATGCCGGCCGCGCCGATTTCATAGGACCAGGCCTCGGCGCTCTTGGTCGTGTCGCCCCGGCCGGAAGCGGTCAGGCAATTGAGTTGGGCCTCGCGTATCCCGTGCCACGGGTCGCCGCCCGCGGCCACGTAGACCCGCCCGTCCACCAGGACCGGGCATCCGACGATGCCGGTCGTTCCCCTTGTATCCTGGCGGTGCCAGGGCGACGCCGGGCCGGCGGCGCGGCGCTGGCGGTCGCAGTCGAACGACCAGAGGGCCTCGACGGCCGGGGGGACCTTTCCGTTGGCGGCGGGCTCGACCGGGCGGAACCCGTAACAGACGCCGTTGCCCGCGCCGAAGACGATGAGCGGCTTGCCGTCGACCTGGCCCGTGGCAGGCGACGACCACTGACCGTGAACGATTCCGCCGCCGATCCCGAAGTCGTCCTTCGCAACGAGGGCGCCGGTCTTCTTGTCGAGGACGATCAGGGACGGGGCCTGGGGGTTTGCCACCTTCTCCTGCGAGACGTCCGTGCCGTTCGATGTGCAGACATACACATAATCGCCAACGACCAGGGGCGAGCCGTTCGACCCGTCCTGCGGCCGGACGCCCAGGCCGGCGATCATGTCGTAGCGCCAGACGATGTCGGCGTCGCCGGGGCCGGGCTCGATCGGCTTTAAGTTCAGGCGGAACGGCCCGGGCCACGCGTCCGCCAGGTACCGCGCCTCGTCCTTGAACAGGCCGTCGTTGCCGTTGGCCATGCCGGCGGTGTCCAGGCACACGACCTCGCACCGGTTCGTGACGACGTATAGCCGGTCGCCCTCGATGGTCGGCGTCGCGAAGAACCCGTGCTGGCCCGTGTCGCTGGCGATCGGAGACTTGAGTTTCGGGACCGCCAACTGCCACAGGAACTTGCCCGTCGCCTCGTCCAGGGCAAGGAGGATGCCGCGGTCATCGGTGATGCGCGGGTCGCGCGGCACGCGGTTATTGGTCCCGATGAAGACCCTTCCGCCCGCCACGACCGGCGTCACGTAACAGACCGTGCCGAGGTCGGCGGCCCACTTGACGTTTGTGCCGGACTTCGGGTCGAAGCCGTCGGGCAGGCCCTTTTCGGGCGAGACCATGTTCCGCGAGCCCCACTGGCCGAACTGGGGCCAGTCGGCCGCCGCGCCCGTCCCCGCCGCCATGGCCAGCGCCACGCTTACGAGTTGCAGGCTTGCTTTCACGTGTGGGAGGTCTCCTTGCAGGCGTATCGCCGACCGCCCGCCCAAAGCCCGGCGGGTAAACTTCCGCGGTCGGCTCACGAGGGTAACATAGTTGACGGCGGGATGGTAGATGTTATTCGAGCGGCGACCGACAAGGGGTGTGACTACGGATTCTGGCACTACGCGGCCGCCTTTCGTTGTCGGGCCCAGAATGTAGGGTGCGTGCTCCGCACGCACGCAAAACAGAACAGCGCGCCGGCCTGCCCGTTTTTATTGAATGGAACGGCTAGCCCCGTTAATTTGAGGGGTGGCACTGGCGGCCCTCCCGAGGCGGGTAAACTTGCCCGCCAGTGCACCGGGAATGGTGCGCAGCACGGGCGGACGAGCCGCCCGTGCCACCCATCATTCTATGTGCTGGGGGTCGCGTGCGTGCGGAGCACGCACCCTACATTCTACATTCCGTATTCCGCTTCCGCGTTCTGCGGGTGATAAGCCCCGCAAGACAAGGCAGGCAAAGGATTTATAGGGTGCCAGAAAAATTAGTCACACCCACCGACAAGTGGCTGTAACCTCAACATCGAGCGGCGACCGGGAGGTCGCCGTAATATCCGAACAGGGCGCAACGTCCGCTCGCCGAAAGGCCCTACACCAGCCCCCACCGCCGCCGAAGCACCCACTCGGCCGCCAGGAGCCCAAGGAAAACCACCAGGAAGACACGGTTTGCGGCCAAGGCGACCCGCCGCTCGACCGGCTGCCACGCCGGCTGCGAGGCCGACTCGAGTTCCTCGAGGAGTCGCGTCAACTCGCCGACCGGCCGGAACGTCCCGCCGCCCGCCTCGGCGATGCGGCGAAGCGCATCGTGGTCCGCCAGGACCGTGGCGAGTTCCAGGTCCTGTTCCTCGACGGCGAACGTCGCCTCCGCACCTTTTCGCGCGCCGCCAACCTCGGCCTCGGCCGCCAGTTTGTAGGAACCGGGGGCCGCCGGCTTGAGCACGGCCCGCCAGTCGCCGGGACCGGCCGCCTCAAGGGCCACCGCCTCGGCCTCGCCGCGCGGACCTGTCAGCATGACCTTCGGCGGAGCCGCCGCCCCGCGCGTCCCCACCCTCACTTCCACCTGCGGCGGGCGGTCGGGGTCGGCCAGAAGGTAGCGCGGCCGGTCGGTGCCGACCCAGAGGTCTTCCTTCGGCCGGCCGTCGCGCCCGGCAAGCCAGAGCACCAGTTGCCGCCAGAACCGCGCGTGATGCTCCGGCCCGTTCGGGTCGTCCGGCGCAAAGACCCACTGCCACGTCGTGTCGACCGTCAGGGCCGCCGACCGTCCCTTGGCGAACTCGCGGACGCCCAGGATCGGCGCGCCGTCCTCGGACCTCGCCAGGACGCGTGCGGTGGGGGCCGGCGGGCCGACGGCGCTCGCCCCGGAAAGGGGCGGCAGGCTCGCAAAGGCGTCGCCCGACTCGCCCTGCGACGCGATATCGAGGATGAAGTGGCGGCGGCCGTCGGCGGTGGGCACGAACCGGATCGGCCCTTTCACCGGCGCCTGGCCCGGGTGGACCGCAAACGGAAGGACGTCGGCCAGAGGCGTCGCGGCCCATCCGCCTGCGGCCGAGTCGAACCCGCCGAGGGCGAGGAGCCCTGCCCCGTCCGAGCGGACCCGTTCCGCAAGGCGTTCCAGCGTTTCGGTGGCCATCGCCCCGGCCGGAAGGTCGCCGAGGATGAAGACGTCGAACGCGTCGAGGTCGCCCGGCTTCGGCGCAACTTCGGCCGCGCCTGGTCCGGCGAGGATCCGCCGCTGGAGTTCGATTTCGCTTGCGCGGCCGAGGGCGCGGGCGATGTACTTCATCTCGGGGCGGAGGCGGCCTTCCAGGTACAGGACCCGGACGCCGCCCTGGTCCACACGGATGCACGTCTCGGCGCGGTTGTTGGCTTCGGTCAGTTCGCCCGCCACCGGCCGCACCCCCAGCGCCACGCGGGCCAGGCCGGGCTCGGCGAGGGTCGGCGTAAAAACCACTTCGTGGGTCTCGAGGTTCGACGCGGGCGTCACTTCGCGCCGCTCGACTTCCTTGCCATTGACCTCCAGGACCAGGGCGAGGGGCCGGCCCTTGAGGCCGAGGGCACTGGCGACCGCGCGGATCGCAGGCCGGTTCCCCGCGAAGACGCGAAGCGGCGCCCGCAGGTCGCGGACGGCGGCATCGCGGACACGGTCGGTCGGGTCGGGGCTGCCGACGCCGACGGCGTGGACGCGCGTCCCCGCCTCGGCCAGTTGCCGCGCGGCGTCCTCGGGCGCGGCGTCGCGGCCGCGGTTGGCCCGTCCGTCACTGATGAGAACGACGGCCGCGAACTTGGGGCCGGGCCCCGATAGGCCGTCGAGCCCTTCGCCGAGGTCCGTCCGCGGATCGGCCGGCGGCGGGGCGAACGTGTCAACCGGCCTGAGGCGACTGCCGAACGCAAAGACGCGGATGGCGTACTTGTCGGCAAAGGCGCGGTACGCCGCGCTGGCGCCCGCAAAGGCGTCGCGGACGGCCTGGGCGCGCGTCACGGCCTCGCCGCCGGGGCCGGCCGCATCGCGGATTTCGAGGCTTCGGGAGGCATCGAGGAGGAACGCCACTTCGGCCCGGGCCGGTTCGCGGCCCTGCCAGGCGACGACCGGCCGAAGGAAAAGGAGCGCTGCGCAGACCGCCGCCGCGATGCGGAGGGCCGAAAGCGCCGCCCGGCGCCTGCCCGAGACCGGCGCCGGCCACCGCCTCTCGGCCAGGATCAGCGCGGCTCCAAGCGCAGCCAAGGCCAGGGCGCAGAGCCAGAGCGGTGCCACAGGCCTCAGCGTCAGGAACTCGGCCATCACGAGGTCGGCCACGGCGCAGACTCTCCAGGGGGCCCCCAGGCGGGGTCCATACAGATAAATCGCCGCAAGCGGGGCGGATGCTTAAGGAAAAGGCGGCCGGGTGTGTTTCGCCGGCGGGCTTGCCCGCCGCGCTCGCTGCTCGACCCGCAAGCCTGCCCTGAGCCTGCCGAACGGGCGGGTCGGCGAAACCGGCGTGCCGGGCGCTGCACGCTCTTGCAGCGGCCAATCGAGATCGGGCTTGAGTGGGGCCGCCGCCGCGCCTATACTCGCCGTCTGGCATCTGGACGAAGGGGACGAGCCTTGGAATCACTGCTGGATCGTGCGATCAACCTCATCGAGCAGGCCGGCGCATCGTACGGCGACATCCGTATCCGTGAGGACCGCTCGGAACGGATCGCCGTCAAGAACGGCCGGCCGGAGCACATCGCCCGCGACGCCTCGGCGGGTTTCGGCATCCGGGTCATCGTAGACGGGGCCTGGGGGTTCTTCGGGTCGCACCGCCTCGAGGAATCGGCCGTCGAGGAAGCCGTGCGGCAGGCCGTGGCCATCGCGCGGGCGAGCGCCCGGTACAAGACCGATCCGGTCCGCCTGGCGCCGGTCGAGGCGGCGCGCGGCCGGTACGAGACGCCGCACGAAAAGGACCCGATGAAGGTGCCGCTGGAAGAGAAGTTGGGGCTTCTGACGGAGGCGTCGAAGGCGATGCGCGGGCCGAACGTGAAACTGGCCCAGGCGTTTTTCTCGGCATTCGAGATGCACCAGCACTTCGCCTCGACCGAAGGGGCGCGGATCGAGCAGCGGATCGTCCAGTCGGGCGGCGGCATCGCTGCCACGGCCATCCGCGACGGCGACCTCCAGGTCCGCTCGTACCCGAACAGTTTTCGCGGCAACTTCGCCACGGCTGGATGGGAATATATCGAGGCGATGAACCTCGTGGGCGAAGCCCCGCGCGTCGCCGAGGAGGCCGAGGCGCTCCTCTCGGCCCCTGCCCTGCCCGAGGGCGTCCGGACGATCCTTCTCGACGGCGGGCAACTGGCCCTGCAGGTCCACGAATCGTGCGGCCATCCGATCGAACTCGACCGCGTCCTCGGCATGGAACTCTCGTACGCGGGCGATTCGTTCCTGACGACCGACAAACTCGGGCACTTCCGATACGGGTCCGACCAGGTCCACATCGTGGCCGACGCAACGGCCCCCGGCGGCTTGGGTACGTTCGGGTGGGACGACGAAGGCGTCCCGGCCCAGGTGACGCCGATCGTGGATGCGGGCCGGTTCGTCGGGTACCTTTCGAGCCGCGAGACCGCCCCGGCCATCGGCCGCACATCCTCCGGCGCCATGCGAGCCAGCGGCTGGGACCGCATCCCCCTGGTGCGGATGACCAACGTCAACCTCCTGCCGGGCAGGGCCGGGAGCCTCGACGACCTGGTCGCCGACACCGACGACGGCCTGCTCCTTGCGACCAACAAGTCGTGGTCCATTGACCAGAAGCGCCTGAACTTCCAGTTCGGCGTCGAGACGGCCCGCGAGATCCGCGGCGGCCGCCTCGGCCGCCTCTACAAGAACGCCACCTACACCGGGATCACGCCCGAGTTCTGGGGCTCGTGCGACGCGGTCTGCGGCCCCGAGGCGTGGCGCCTGTGGGGCACGCCGAACTGCGGCAAGGGCGAGCCGGGCCAGACGGCCCGCGTCGGGCACGGCGTCGCGCCGGCCCGGTTCCGCAACGTCCGGACAGGAGTCAAGGCATGACTACCGCCGACCGCGAGGCGCGCTTGATCGAGATCGGCCGCCGGATCGTCCGCGCCGGTCGCGCCGACGAGACCGAAGTCCTCCTCATGGAAGGTCGGTCCTTCCTGACGCGCTTCGCCGCCGGCCGCATCCACCAGAACGTCGGCACCGAAGACGCCACGGCCGTGGTCCGCGTAGTCCTGGGCAAGCGGCTCGGCGTCGCGACCTCCTCAAGCCTCGAACCGGCGGCGCTCGAAGACGCCGTCGGAGCCGCCGTGGCCATCGCGAAGGCGTCCGAACCGCTCGAGGACTGGCCGGGCCTGCCGAAGCCGCGGCCCGTCGCGAAGATGGACGCCTGGGACTCTCCGACCGCCGGCGCGGATGCCGACGTGCGGGCCGACATGGCCGGCGTCATCATCGCCGCAGCCCGGGCGAAGCGCGGCCAAGCGGCCGGGGCCGTCGAGACCGAAGACGGGTCGGTCGCCGTCACGAGTTCCACCGGGGTCGAAGTGGCCGCCAGCAGCACGCGCGCACAGGTCCACACGGTCGTCGCCGCGGGCGACGGCGAAGGATACGCCGAGGGCGTCGCGTGGCGCATAGGCGACCTCGACCCGAGGCGGATCGGCCGCCGCGCCGCCCTGAAGGCCCACGCGAGCCGCAAGCCCGCGCCCCTGGAGCCGGGGCGCTACGACGTTATCCTCGAGCCGCCCGCGGTCGCCGAGTGGATCGAGTACCTCTCGTACATCGCCTTCAGCGCCAAGAACTTCGACGAGGGCAGCAGCCCGCTCTCGGGGCGGCTCGGCCAGAAAGTGACCGGCGACGCCGTCACCATCTGGGACAACGCCTGCGACCCGCGGACGCTGCCGATGCCGCTGGACTTCGAGGGGATGCCGGCCAGGCGGCTGCCGCTCATCGCCAGGGGCGTCGCGAAAGCCGTCGCGACCAACCAGTACCGGGCGAGGCGGCTCGGGAAGCGCCGCTCCTCCGGCCACGCCCTGCCCGCCTCCAGCGGATACGAGTGCATGCCGATGCACCTCTTCATGGGCGCCGGCAAGTCGAGCGCCCACCGGCTCGTCAAGGACACCAAGCGCGGCCTGCTCGTCACGCGGTTCCATTACACGAACATCCTGGACCCGATGCAGACGGTCCTTACGGGGATGACCCGCGACGGGACGTTCCTCATCGAGAACGGCGAGGTCGTCGGGCCCGTCCGCAACCTCCGCTACACCGAGAACGTCCTGGAGGCGCTCGGGCGGATCGACGGAATGTCGCAGAAGGTGACGCTGGTGCGCGGCCCGGTGGTCGTGCCGACGGTCCGGATCCGGGAAGTCCGGTTCTCCGGCGCGACGGAATTTTAGCAATGCGGAATGCGGAATGCGGAATGAACGGCGCGCCGGAGGCACGTTTCGCCGGCCCGCTTGCGGGCCGCGCCGTAGCCCGATGGGCGTTTGATTCGCTCTTTATACGATTCGGTCGCTCACGCGTTTTGTTGCGCCCTTACAGGGCTTGAACCCCTAAAATGGGGGCTGGGCACCCAGGGCGTTGCCCTGGGCTATTCTGTTTCAGCCCTTCGGGCTGAAGTGCCAATGGCCGGCAAGAGTGGTTCGCCGCATTGCGATATGGTGCGGTTTCAGGCAAGGCTTGACTTATGAAATGCATTCACTGTCAGGGCAAGATGAAGCGGGCCACAGCGCCCCTTCACGTCGATCGCAGCGGCTGCCACCTGACGCTCGACAGCGTGCCGGCCTGGGTCTGCGAGCAGTGCGGCGAGGCCTACTTCGAGGAAAAAGAAGTCGAGGCGATTCAAGCCCTCATTAAGTCAGTTGAGAGCAAGACCCTGTCGCTGGCGAAAACCGGGTGACCCTTCCCATGCGGCCACGGCCGCGGATTGCGGAACAGACAATTCCGGAGTCCGGATTCCGGAATCCGGATTGAAAGAAGGCGGACCGATGAAAGCCCTCGTGCTGCACGGCGTGCGGGACCTCGTGATCGAGGAGCGCAAGAAGCCGCGGCCGCCGGCGGGCCAGGTGCTGGTGCGTATCCGGTCGGTCGGCGTCTGCGGGTCGGATGTCCATTACTACACGCACATGCGGATCGGCGACCAGGTGGTCGAGAAGCCGCTGGTGCCCGGGCACGAGGCGGCCGGCGAGGTGGCCGGACTCGGCGACGGCGTCGAGGACCTTAAGGTCGGCCAGAGGATCGCGATCGAGCCTGCGCTGCCGTGCGGGGCGTGCGAGTTCTGCACGACCGGCCGGCCGAACCTTTGCCCCGAGGTCGTCTTCGCCGGCACCCCGCCCTATGACGGCATGCTGTGCGAGTTCGTCGTCGTCGAGCAGCGCCAGTGCATTCCCATTCCGCGTGAACTCAGTTTCAACGAGGCGGCGCTCCTGGAGCCGCTCCAGGTGGCCGTCCACGCGACGAACCTCATGGGCGTGGTCCCCGGCGAGACGGTCGCGGTCGTCGGCGCCGGGGCGATCGGCCTGGGATGCATGGAGATGGCCCGCGTCGCCGGCGCCGGCCGGACAATCGTCACGGACCGGCTCGACTACCGCCTGGCCCTGGCCAAGCGGCTCGGCGCCGACGAGACGGTGAGCGTCAAGAAGGGCGACCCCGTCGCGGCCGTCAAGAAACTCTCTGACGGGCGCGGGGCCGACCTCGTGTTTGAGTGCACGAACAAGGCTGCCGGCGCGCCGCAGGCCTACGAGATCGCCGCCACCGGCGGACGCGTCTGCCTGGTCGGCATCCCCGAGGAAGACCAGATCGTCCTGGACGCCCACAACGCCCGCCGCAAGGAACTCAGCGTCCAATACGTCCGGCGGTCGCGGCATGCAGCGCGGCAGGCGATCGGCCTGGTGGCCGCCGGCCGCCTGGACGTGGCGAGTTGGGTCACCCACGAGTTCCCGCTTGAAGAGGCCCCAAAGGCATTCGACCTGGTCGAACACTACGCCGATGGGGTCCTCAAGGCGGTCGTGCACCCGTAAACAACATTTCACCGCAGAGACCGCAGAGACCGCAGAGGAAAGAGAAGCGGCTGGAATGCCGGCGCGCGGACGGCACGGGCCGGTGAAGGGCACTCAAAAAAAGGAGGATCCGGGCTCGCCGTGACCCGGATCCTCGGACAAACGGGCTGTTACCCCGGCATGCGCCGGGGTGACCCACAGCCTCTGTGGAGGGATATCGGCCGGAATCGCTGTTTGCTTTAACCAAAGGGCCAAGGCACCGGCCCGCTTGCGGACCGCGCGTCGGGGTGTGACTAATTTTTCTGGCACCCTATAAATCCTTTGCCTGCCTTGTCTTGCGGGGCTTATCACCCGCAGAACGCGGAAGCGGAATACGGAATGTAGAATGTAGGGTGCGTGCTCCGCACGCACGCGACCCCTAGCCGTTCCATTCAATAAAAACGGGCAGGCCGGCGCGCTGTTCTGTTTTGCGTGCGTGCGGAGCACGCACCCTACATTCTGCCGTGCCAGAATCCGCAGTCACACCCGCGCGTCGGCCCCGGTGGGTTTTCGCTGGCATCGGCGGGGGGTTGCCTGTAAACTCCCCTAACGGCGCTGATCCCCACGGACGGCGCCGGCGCTTTGCGCCGACCTGAGCCTTGAAAAGGGAGGCACCCGAACGGTGACCGGCAAAGGAAATACCTGCGTCGTCGGATTGACCTGGGGAGACGAGGCCAAGGGCAAGATCATTGACATCCTCGCCCCGGAGCACGACGTCGTCGTCCGGTACAACGGGGGCAACAACGCCGGCCACACCGTCGCCTTCGACGGCCACACCTACAAACTCCACCTGGTGCCGTGCGGCCTGTTTCACGAGGGGGTCGGCCTGGTGATCGGCGGCGGGCTGGTCGTTGACCCGCAGGTGCTGCTGGAAGAGATCGCCACGCACGAAGGGGTCGCCCCGAACCTCAAGGGCCGGCTTCGTATCTCGAGCCGCGCCCACACCATCTGGCCCTGGCACAAGAAGACCGAGGCCCTCTCCGAAAAGTTCCTGGGCAAGGGGAAGATCGGGACGACGCTGCGCGGCATCGGGCCGGCCTACGCCGAGAAGGCGAACCGGGTCCACGCCATCCGGATGGGCGAACTCGTGCGGCCGGAGCACCTCAAGAAGAAGGTCCAGCGGATCGCCGAGGCGAAGAACCGCGAGTTCCAGGCTGTCTTCGGCGAGGAGCCGCTCGACCCGGCCGCCATCTGGACCGAGTATGCCGCCTACGCCGAACAACTCGCCCCGATGATCGCCGACACGACGGCGCTCTTGCACGAGGCGATGGCGGGCGGGCGGCGGATCCTCTTTGAGGGCGCCCAGGGCACGCTCCTGGACATCGATCACGGGACATATCCTTACGTAACGAGTTCGAATGCGTCGGCGGCCGGCGTCTGGACCGGGTCGGGCGTCCCCGGGCGGGCGATCGGCCGCGTCCTCGGCGTCGTCAAGGCCTACACGACCCGCGTCGGCGAGGGGCCGTTCCCGACGGAACTCGCGAACGAGATCGGCAACCAGATCCGCGAGCAGGGCCACGAGTACGGGACCACCACGGGCCGGCCGCGCCGGTGCGGCTGGCTCGACGCGTTCGCCATCCGGTACTCGGCCATGGTCAACGGCCTGGACGGGATCGTCATCACGCTGCTGGACGTGCTGGGCGGCCTGCCGGAACTGAAGATCTGCACGGGGTACCGCGTCGGGGGCGAGCCGCTGGCGGCGTTCCCGGCCGACCCGCAGGTCCTGGCCGAGGCGGAGCCGGTGCTGGAGTCGCTGAAGCCCTGGACGGAGGACATCTCGGGCGCGACGCGCTTCAAAAGCCTGCCGCCCGCCGCCAAGGCGTACGTCGAGCGCGTCGAGGAACTGGTGGGCGCGGCGGTCAGCATCATCAGCGTGGGCCCGGCGCGCGACCAAACCATCTTCCGACGATAAACGCTCAACCTTGAACCTTGAACCTTGAACTTTGAACGTTGAACTCTTCTCATGGGCAAGGCCGCCTCGAATCCCGATGCGCTGGCCGACCTGCCGCGCGAGCGGTGGCCACGCCACATCGCCATCATCATGGACGGCAACGGCCGCTGGGCCGAGCGGCGCGGCCTGCCTCGGATCGAGGGCCACCGCCGCGGGGCCAAGGCCGTCGTCCGCATCATCGAGGAGGCCGCGCGGATCGGTCTGGAGTACCTGACGCTCTTCGCCTTTTCGAGCGAGAATTGGCGGCGCTCGAAGACCGAGATCAACTTCCTGATGATGCTGTACCGGAGGTTCCTGGCGCGGCACCGGGCGAAACTGATGAGGGACAACGTGCGGTTCGTCACGATCGGCCGGCGCGAGGGCATCCCCCGGAAGACTCTCGACGAGGTGGACCGGACGGTCGAAGAGTCGGCCGGCAATACGGGGACGGTCTTCTGCCTGGCCGTCAACTACGGGGCGCGGCAGGAGATTGCGGACGCGGTCCGGCAGATCGCCCGCCGCGTGAAAGCGGGCGACCTCGACCCGGAAACCATCACCGAGGAGACGGTGGCCGAGTCGCTCGACACCGTCGGCATGCCCGACCCGGACCTCCTGGTTCGGACGGCCGGCGAGATGCGGATCAGCAACTTCCTCTTGTGGCAGATTTCGTACTCGGAACTGTGGGTGGTCGAAAAGTGCTGGCCCGACTTCAGTGAAAGCGACCTGCACGAGGCCGTCCGGACGTTCGCCTCGCGCGAGCGCCGGTTCGGCCGCGCGGGTCGCCAGGACGAGGGCACATGACCAAGGTCCAGACGCGTGTGACGATCGGGGCGGGGCTTATCGCCGGGGTGGTGGGCGTCCTGGTGGTGGACGTGGCCCTGGCCAAGTGGGCCGCTTTCCCCTATGCGCCGGCCTTCTGGGCGCTGCTCTTGGGGGCGCTCCTCGTCGGCACGAACGAACTGTTTCGGATGCTCCGGGCGAGCGGCTACCCGTGCCGCCCGATCATCGGCATGATCTTCGTGGTGCTGCTGGTGGCGGCGGCGTTCGGCGAGACCCAGCCCAACCCGATCCGTCCGTGGCTTTACGATCGCGGCCTCGAACTATACCTTCTGGTAATCGTGGCGCTGGTGTTCACGACGTTCCTGGCCGAGGTCATCCGGGTCGAGCGGGCCGGGGTCGAGCCGGGCTGCGCCCCGGCGAAGCCGCCTTCCAGCGATCCGGCACCGCGCTTCGCCCGGGCGGAGCCGGGGCCCGCCCTGGCCGCCGTGGCCTGGACGCTGATGGCCGTGCTGGCGGTCGGCCTGCTGGGGGTGTTCCTGGCGAAGATCCGGTTCCTTCGCCCCTACCCGGCCCACGAGGCCGATCCCTTCGACGGGTTCATGTACCTCCTGCTTGCGCTCGGCGTCGTCAAGGGGAGCGACATCGGGGCGTATGCCGTCGGCACGGCGCTGGGGCGCCATAAACTCGTGCCGCGCGTCAGTCCCAAGAAGACTGTCGAGGGACTCGCGGGAGGTCTGGCGGCCGGAATGCTTGCCGCGGTGCTGATCGGATGCCTTTGGGGCCGCTTTGGCTGGGGGCAGATGCTCTTCTTCGGCGTCATCGTCTCGATAAGCGGCATCCTCGGCGACCTGGCCGAAAGCCTGATGAAGCGGGCATGCGGCACCAAGGACAGCGGCCGCATCCCGGGGTTCGGCGGGGCGCTCGACATCCTGGACTCGATGCTGGGGGCAGCGCCCGTCGCGTACCTGGTCCTGGTGGTGATGGAGAGGGGTGGCGTATTGACCGGCGCCCCGGCAGGCGGATAATGAAGGCCGGTCCGGCAAGGTCCAGCCCCGGCTATCGAGTCCGCGCGATGGAAAAGGACATTCAACTGCGAAGCGAAGACAACCGCCGGCTCGTGTTCGGCCCGCGCGACAGGCATCTGCGCCTCTTGCGCGACGCGATGGGCGTGCGGGTGGTGTCGCGGGAAGGGACCATCCACGTCACCGGCCCGGCCGAGGCCGTGTCGAACACCGCAATCGTCCTTGAAGAACTCGACCAGATGGCCGAGGACGGCCAGATCGTGTCGGAGCGAGAAGTCCGCCAGATGATCGACACGGTCAGCCGGTCGGGTCGCGGCCCGGAGGACCTGAGGATCGAGATCTTCACGAGCGGCCGGAGCGTCCGGCCTCAGACCCCCGGGCAACTCGGCTATTGCCGCACCATCCTCGAGAGCGACCTGGTGTTCTGCATCGGCCCCGCAGGGACCGGCAAGACCTACCTGGCGGTGGCGATGGCCGCCCAGGCCTTGAAGCGCGAGGAGACGAAGCGCCTGGTCCTCGTGCGCCCCGCGGTCGAGGCCGGCGAACGCCTGGGCTTCCTTCCGGGCGACCTCCAGGCCAAGGTCAACCCGTACCTGAGGCCCCTCCTGGACGCCCTCCACGACATGATGGGGTTCAAGCAACTCCACGCCTGCATGGAAACCGACGTGATCGAGATCATCCCGCTGGCGTACATGCGCGGCCGGACGCTGAACGACGCCTACATCATCCTGGACGAGGCCCAGAACACCACCACCGCCCAGATGAAGATGTTCCTGACGCGGATGGGCCTCCGGTCGAAGATGGTGGTGACGGGCGACATCACCCAGGTGGACCTCGAGCCGGGCACGAAGAGCGGCCTCGTGGACGCCTGGGAGAAACTCCAGGGCATCACCGGCATCAGCGTCCACGAGATGACCCGCAGCGACATCGTGCGCCACCGCCTCGTCCAGGAGATCGTCAACGCGTATGAGCGAGGCGAACGAGGCAGCGAACATCGGAGCATCGGGAAGCGGGCCGAACAAAGGGAGTGAAGACCGTGCGGAGCGCAGAGTGCGAAGTGCGGAGTGCGGAGTGCGGAGTGGAAAACACCGCGCCGCCGGCAATTGGGGGCCTTCATTCCGCACTCGACATTCCGCATTCCGCACTGATTTTCGGAGCCTGACCATGGCCTTCTGGAACCGCAAGCGCAACAAGCCGAGGCGGATGGACCGCATGCGGCCCGAAGGCGACTTGCCGTGGCACCAGCGGCTCCTGGCGCGCCAGAACCTGACGCAACTGGCCATCCTTGTCGCGTTCTTCGCGGCGGCCCTCCTCGTCGTCCAGTTGCCCAAGGAGCCGCTCCTCTACCGCAAGGACGAGGTCACGCGGTATCCGATCCTGTCGCGCGTCAACTTCAACTACGTGGACGAGAAGGTGACGGCCAATGCCCGCGAACTGGCCGGCCTGCGTGTCCCGAGCGTGTATCGGTTCGACCCGCGGCAGATCGAGCAGTTGCGCGAGAGCGTCCTCGGCCTTGTGGACGGCGCTGCGGCCGTCGAGAACCCCGCCCAGTTGCCCGAGGCGGTCCGCAGCGAGTGGCCGGAACTCGCGACGCTCGCCTTCGGGCCCCTGAAGCAGGCCATCGGGCCGGAAAAGGAGAACCTCGACGCCGTCAAGGAGACCCTCCGGAAAACCTTCGACGCCCTGGCCACCCCGACCGCCCTGCCCTACATGCGCTCTGAAAATTACGACCACGAGGTGGCGCGGATCGAGCAAGGCAACGCGGCGGCGCAAAAACTGCCCGCGGGGCTCAACCCGGCGCTGCTGGAACGCCCGAGCCGGTCCTTGGCCGTCCTGTACAAGACCGAAGAGGTGCCCCTGAAACTCGACGACGTTCTGATGAAGCCGAAGAACGTCGTCGGCCCGATCAACGAGCAGATCAGAAAACCCCTGGAGGCGCTCCTCGGCGACAAGGGCACCGCCAGGCTGGTGGGCGTCCTGGCGAGCAAGATCGGCCCGACGCTCGTCATGGAGGAGGCCGAGCGGACCGAGACGGAGAACCGCCGCACGGCCGCACGCAGCCTCATCCAGCCCATCCGCATCCAGGTCAAGGCCGGCTCGACGCTGGTGCCCGCGGGAACGCCATTGGCGGACGAGCAGATCCAGCGCCTGGAGCAGGAGGAGGAGGCGTATCGCGCGAACCTCGGCTGGCTGCGCAAGGCCGGACAATGGGTCGGCGCCGGCCTGGCCATCGGCCTGATCACGGTCATCCAGGCGATCTACGCCTTCCGGTTCGTGCCGGGCGTAGCCAGGTCCGCGGCGCGGTCCTTCGTCCTGGCGGCCCTGTGCCTGCTGGTGCTGGGCGCGTCGAAGGTCGTCGCCCACACGAACTGGTCGTTCGCCTTCTGGACGTTCTTCCTGACGGCCGCCGCCATGATCGTCACCGTGGCCTACAGCGAGCGGTTCGCCATAGCGATGACGGTCGCGCTGGCGGTGCTGGTGGCCATGGCGACGCGAAGCGACCTGGATTGGATCGTGACCGCCCTCGTCGGAACGGTGGCGGCCATTCTGTCCCTGGGCGAGATCAACAACCGGTCGAAACTCATCAAGGTCGGCGCGCTGGCCGGCCTGGCCTTCTTCCTGACGGCGGGCGGCCTGGCCCTCTGGCGACTTCAGTATTCCTTCGACGCCGACCGCGACCTGGCCCTGGCGGGAACATCGCTGCTGTACTTTGCGAGCGGCCTGGCGGCGGGGTTCGTCGTGCTTGGGCTCCTGCCGTTCATCGAGCGGGCGTTCGGCATCGTCACGAACATCAGCCTCCTGGAACTGTGCGACGTCAACCAGCCGGCCCTGAAGCGCCTGGCAATCGAGGCCCCGGGCACCTACGCCCACAGCCTGTTGATCGGGACCCTCGCCGAGGCGGCGGCCGAGGCGATCGGCGCCAACGGGCTCCTGGCGCGCGTCGGGGCCTACTTCCACGACATCGGCAAGGTCAACAAGCCCCGCTACTTCGTCGAGAACTGGCAGGAGGAACGGGCGACCCACGAGGGCCTGACCCCCCAGATGAGCCGCCTCGTCATCACCAGCCACGTCAAGGACGGCCTGGAAATGGCCGACCGGCTGGGCCTGCCGCCCATCATCAAGAACTTCATCACCGAGCACCACGGAACGACGCTGGTCGAGTACTTCTACCGGGAAGCCGGGCGGCGCGAGGAGGCCCGCGGCGGCGAGGCCCCGGCCGAGGAGGACTACCGCTACCCAGGCCCCAAGCCGCAGTCCGTCGAGACGGCCATCGTCATGCTCGCCGACGCCGTCGAGGGCGCCTGCCGCAGCCACAAGGAACCCACCGCCGCCAAGATCAAGGCCACCGTCCACGAGATGATCATGAAACGCCTCCTGGACAGCCAGTTGGACAGTTGCGGCATGACCTTGAGCGACCTGCATCGGGTCGAGGACACCTTGACGAAGACACTCCTTTCCGTCTATCATGGCCGCATCCCCTATCCGGCGGACAAGGCGGCCGCCGAGGGCGACCAGGGGGGTCCGGAGAAGGAAAAGGCCCCCGCTCGCCCGGGCGAGTCGCCTTCGCGGGGCGAGGCCGGGGACGACACGTAGGGCGTTTTGGGTTTTGGGTTTCGGGTTTTCGATTGAAGGGCGACGCGCGGCAAGGGGCCGCGCGGCGCGGTCCCTCAAATCGAAAATCAAAAATCTAGAATCGGAAATCTCAAATGGCCAAGATCGAGATTACCGATCTCCAGGATCACGTCCATCTGGACCGCAAACTCATCCTCCAAGTCATTCGCCGCACCATGAAAGAAGAGGGCCGGACGGCCAAGAGCCTCAGCGTCGTCCTGACGGACAACCGCCACATCCGGGACATCAACCGCCAGTACGTCGGCGAGGACTGCTGCACCGACGTCGTCAGTTTCCCGCTGGAGGACGTGGACTGGCCGACGACCGGCGCGAACGGGGGCATCAACGGCGAGATCATCGCCTCGGCCGAACTCGCCCTCGAACAGGCCCGCGCCCGGGACCTCGACCCGCGGGCCGAGTTGCTCCTGTATCTCGTGCACGGCCTGCTGCATCTGATCGGCTACTGCGACCGCACCCCCGAGGACGCCAGGCGGATGCACGAGCGCGAAGACGAACTGCTCGAACAATTCGGATTCGGCAGCGTTTACGCATGCCGCCCAGCCGTTCAGTAGGAGGGCCGGGTTTTTGTCTCACATGTGGCTCTGGTCGGGCATCGGTGCGTCGGGCCTTCCGCTGTTCTTCTCGCTGGCTCATAACGCGCTGCGACAGTTCTCGCGGGCGCGGCTCGAAGCAATGCTGGAACGCAAGGGCCGCCTGGACCGCCTGGAACGCCTCTTCGAGCATCACGAGGAACTCAGCCGCACCACCGCCCTGCTCTACATCCTCAGCCTGATCCTCGTGACCGTGCTCCTTGAGATCTGGAGCGTCTCGAAGTTCGGGAGCACGTGGCAGGGCTGGCTGGCGGGCGGCGGGGTCGCCGCCGGCCTGGCCCTGACGCTCGGCGGGGTCGTCCCCATGGCCTGGGCCAGGCACTCTGCCGAGAGCGTTCTGGCGGAGACGCTGCCGGTCCTCCAGGCCTGCCGCCGCGCCTTCCTGCCGGTGGTGCGGCTGCTGGCGCCGGCGGAGGCGCTCGTACGCCGGCTGGCCGGCGCGGGCGGGCACGCGGAGCATTCCTCCTACATCGAGGAGGAAATCCGGAGCGTCGTCAGCGAAGGCGAACGCGAGGGCGCCATCGAGGAAGACCAGCGGGACATGATCGAGAGCGTCATCGAGTTCAAGAAGGAGGACGTCACGGAGATCATGACCCCCCGGACGGACATCGTGGCCATCGAGGCGGACTCCAGCCCCGAGGAGGCCCGGCGACTGATCGCCGACTCCGGCCACAGCCGCATCCCCGTCACGGACGGCCACATCGACCGCATCGTCGGCATCCTCTATGCGAAGGACCTGCTCCAGCAGTTCGGCCGCGAGGGCGCCGGCGACCTGCGGGTCCGCCAGGTCATGCGCGAGCCCCTGTTCGTCCCCGAGACGAAGAAACTCGACGAACTCCAGGCCGAGCTCCAGGCCCACAAGGTCCACATCGCGATCGTCCTGGACGAGTACGGCGGGACGGCCGGCCTCGTGACCATCGAGGACATCATCGAGGAGGTCTTCGGCGAGATCGTGGATGAGTACGAGCGGGAGCCGCCGCAGCCGATCCGCCGCGCCGAGGACGGGGCCTACGTCGTGGAGGCCCGCGTCCACATCAACGAACTCAACCACGAACTGGGCCTGGACTTGCCGGAGGACGAGGATTATGAGACCATTGGGGGGTTCGTCCTCTCGCGGCTCGGAACGATCCCCAAGGAGGGCGACGTCTTCAGCGAGGACGGCCTTCGCATCACCGTCCTGGAGGCCGAGGAGCGGCGCGTCACGCGCCTCCGGATCGACCTGGCGCCGGAGAACCCGCCGCAGAAGCCGTAGCGGCCGGGACTGACCGAAGCGCACGATGAACGCCCGGGGATGAGCGCAGCGTAACATGAACGCCCGGGGATGAGGCCGGGTCGTTTCGGCCGAATCCCCGGGGCAACGCACGCCGGAGGCATCGGTGACCATCCATAAGTCTCTCGCCCTGACGCTCCGGTGCGGGGATTACAGTGAGACCAGCCAGGTCGTCAGCCTGCTGGCGCGCAGCGTCGGGGCCGTGAAGTGCCTGGCCAAGGGCTCCAAGCGCGGGCGGAACCCGTTCGGCGGGCCGCTGGACCGGTGGACGCTCGGGGAGGCCGTCTTCAGCCTCCGCGACCCGAACCGCCTGGCCACCTTGATGGAACTGTACGAACTGGAGCGGTTCGAGGGCCTGCGGACGGGGCTGCCGGCCTTCTTCGGGGCGTGCGCGGCCACCGAACTCGTCCTGGCGCTCGTGCCGGAGGTCGACCCCCAGCCCGAGGTTTTCGACCTCGTGATCGAGACGCTGCGGCGACTGGCGCGGGCCGAGGCCGAGGCCGCTCGCGCGATCGCGTTCGCGTTCGCGTGGCGGCTCCTCGCGCTGCTCGGATACGGGCCGGACTTGGAGCACTGCGTTCAGTGCGGCCGGCCGCTCGCGGAGGCGGGCCCCGGGGCCTGGAGCGGCGCGCTGGGGGGCCTCGTGTGCAGCCGGTGCGACGCGCCGGACCGGCGGATCCCGTTCACCGGCAAGAGCGCGCAGGCGCTGGCGTTCCTGCTTTCGGCCGGCTGGGCCGAGGTGGAACGGGTGCGCCTTTCGAGCGCGACGGCCGAGGCGCTCCGGGGCGCCCTGGGTTCGCGTGTGGCCGAACTGGCCGGCCGGCAACTATCGGCCTTGAAATACGTCTAGTAAGGGGCGGCGATCGCGCCGCCGCGGCCGCCTGTTTGCGGTTTAAGGAGATCCATCGTGCGACGCGTCTTTGCGTGGTCAGCCGTCCTGGCCGCCGTGGTTCTTGTGGCCTCGCCCGCCTGGGCCGCCTGGGTCTGGCGAAACGGCAAGTGGATCTACATCGAGGACCGGGCGATGGTGGCGGCGCCGGCCGCGGGCGAGGCGGGAGAGACGCCCAACGCGGTGGAGCCGACGCCCGCCCCGCCCGAGCCGCCGGTCCGCGAACCGCTGAAGCCGACGCCCGCCCCGCCCGAGGAGGCCGCCCCGGTCGTGCACCCTGAGGCCCCGCCGCCCGGGATGCCGCCGGCCGCAACGGCCGATCTGCCTCCGGCAGGCGCCGACGAGGGCGAGCCGATCTTCCAGGAAGGGCGCGCGGCCGCGGAGGCCGGGCGCGCCTCGTCGGCCGCCGGCACGTTCGCCAAACTCATCAAGCAATATCCGACGAGCGCCTACCGGCCGGAGGCGATGTGGCTCCGGGCCGAGGCCCTCTTTGCCGCCAAGGACTACGACGAGGCCTATCACCAGTACGAGCAGTTGATGGACGAATACGCCGGCAGCCCGCATTACGGGGCGGCCTTGAAGCGGGAGATGGAGATCGCGGACCTGTACCTGGGGCCGGTCCGCCAGCGCGTCCTGGGGCTGCCGCTCCTTTCGGGGGAGGATGAGGCCATCGCCATCCTCCGCCGCGTCTACGAGCATCAGCCGCTCGGCGACCTGGCGGATGACGTCATCCTCCGCATCGCCGACTACTACTGGAGCAAGCGCCGCTGGGAGGAGGCCGAGCAGTATTACGACAAGTATTGCCGCGAGTACCCCAACATCGACCCCGCGAAATGCCGCCACGCCGAACTCCAGCGGGCCAAGTGCGCTATCGAAAGATGCCGCGGCGTGCGGTATGATACAAGCAGCCTGAACCTGGCGTACGACCGGCTGAGCCAGTACGAAAAGAAGTATCCCGAGGAGGCGCAGGCCGAGGGCGTGCCCGCGCTGAAGCAGCAGGTCGGCGGAAAACTGGCCGAGTCGCTGTACCGCGTCGCCGAGTACTATGCGCGGGCCGGCCAGCCGGAGGCGGCGGCCTATTACGCGGGCGAGATCCAGGCGAAGTACCCGGACACGCCGTGGAGCGCAAAGGCCCGGAAGTTTGCCGCCAAGGCGCCCGCAAAGGCGCAAGAATAAACGCCCGGGGATAAGCGAAGCGAAGGATGAACGCCCGGGGATGAGGCCGGGTCGTTTCGGCCGAATCCCCGGGGCAGCCGAATGAGGAGAGAGGCGTGAACCTGGCACACCGATCGCTCGGCGCTCTGGCGCTGGCGGCCTGTCTGGCCGCCGGGTGCGGCTATACGACCGCCTCGCTCTACCGCTCTGACGTTCACAGCGTGGCCGTCCCGATCTTCGCCTCGCGCGAGTATCGGAGGGAACTCGAGTTCGACCTGACGCGCCAGATCACGAAGACCATCGAGACGCGAACGCCGTACAAGGTCGTCCAGGACCGGTCGCGGGCCGACACCGAACTGCGGGGCGAGATCCTCCAACTCCAGACGCCCGTGATCAGCGAGGACCTCGACACGGCCCAGCCCATCGACATCCAGGTGACGCTGATCTGCTGGTTCGAGTGGAAGGACCTCAGGACCGGCGAGATTCTCGCCGCAAGCAAACAGATCAGCGCCAGCGGCACCGCGGCCCGTGCCGTCGGCGAAAACCTCGACTCGGCCACCTCCGACGCGACGCGACGGCTGGCCGAACTCATCGTCGAGGCCATGGAGAAAGAATGGTGATCGATTTCGGATTTTGGATTTCGGATTTCGGATTGAACGGCCACGGCAACGGCCGCGCCGCAGACAGCCGCCACCAGCCCGCAAAGGACGGCGCCATCCGCAATCCACAATCTTGCCCGCCGTCTGTCGGGCGGTCCGAAATCCGAAATGAAGAAGGGTTGTAACATGCGCGGACCCAATTCACCCGACGATGATTCCGGCGACCAGGAAGACCGCCCGCCGCAGTCGCGCATGCGCGGCATGCTGGGCTGGCTCCTCGTCTTCGGCGTGGTCATCCTGGCGGTCCTGGCCCTGATGCGCATCCTGAAGGAAGCGCCGGAACGCTCGCGCGAACAACTCCAGGAGATCATCAAGAACCCCGACGCCATCAAGAACATCTACATCAAGGGCTACGTCATCCACGGCACCCTCAACGACAATTACGAGAACCAGTACGGGACCAAGGAGTTCACGGTCCACCTTTATCCGGAGGAGATCCCGGAGTACAATAAGACGCTCCTCGAGGCATTCAGCGGCAAGTTCGCCAAGGAGGAGAAGGGCAGCCTGTGGAGTTACATCCCGGAAGACCCGATGTTCTGGCAGACGCTGTCGTGGACGGTGCCGTTCCTGCTTATGCTGCTCGTACTGTGGTTTTTCGTATCGCGGCAGATGCGAGCCGCCTCCGGCCCCGGCGGGGTCCTCAGTTTCGGCCGCAGCCGCGCGCGGCTCGCCAAGAAGGAACGCGTCAAGGTCACCTTCGACGACGTCGCCGGCATCAAGGAGGCCAAGGAAGAGGTCCAGGAGATCATCGAGTTCCTCAAGAACCCGCAGCGGTTCCAGCGGCTCGGCGGGCGGATCCCGCGGGGCGTCATGCTGGTCGGGCCGCCCGGCACCGGAAAGACGCTCCTCGCGAAGGCTATCGCCGGCGAGGCGGACGTCCCGTTCTTCTCGATCAGCGGTTCGGACTTCGTCGAGATGTTCGTCGGCGTCGGCGCCAGCCGCGTCCGCGACCTCTTCCGCCAGGCCAAAGAGTCGAGCCCCTGCATCATCTTCCTCGACGAGATCGACGCCGTCGGCCGGCGGCGCGGCATGGGCTACACCGGCGGCCACGACGAACGCGAACAGACCCTCAACGCCATCCTCGTCGAGATGGACGGCTTCGACACCAACGAGCAGGTCATCGTCATCGGCTCGACGAACCGGCCGGACGTCCTCGACCCGGCGCTTCGCCGCCCGGGGCGATTCGACCGTGAGATCTTCATCAACCTGCCGGACCTCAAGGAACGCGAGGCGATCCTGAAGGTCCACGCCAAGAACATCAAACTCGCCGAGGCCGTGGACCTCTCGGCCGTGGCCCGCGGGACGCCCGGCTTCAGCGGGGCCGACCTTGCGGCCATCATCAACGAGGCCGCCATCCGCGCCACGCTCCTCGACAAGTCCGCCGTCCAACAGGACGACCTCGAAGAGTCGCGCGACAAGGTCCGATGGGGCCGCGCCAAACGCTCAGCCGCCCTCGACGAGGAGGACCGCACCCTCAGCGCCCACCACGAGGCCGGTCACGTCCTCATGAGCCTCCTGCTTGCGCCCGACGTCGAGCCGCTCCACAAGGTGAGCATCATTCCGAGGGGCCTGGCGCTCGGGGCCACGATGTTCCTGCCCGAGAAGGACCGCTACACCATCAAACGCAAGCAGTGCCTCGGCCAGATCAAGGTCATGTTCGCCGGCCGCATCACCGAGGAGATCGTCTTCGGCGACATCTCCTCCGGCGCCGCCGACGACATCCGCCAGGCCACGGCCCTCGCCCGCCGCATGGTCTGCGACTGGGGCATGAGCGACCGCATCGGGCCGGTCCGGTACGCGCCCCCGGAGGACGTGACCCCCTGGGGCAGCGAAGTCTCAGGCTCCCGCGATTACAGCGATGCCACCGCCCACCAGATCGACGAGGAGATCCTGGACATCCTGCGGACCAGTTACGCCCAGACCCGCTATCTCCTCGAGCGGAACCGGGCCGCCCTGGAACGCATCGCCGCCGCGATCCTCAAGAAGGAATCCTTGACGGCCGAGGAGGTGCGAAGCGAGATCGCCGACCTCGAACTTCACAGGCAGATCCCGCCTGACCCCGGTCGTTCTTTCAACGCGGAGGACGCAGAAAAAGGTACGCAGGAGGCTTGAGGCGGGAGGTTCCGCGAGTGCCAAAACGCCGGTCTTGCTTATGCCTTTGGCCTAATGTTTTTTGCCTCTGCGTTCTCTGCGGCCTCCCCATGTTAACGAAGGGGCCCGTTGGGCTGCGTTGAAAACCGAACGGGTATAAGGTGAGGAAGACCGACCTTGCCCGACTCGACCTGGAACGTCCGAGTCATCGCCGCCGGCGCAGAGCCCGCCCTGGCGGGCGAGATGCGCCTGGCGGGGTGTTCCGAGGCCGGCATCGAGCGGATGGCGCCGAAGGCCGAGGGCATGGCCCTGGCGCTCGAGCAGGTTGACGCCGCCGCCGCCAACCTCCTGAAGCAGGAGATGCTGGCGGTCGGCGGCGATGCCGCCCTTGCCCACGAGACGTGGGCCGGCGGCCCGGCGGCGACCGGCCTGGTCCTGGTCGGCACGCGCCTCCAGTTCGAGACGCTGCTGGTGGGCCTCGGGGGCGCCCCGCGCGGCGTACCTGAGATCGGCCGCGCGATCGCCGAAGCGCTCGAGCACCACTCGCGGCGGCGGTTCGAACTGGACTTGGCGGGACGCGTCCTCGTGGTGGGGCCCGCGCCCGCCCTCATGGGCATCGTCAATGTCACGCCCGACAGTTTCAGCGACGGCGGCGAGTGTTTCGACACCGCACCGGCCGTGGCGCGGGCCGTCGAGCAGGCCGGAGCGGGCGCCGACATCCTGGACATCGGCGGCGAGTCAACGCGGCCGGGCAGCGAAAGCGTCGGCGAAGATGAAGAACTCCGCCGCGTCATCCCGGTCATCGAGAAACTCGCCGGCCGGGTGGACGTGCCCATCAGCATCGACACGCGCCGCGGGCGCGTCGCCAGGGAGGCCATCGCCGCCGGCGCTCGTATAATCAATGACGTGTCCGGGCTCCAGGGCGAAAGCGAGGTCGCCGCGGCCGCCGCCGACACGGGCGCCGCCGTCGTCATCATGCACATGCTCGGCCAGCCCAGGACCATGCAGGTGAGTCCCAGGTACGACAACGTCATGGCCGATATCTGCCGGTACCTTCGGGCCGGCATGGACCTCGCGCGACAGGCGGGCATCCGCGAAAACCGGATTATTGTTGACCCGGGCATCGGTTTCGGAAAAAGACTGGAGCACAACCTGGAGGTTCTGGCCCGGCTGGGCCAGATGCGGTCACTGGGGCGGCCGATCCTTGTCGGGCCGAGCCGCAAGCAGTTCATCGGCGAACTGACCGGCGTCGAGACGCCCGCCGCGCGGACGTTCGGCACGGCCGCAGCGTGCGCCATGGCCGTGGCGGCCGGAGCCCTCATCCTGCGGGTGCACGACGTCGGCCCGATGCGCGAGGCCGTGAAGGTCGCCGCGGCCATCGCCGCGGAAAGGAACTGAGGAACTGAGGCGCCGTGGACGGGGTTTCACACACGCAACATGCTCGCGCCTGTGAAGGGACGTGGAAATCCGCTCCGTTCCTCCGTTTCTCAGTTCCTCCGTTCCTTGTTAGAGAAGCCTTATGAACGACGTCATCAACTACCTGAGCCGCCTGGTTCACACCTTCAGGTGGAACGACGCGCTGGAGATCCTCCTGATCGCCGGCGTGGTGTACATCGTTTACCGGTCGCTCCGGGGGACGCGCGGCGCGAGGCTCGTCCGCGGGTTCGTGTTCCTGGTCATGCTGAGTTTCGTCATCGTCCGCCTTGCCTCCGACTACCTGCACATGGAGCGGCTGAGGCTGCTGTACGAGAAACTGATCCCGGTGATCGTCATCTTCGCCGTGATTCTTTTCCAGCCGGAACTGAGGCGAAGCCTGATGCGCCTCGGCCAGAACCCCCTGTTCCGGCTCTTCCTGAAGGAGGGCGCCGCCGCGTTCATCGAGCGCATCTCGCGCGCCGCCGACACCCTCAGCAGGAACAAGATCGGCGCGATTATCGCCGTCGAGCGAGACACGCGCCTGGGGGCGCTGATCGAAGGCGGCGTGGAACTGGACGCGCGGCTCTCGAGCGAACTGTTGACGACCATCTTCTGGCCGGGGTCGCCGCTTCACGACATGGGCGTCATCATTCGCGCCGGCCGCATCGAGGCCGCCGGCTGCGAGTTCCCCCTGTCGCGGCAGGCGATCCTGGACCCGCGGCTCGGGACGCGGCACCGGGCGGCCGTCGGCCTGAGCGAAGAAAGTGACGCCGTCGTCGTCGTCGTCAGCGAGGAGACCGGCAAGATCTCCGTGGCCGTCGGCGGACACCTCGACCGGGACCTCACCACCGACGCCCTCCGCCAGCGCCTGACCGAACTGCTGCAAGGCTCCGCGGCCACCCTGACGGAGCACTCGCTCGAAACCCAGGAACCCCTGGCGCCAAAGGAAGCGCCCCCGGAGCAGGCCGACCCGCCGCCATGAAAGAGACCATCCGCAATGTCCTGGCCGTCGTGCTGCTGACCGCCACGATCTGGGTCTGGGCCGACCTGGAGCAGCAGCACGAGCAGGCCCTGGTCGTGCCGGTTGAGGTCAACGTGCCGCCGGGCTTCGTGGTCCTTCGGCTGACGCCGGACCGCGTGAAGGTCTGGATCCGCGGGCCGGTGGGCGAGATCCAGGCCCTCGACGGCACCCCCGAGGGAACGCCGGACCTGAAGGTCTGCCGCTTCGCCCTGACCGACCCGGAGAAACTCCAGAGCGGGACGCTCAGGCTTCGGGCCTCCGACGGGTTCCGCCAGTGGAACGAGCGGCGGCTGTCGGTCGTCGCCGTGACGACCGTTGCCGACGAGCCAATCCCGGAGATCACGGTCGAGGTCGGCCGCCTGGTGGACGTCTCGGTGCCGGTGGTGGTGCGCGTGACGGGTGCGATCGCGGCCGAGACGACCGTCAAGCCGCCCGAGGTCAAAGCCACGGTCCGCGAGGCGGAACTGGCGGAGGTCCCGCAGACGAAGCGCTACGCCGTGGCGCCGGTCGAGATCAAGAGCATCCCCGACAGCCGCGTCATCGAGGAAACGGTCACCCTGGACCCGCGCCTCGGCGGGGCCGAGGGCATCGAGGCGACGTTCACGCCGAAGCGCGTCACGGTCACCGTGACGCTGGTCTCGGCGGTCGTCACCAAGGCGCTGCCCCAGGTCCCGATCACGATCGCCATGCCGATCGAGACGATGAAGACCTACCAGGTGGTCTTCCAGGACACTGTACCGCCGCTGCCGGTTGACCTGAAGATCGAAGGGCCGCGCGAGATCGTCGAACGGCTGACGCCGGGCCAGGTGTCGCTGCAACTGGTCATCACGCCGGCCGACAAGCCCGTCGAGCAAGGGACCTGGATCGGGCGCGAACCGAGGGTCGTCGGCCTGCCCGTGGAGGTCAAGGCCGTCGAGGCCCTGCCGACCGTGAACTTCAACCTCAAACGCCGGACGGAATGAACGCCCGGCGAATCAACGCCCGGCGAGTGAACGCCCGGGGATGAGCGAAGTTTACCCGCCGTGGCGGGCGAATCCCCGGGGCAACGAGGAGTTGACGATGCCCGACGAGAATTGCGCCGCCCGTGCCGAGGCCATCGCCCGCCGCGCGCGGGCCGCCTCGCGCCGGCTGCCGGCGGCGTCGGCCGAGTTGAAGAACGCCGCCCTTCGGTCAATGGCCGATGGGCTTCGCGCCGCCTCGGCGGCCGTCCTCAAGGCGAACGCCCTCGACGTCGAGGCCGGCAAGGCCGCCCGCCTGGGGCCGGCCATGATCGAGCGCCTGACGCTCTCGCCCGAGCGCATCGAGAAGATGGCCCGGAGCATCGAAGAGATCGCCCTCCTCTCGGAGAGCGTCGGCGAGACGATCGAAGGCTACGTCCGGCCGAACGGCCTGCGGATCGAGCGGGTCCGCGTGCCCCTGGGCGTCGTCTTTGCCATCTACGAGTCGCGGCCGAACGTCACGAGCGACGTGGCCGCCCTGTGCCTGAAGAGCGGCAACGCGTGCATCCTTCGCGGCGGCAAGGAGGCCCTCCGGTCCAACCTGGCCGTCCACGCATGTCTCGCGAAGGCCCTTGAGGCCCGGGGCCTGCCGGCCGACGCCGTCCAGATGATTGACGACCCCGACCGGGCGCTCCTCGCCGCCCTCCTCAAGCAGGACCGCTGGATTGACCTCGTCGTGCCGCGCGGCGGAGAGTCGCTCATCCGCGCCGTCGCCGAGCAGTCGAGGATCCCGGTCATCAAGCATTACAAGGGCGTCTGCCACGTCTACGTGGACGACCGGGCCGACCTGGACATGGCCGAGGCGATCTGCTTCAACGCCAAGGTCCAGCGGCCCGGGGTATGCAACGCCATGGAGACGATGCTGGTGCACCAGGGCGTCGCCGCCGCGTTTCTGCCGCGCATCTGCAAACACCTCGCCGGTGCGGGCGTGGAACTGCGCGGCTGCGAGCGGACCCGCGCCATCTGGCCCGGCGCGAAGCCCGCGACCGAGGAAGACTGGTACGCGGAGTACCTGGACCTCATCCTGGCGGTCCGCGTGGTGGACGGCATTGACCAGGCGATTGACCACATCGCCACGTACGGATCGAACCACACCGACGCGATTGTGTCGGAGGACGTTCGCCGCATCCGGCAGTTCGTCCGCGACGTGGACTCTTCGAGCGTCATGGTCAACGCCTCGACGCGGTTCTCCGACGGCGGCGAGTACGGCCTCGGGGCCGAGGTCGGCATCTCGACCGACAAACTGCACGCGCGCGGCCCGATGGGGTGCAGGGACCTGACGACCTACAAGTGGATCGTCACCGGCAGCGGCCACGTCCGAACGTAACGCGACGCAGCCCCGAGAGGGGAAAGCCGGTGGTGCGGGAGGGGGGATTCGAACCCCCAGAGCCTTGCGGCCACAGGGTCCTAAGCCCTGCGCGTCTGCCAGTTCCGCCACTCCCGCGCGCAGCACCCCGCCGAAGCGCCAAGCATCATAGCCGCACCGGACAGCCGGCGTGTCAAAAAAAACGGGTGGCCGGCACGCGGATGCGCGATGCGCTTGTGCGCCCACACCGTCTCGACTACAATCGCGGGCACATGGCACTCCTCGTGGGCATTGACGAAGCCGGGTACGGCCCGCATCTTGGGCCGCTCGTGGTGGCGGGCGCGGCCGTCGAGTTCAACGGCGCCTCCGTCCCGGCCCCGGACCTGTGGGGCGCCATGGGCGAGTGGGTCGTCCGGCGCACCGCGGGGGCCGCCGACCGCGTCGTCATCTGCGATTCCAAGAAGGCCTTCGTCTCGAGCGACCGGGCGCGCGGCATCGTCACCCTCGAACGGGCGGTGCTCGGTTTTCTGACGGCTGCCAGCGTCCGGCCGCGCACCCTGGCCGAGTTTCTCGAGCAGACCAGGGCCGGCCCGGCGTCGCCCGCCGCGGAAGAGGCGGCGCCGTGGGACCGGCCGGAGCGGCTCGCCTTGCCGCTTCAGGCGGCGCCGCAGGCGGTCGAGAGCGCCGCCGACCTCCTCGCCCGCGGGTTTGCAGCCGTCGGAGGCCGGGCCGCGCATCTGTGGGTCAGCGCCGTGCCGGCTGCATACCTCAACCGCCTGATGGACGGCGCCGGAAGGAACAAGGCGCAGGCCCTTTTCATGGTGGCGGCGGAGGTCCTGTCGGCGGCCCGCGGCTTCCGGCCGCGCGACCCCGTCTTCGTGACGATGGACCAGCACGGCGGCCGCAAGTACTACGCGGACCTGCTGGCGGGGGCGTTCCCGATGCACCAGGTGAGGACGGTCGAAGAATCGGCCGACGGGAGCCGCTACGTGCTGGACGGCGGGGCGGGCGGCTCGGGGGCGCCGATGCACCTGACCGTGTGCGAGAAGTGCGAGGCGTGGAGTCTCGTGACGGCCCTGGCCTCGATGGCGGCCAAGTACGTCCGGGAACTCTGCATGGACGAGTTCAACGAGTACTTCGCGGAACGGGTGCCTGGCCTGAAGCCGACGGCCGGCTACGGCCGCGACGCCACCCGGTTCCTGGCGGAGACGGCGGCGGCGCGCGCCGCAGCCGAAATGCCGCTTGAGGTCGTACTCCGCTTGCGATAGGATGCACCCGCCATGGCCATTCAGCAATGGAACGAGGACACGCTGGTCGTCCGCCTGAGCGACGACCCGGCGCTGTCGGACGACATGGAGGAAATGCGGGCGCGCCTGGGCGGCGGGTGCTGCGACGTCGTCCTGGACCTGTCGGACCTGACGCTCCTGGTGTCGAGCGGCCTCGCAAGCCTGCTCCGCCTGAGGAAGCGGCAGATCGAGGGCGGGCGGCGCCTGATCCTCTGCTGCCCGCAGGACGAGGTGTGGGGCGTCTTCCTGGCGACCGGCCTGGACACACTTTTCACCTTTGTCCCGACGGTTTCGGAGGCGCTTGCCCAGATGCAGACCGGGAAAGCCTGACCGCCCGCCGGGCGTGCCGATAAGAGAAGAAGCGGCCTCGCAGGGCCGCTCCTTTTTTGCGCGCGAACCGTCGGCGAAACCGCCGCCGCCGGTCAAACCTCTTTGGCATCAATGAAGGGCATGAGGCGCCTCAAGGCCCGCCCCACCTTCTCAACCTGGTGAGCGCGTTCCTTGGCCTCGAGTTCCTTGAACTTCTTGCCGCCGCTCCGCCACTCCTCGACCCATTCCTTGGCGAAGGAGCCGTCCTGGATGTCGGCCAGGATTTTCTTCATGCGCGTGCGGACGCCGGCGTCGATCAGCACGTCGCCGCGCGTCAGGCCGCCGTACTCGGCCGTGTTGGAAACCGAGTACCACATGTACGAGAGGCCGCCCTGGACGAGCAGTTTGACGATGAGGTTCAGTTCGTGAAGCACCTCGAAGTAGGCGAGTTCGGGCTGGTATCCGGCCTCGACCAGCGTCTCGAACCCCGCCTTGACGAGGCTGGTGACGCCGCCGCACAGGACCGCCTGCTCGCCGAAGAGGTCGGTCTCGGTCTCCTCGGCGTAGGTGGTTTCGAGGACGCCGGCCCGGGCGGCGCCGATCGCCTTGGCGTAGGCCATCGCCAGCGGCCGCGCCTTGCCGGAGGCGTCCTGGTGGACGGCGAACAGGGCCGGCACGCCCGCGCCGTCGACGTACTGTTCGCGGACGGTGTGGCCGGGCCCTTTCGGGGCGACCATGATGACGTCCACGTTGCGGGGCGGGACGATCTGCCGGAAGTGGATGTTGAAGCCGTGGCTGAATCCGAGGGCCTTGCCGGCGGCCAGGTTCGGGCCGATCTCGGCCTGGTAGACCTTGCCCTGGACCTCGTCGGGAAGGAGAACCTGGACGACGTCGGCCTCGCGCGCAATTTCGGCAGCCGACTTCGGCTGGAAGCCGTGCCCGACGGCCAGTTTGTAGTTGTCGGTCCCCTTGATCTCGGCCACGATGACCTTGACGCCGGAGTCCCTGAGGTTCTGGGCCTGGGCGTGGCCCTGGCTGCCGTAGCCGATGATGCCGACGGTCTTTTCGAGGATCGGCTGGATGTTGATGTCGCCGTCGTGATAGACCTTGGCCATGGGTGGCTCCTTTCCCAATAGGGTAACTAGGTAACTAGGTGGCTAGGTAACAGCAAACAGCGACTGCCCATGGCCACGCAGTTACCCAGTCACCTAGTCACTATCCGTTCACTCTCCCCTTGCGATAGCGATGCGGCCGGTGCGCACGAGTTCGCGGATGCCGTACGGCTTCAGGAGGTCGATGAAGGCCTCGATCTTCTTCTCGGGGCCGGCGATTTCGATCGTCAGGTGTTTGGCGCCGATGTCCACGATCTTGCCGCGGAAGACGGCGGCGATCTCGAACACTTCGCCCCGCTTCTCCGGCCGGACGCCCACCTTGATGAGCATGAGGTCCCGCTCGACGATCTCCACGCCGGTGAAGTCCGTCACCTTGATGACGTCGATGACCTTCGAGAGTTGCTTGCGGATCTGCTCCAGGATCGTATCGTCGCCCCGCGCGACCACCGTCATGCGGCTGCGGGTCGGGTCGTCGGTCTCTCCGACGGCCAGGCTGTCGATGTTGTAGCCCCGGGAGGCAAAAAGGCCCGAAATGTGGGCGAGCACCCCCGGCTTGTTCTCCACGATCGCGGTGATAATGTGACGCATGGCGCGTGCTCCCCTGACCTCAACGGCGAGGCACGATTGTAGCGTCCGCCCACCCGAGCGGCAAGCGGAAAGCGGCTCGGCGCCCGAGTGACCGTACTTCGGATTGCGGATTCCGGATTCCGGATTCCGGATTGAAAAATGCGCCGGAGGCACCGCAGGCAACGGCCTCAAGGCCGCAGGGGGCGCCCCTCGGCCTTGAACCTGCCCCCTGCCGCACCATGAAGGCCGAAGGCCTTCAACAACACAGCCCAGGGCAACGCCCTGGGGGCAGGGTAACCGTACACAATTCAGCCCTGAAGGGGCGAGACAGGCCGCGCGGCCTCGCTTGTGCCGCCCCTTCAGGGCGGAGATTGGGCTGCCATGTCACCATCACTGGGCGACTAAGAGCAGTCCGGGGCATAGATGTTACCGCTTGGCCGCGTCTGCTGGGAGGCCCTTAAACAGCCCTGGATTGGCATTCAGTCGCTTCGCGAACGTCTTGAACTGGCTCCCTGATCCCTCCAGGAAGTCCATACAGTAGCGCAGGAGATCGATGCGCAGGCACCTGAAGCCATCCAATGGTTCCATCTGAGCTGACCAAGCGTACTCGCTGTGCGCATGCACACCAAGGCAGTGCATATACACGCCGTGATCAAGACGCCGCCTGCGCAATCGGCCCATAGTGTAAGTAACCCGATTCAACTTCGAGCAGAAGGTCAACTCGATTCTCCTGGCACCCTTAACATAGTAGCCCCACACCGTCTTACCCAAGGGACGCCGTTCCCGCCCTCCGAATACCCACCGGAATCCGGTGTCGCTCATGAGCGGTTGCAGTATCTGGCGTCCCGCTTCAAGAAGAGTGTCTGAATCCGGGAAAAGATCCGAGTGCAACCGCGCCGTACGTTCGTTGCGATGTCCCGTCATGACACAGCCCTTCTCGGCTTCACTCACCACCAGACACAGGCATGGAGGCCCGACTCACCGGATCCATTCGCATCGGGACTTCTGCGCCAGATTCTCCTCCGTCACCTTGTCACCTTGTCACCTAGTCACCTACTTACCTTCCTTTACGCCATGCCGCCGATCATGCGGTCAATGGCTTCGCCGGCCGGGACCATCGGGAAGACGTTCTCCTCGGCGTCGATCGCGAAGTCGAGGACCCAGACCGAGCGGTCCGCAAAGGCCTCCTCCAGCGCCGGCCGCACCCCGGCCGAGTCCGTCACGCGCAGGCCCCTCGCCCCGTACGCCTCGGCCAGGCGGACGAAGTCCGGGTTGCCCTCGAGGGTCGTCCCGCTATAGCGTTTCTTGTAGAACAGTTCCTGCCACTGGCGCACCATGCCGAGGTAGCCGTTGTTGAGGATGCATATCTTGACGGGTATCTTATTGTGGACGGCGGGCGCGAGTTCCTGGATGTTCATCTGGATGGACCCGTCGCCGGCGATGTCCACGACGAGGGCGTCGGGCCGACCGACCTGGGCCCCGATCGCCGCCGGGAAGCCGAACCCCATCGTCCCCAGGCCGCCGGAGGAGACAAAGTGCCGGGGGTACCGGTGCGTGTAGTACTGGGCGGCCCACATCTGGTTCTGGCCGACCTCGGTGCAGACGACGGCCTTGCCGCCGGACGCGCGGCAGATTTCCTCGACGACGTACTGGGGCTTGAGGCCGCCGCCCTGCTTGTACGCCAGCGGGTACTTCTTTTTCCACTCGGCGATCCGGGCCAGCCACTCGGACCGGTCGCGGAACTCGGTGAGTTCCAGCAGCCCGAGGAGGATGTCCTTGGCGTCGCCGACCACCGGGATGTCTACCTTGATGTTCTTCGCGATCGACGACGGGTCGATGTCGATGTGGATGATGTCGGCGGCCGGGGCGAACTTCTTCAGGTCGCCCGTAATCCGGTCGTCGAAGCGCGCACCGACCGCGATCAAGAGGTCCGCCTCCTGGACGGCATAGTTGGCGTACGCGGTCCCGTGCATGCCGAGCATCTTCAGCGAGAGCGGGTCGTCCTCGGGAAACGCGCCGAGGCCCATCAGGGTCGTCGTGACCGGGATGTTCGCCTGGTGCGCGAGGCGCCTCAACTCCTCGCAGGCCCCGGAGATGATGACACCGCCGCCGACGTAAAGGAGCGGCCGCGCGGCCGCGTTGATCGCCTCGGCGGCGCGCTTGATCTGGCGCCGGTTCCCCTTGATGGTCGGCCGGTAGCCGGGCAGTTCGACGTGGTCCGGCACCGGGACCGACGTCTCGGCCACCGCCACGTCCACCGGGATGTCAACGACGACCGGCCCGGGCCGACCCGTCCGTGCGACGTAGAACGCCGCCCGGAGCGTCTCGCCGAGTTCGTCCACGTTCCTGACGAGGTAGCCGTGCTTCGTGACCGGCCGCGTGATGCCTGTGATGTCGGCTTCCTGGAAGGCGTCGTTGCCGATCAGGTGGGTCTTGACCTGGCCGGTGATGGCCACCATGGGGACCGAGTCGAAGTTGGCGGTCGCCAGCGCCGTGGTCAGGTTCGTGGCGCCCGGGCCGCTGGTGGCCAGGCACACGCCGACCTTTCCGGTGGCGCGGGCATAGCCGTCGGCCGCGTGGCCGGCGCCCTGCTCGTGGCGCATCAGAATGAAGTTAAGCCCCTCGACGTCGTACAGGACGTCGAAGATGGGGATGACGGACCCGCCGGGGATGCCGAAGATGACTTCGACGCCTTCGGCCTTCAGGACTTCCATCAGGACTCGCGCACCTGAGCGAGAGGGCATGGGACGGCTCCTTTCCGCTGTGGACGTTCGCCGGTGAGACGAAACGCCCGAACCCAACATGGGCCGGGGCCTTGCCCCGACCCGACGGTCGCGAAACCGGCGAGGTTTCGCGCCCCGGCTCCGCCAAGACATAGCAAGGCTCTGCCTTAGCGAAGCCCGGCGACCTGCCCGACGCGGACAAGTCACCGTCCATCAAACGGCCGCCCATAGGAGTCGGACCGCTCAGACCTCAAAGCCGCCCCTGGAGGAGCGGCTGCGCAGACAAGTATACTTGGCGCCCGCGGGCAGTCCAGCGAAAACCGCGCGGCGGCCTACAGGATGCCCTTGCCGAACCCCGCAGGCCCCTTCCCCGTTTCCTTGGGGGGCGGCTCGCCTGCCGGCGGCTCCGGCTTCTCGGGCTCGAACTCGACGGCC
>Ga0315284_10000786_pt1 | contig 43602 bp, 39 predicted proteins | sample YL17G09_16_MG_FD_203696 | JGI IMG/M metagenome (GOLD analysis project Ga0315284, IMG submission 203696) | Sediment microbial communities from Yellowstone Lake, YNP, Wyoming, USA - YL17G09_16 | ecosystem: Environmental > Aquatic > Freshwater > Lake > Sediment | place: USA: Wyoming | collected...
AGGGGGAAGACGCTCCCGCTGGACAACAGTCCAGCGGCTTGAGAGTGCGGCGGACTGTTGTCCGCCGGAAGCGGGTGAGAGGACCGCTCCCGCTGGACAACAGTCCAGCGGCTTGAGAGTGCGGCGGACTGTTGTCCGCCGGAAGCGGGTGAGAGGACCGCTCCCGCTGGACAACAGCCCAGCGGCTCGAGAGCGCGGCGGACTGTGGTCCGCCGGGAGCAAGGGTGAAGACGCTCCCGCTGGACAACAGTCCAGCGCCTCGGGAGCACGGCGGACTGTTGTCCGCCTGAAGCAGGCAAAGGATGCGCATTGACAAGGAGGCAGCCCCATGACCGAGAGCGACCACAAACTCAAGGGCACGACCAAACTCATCTACGGCGTGGGCGACGTCGGCAACGCCGTCGTCAACTCCGCCATCCAATTCTTCCTGTTGAAGTGGGTAGTACCGGGAAGGACTTACTACCGCACAGCATAGAGGCGTAGGCGATTCTCTCCCCATCTTCCGCGGTCAGGGTGACGTGCACATCCAGCATGTCCACGACTCGCCGCCGTGCTTCGTGGCTTTGCTCTGCGACCTCCAGGCCTCGCGCCACCTCGCCAGCATATTCGATGATGCTGCATACCTGGTCTTCGGTGAGGCTCTCCTGCTCCAGTTGCCCAGCCAGGGCTACGCGCTCCCTTGCCAGGGCAGCAATACCATCCTCCAACTGCTTCTGCCTGCCGGTCAGGACGTCACGGGGGAAGTTGCCGTCCAGGTACAGATCGAGCAGCTTCTCCAGTTGGTTCTGGCGATCTGACAGTAGAGAATCCACCACAGCCAGCCTATCCCGTAGTGGCCGGGTGGCTTCGGCGCGTTGGCTCTGCTCGGCCTGCAGGCCACGGGCCAGGGCTGCTGGATCAGCCAGAAACTGACCAATCCACTCCCACGCAGCAGCGTCGGCGTAATCAGCGCGCACAGTAGGGAGCGCGCAGGCCACCCGCCAGCTGCTGCACCGGTAGTACAGGTAGACCCGTTCGCCTATCGCTTTCGACGTGCCGCAGACGGCCAGGCCACATAGGCCACAGCGTATCCTGCCAGCCAACAGGTACTCATACTTCCGATTGCGGCTGGATGCCTGGCGGTTGAAGATCCGTCTGGCGCAGGCCGACTCCCACGTAGGGGTGTCTGTGATGGCTGGGATGGGTACCTCGACCCCGCCGTACTTCCAGCGCCCGATGTAGGTCTCGTTGCTGAGAAGCCTTGCCACGGTAGAAGGAGCCCACTCACCCTCAGCAGAGCACCGCTTGGCGCACAGTCCGTGTACATCATTCCAGGTGGGAACGCGCATGTCAGTCAGTTTCCCGGCGATGATCCTGGTGCCTACCGGCCCTTCCGCTCCATCACCGACCGTGTACCAGGTGAAGATCAGGCGCACGATCCGGGCTTCGGGTTCGTAGACTGCCAAGGATTTCTCCCCCTCCACTGCCCGGTAGCCATAGGGCGGGCGGCTTCGAGTGATTACGTAGCCGTCACGGGCCTTGTCCCGGCGTGCCCGCATGGTGCGTTCAGCAATCTTCTCTCGCTCGTACTCTGCAATCGTGGCCTTGACGTGCTTATTGAGCCGGCCTTCCGGTGTGTCGGGATACTCGCCCAAGACGTACCCGATCTCTACACCAGCCTGCTTTAACTCCTGCTCCACGATCAACTGCTTGGCCAGATTGCGGGACAGGCGGTCAATCTCTCTGGTCACCAGGATGTCAAACTCACCAGCCCGAGCCATCTTCCTGGCCTGATCCAGTTGCGGGAGGTCTATCTCGTAGCCCGACGCACCCCGGTCGTCTTCGGCCAGTTCGGCCACGATCTGGTAGTCATGTTCCTGAGCATACTTGCGCCCCATCTCCAACTGGCTCGCAAGGTTGCGGCCCTCGCTCCCTCGGTCGTCACCTGAGACTCTGGCGTATAACACAGCGCGTTTGACCATCGCTCCCTCCTGGGTTCCTATGCTGCAAATGCCTGTTCTCTACGCTCCAACCTGTACTCCACGAATCTCTTCTCGTCGTGCTCTGGGTCCTTGTTGTCTGCCTGGTCAGCCTGCCGGGCAAGATCACGCAAGTACCTGTACACCCGGGCCAGCCGCTTGCCGATTTCTTCATCGGTGTTTGACACAGTTCCCTCCCGCGTACTATGCTCTTGGCTAGCATAGTAACACGGTGAGGGCTGCCCGTGGGAAGTTCGGCCGCCGAAGTTACTCTACTGTGTAGTAGGTGCCCCTGTTAGTTCCGTTCCTGGTTAGGATACCACGCCTGACCAGGCTTGCCAAGTCGAGACGTAAGGCCTCATCTGAGAATCCGGGGCACAACTCCCGGTAGACACTCATGTCAAGCCTTTCATGCGTGCGCAGGTACGCCAGCCCCTTGGCTTGCCTGGTGTTCACTACAGCGCGGGGATCGAATCGGGGCCTGACCCTGGTCTCAAGGATCTCCGCCAGCGCTCCTTGCCCCTGCAAGCCTAGCACTTGGGCTCGCTCCTCCTCAGTGCACCCGAGGGCCATGATCACGTCAGATAGGATCAGCACGATGGGGGCTTCCAGCACCGTCCAGGGCTCAGCGTCCATGTCGTGCTCCAATCCCTCGCGGAAATGGCGCAGGCGGGCAATGACGGCACTGTGGTGGTATCCTGCGATCCGTCGCTCCAGTTGCTCGCACCAACTGAGGCCGACCTTTACCAGACGGGTTGTCTCAAAACCTTGTAGCAGACTCATCAAGCACCTCCTCCTAGAAACGAAACGACCTGCCTCTGCGGTTGTCCCGCTGGCAGGCCGATTGAACGGGTGTTCTATTGCACCGACTGCGCATTTCTGGTAGAATATGCCTTAGCCGGTTTCCGCTGGCCCTGTCAGCGGGGATCGGTTAGGGCTGTGTGGGTGCGCTAACACCTGCACAGCCTGCTTGTTATGCGGTCTCTTGCTCTGGCTCTGACTCCTCCTGTTTGGCTGGCGTTTCAATCCTGCCTGCTACCCAGGTCGCCAGAAATCTACGAATGACCTCGGACAGGGAAACGCCTTCCCCGACTGCCTTCAGCCTCGCGGCTAGAAGAAGCTCCTTCGTTAGCCTAACCGTCGTCTTGTGTTCTTCTTCCATCTGCCCTCCCGTATGACACGCTATACATCCATTATACCACGCGTGTCAACAGCCTGGCTGTGCAGGCAGATGGCTACTGCGCAACTGCCCCTGTCAAGGGCAAGGCAGGGGAACTTTCTCCCCCTGCCTTTTCCAACTCGGCTTCCTCGCGCGGCAGCAAGCGGCGCCCGAACGAAACCCCGGCCGGTCGGGGTGCGCGAGTGGCAGAGCATCGGGCGCCCTCGGCCAGGCCTCGGCACAGGAAGAAATGCCATTCCTTTGCCTGATGGTCAAAGCGGTAGAAGTGCTCGTGCCGTCGCTCTCGCGGCGTCCCGGGCGAGCCGAAGGCTATAGCCCTGATGGTCATGCCAACCCCCAGGCAGTCACGATCAGTTTCCGTTCGTTGAGCCCAGTGACTTTCTTGTTCACCACCTTCACCAGACCGGCGCCCTTCAGTTGGCGCAGGAGCCTGCGGACTGCAGGCTCCCCAACCCCAAGCCTCTGCGCCATCTCACCTGTAGTGAGTGCCTGCTGATCGAGCACGGGCAGCTGAGCCTTGAGCTCAACCAGCAGGTCTTCCATCGTCCTCACCTGATTCTCCATGCTGCCCTCCTCCTAATTTCGGCGGCCGAAATTAGGCTCCCCTAAGCAGAGCAACCCTGCCCGCCAGGGTCCTCACCCGGTCCCAGTACTCGTCCTCCTCCATAGGATCAGCCCGGGCTGCGTCCTGTGGCAGCCCAGCCTCGGCCAGGATGCTGGCTACGCTACAGTCGTTATCGCAGGTCACGTAGACCTTCTGCCAGTGGGCGACCCGCAGTCCCAGGGTGCCGCCACAGATCGGGCAGGTGCCAACAAAGTGTCCACTGGCCTCGCCGAACTGTCTGGCATTCAGGTCCTCAAGTGACATCCGAAGCCACCACGGGTACTTGGCCACATCGTCTTGCCGCGGCCCATCCTCGATGGAATCAGGAGCATCCGGCAGCCGGTTGCGGTTGACCAGGCGGGAGACACCACTGTAGGTCAGCCCGTGCAGTGCTGCCGTGATAGCGAGGGAGCAGCCCTCGCGGTAGGCCTGCCGCACCCGGGCCGCTCGTTCCTCGGCGTGCGTGGTTGCCGTTTTGATTGGGCCGGGGCAGGAAGCCAGCGCGTGTCCACCTGCGATACGCCATAGCGTGTGTTCGGAGATTCCAAGCTGCTGGGCCATCTCGGGTGCCAGGAAGTGGCCGCCCTGGGCCATCGCCTCTCTAATCTCCCGCACCTGGTCACGGGTAACATTAAGCCGGAGTAGAGTGACGTCGTCCGCGTTTGCTGCGCGGGTATCGTAGCGCAGGTTCTGCGGTGTGTTGTTGTGGGGATTGCCATCGCCGTGACACACCTCCATACCCTCGGGGCAGGGACCCAGGAAGGTGAGCGCCACCAGGCGGTGGATGCTGCGGGGGTGGTCCTGCCCGTCCCTGCGCAGGCCGACCATCCAGTATCCCCGGCTACCGCCAGGGTGCAGGATATGGGGCTTTCTGCGCAGAGTGCTACGGACCCTGCCTTGATCGCTGACCTCGTAGCCCTCGAAGCCTGGGATCGGTAGCCAGCGCTCTTCGTCGTGAGTCTGTGTCTGAGTAGTCATAGTTCCTCCTGTTCTTGACTTTGGGCCGTCCAATTCGGCGGCCGAAGTTTTACTAAATGAACAGCGTAGATACGTGCCCGTCCTCGAACTCCGTGCAGATCCCGCCCCACTTATCCTGCCACGTTTTGACCACTGCGCCGTGGTCGGGAGGGGCAGGGTGCGGGCTACCCACAAGTGGTGGCTCCTCCCCTGAGGTCAGCCTGCTAATGATGAAGCCGGCTCGGTTGCGGAACTCGCCTGCTACTGCAGACCAACCCCTGACCCGAGCCGGAGAGTTGCGAGCCGCTGCCTTGCGTGCCTCTACCGGGTCCATGCCCGGTATCGTCATGAGGCACTCGAAACTTGCCTGCTGCTCTTCTGCGGAAGGGACAGGGGAGGCAGGAACCCCAGGCCCCTTCTCCGGGGCAATGCCTGTGCTAGAAGGGGCGGGCGCCCTTTCTGCCTCTTCCTTCTTCGAAGAAAAGACAGCATCATCATTCAAGACCGGAACCCCAGCACCATCGCTTTGCTTTTCGCCCGCTGATGATGTTGTAGTCTCTGTAGTAGTCTCTGTTAAGGGTCGTGCGTTTTCGGACGACCGAACGTCTGAAATCGAACGACCGGGCGTCTGAATCCAGACACTCCAGAGTTCCTGAAGCCGGTCGAGATCGAGCCGGTAGTGTACAGTACGCAGCCCATTGAACCGGTGGTTCTCGGTTTCCAGGATACCCATCTCTTCGAGAGTGGCCCTGGCCTGCCTGAGCGCGTACCGGCTGAGGCTCAACTCTTCCTGGAACTCCCTGTCGGTCTTGGCGATCCAGTTACCCCTGGCCACAGCTCTCGGTGTCCAGTAGAGCATTTGCCCAAGCAGCATTCCACTCTCCAGGCTGCCGGTGAACTTCACGAATGACTTGTGGACCACGATCACGTCATCCTTCCCACCGCTCAGGGTGATGAGGCTCAGAACCAGGTCGCTATACTTGCTTGTCGCCATCAAGGGCCTCCTGCTCGGCGTCGTATTGTTTCAGAGAGCGAGCCCACATCACGCCATAGAAGGCGTCGATGTTGAGCAGCTTCTGGCCGTCCTCTTCGTAGCGCCGGGCTAGCCCCCTGCGCTCCAAGCCTGCGAAGAGTTCAGCGATGTGGTTCGCGTCGCAGCCCATCCTGGTGGCCAGAATGTCGAAGTCGGCCCGCTCCAGGTGGCACATCTGCATAACAAGCAGGAACTCCTCGCGGGTGATCCCCACCGCGACGTAGTGGACCAGCATCCGCTCGCGCATTACTGCGCTATTCCAGGGGCTTAGGGTGCCAAGGATGGTCCTGACTACCGCGCCCAATGCCTCGAATTCTTCCTGTTTCATGGTGCCTCCTGTTCTAAGTGGGCCGCCGAGCCAGCCTGCCCATCACGGGCGGCCAGCCCTGGCGGCCACCCTGTCTATGCCGTTCCGTTCATCTCCCGCAGCAGGCTGAGTACTTCGTCTTGCTGCTGGGCTACCCTGCCCAATTCTGCCACGAACCGTTCCTGGCGCTCCCGGTACTGCTGAGCCACTTTCGCTTCCAGGCCTCGCAATGTGTTCAGAATGTCCTCATACTGTGCCAGTTCCGCAGGTGACATGGTTAATCACCTCCTTCCCGAACTTCGGCGGCCAAAGTGGGTTGGCCAGGTACAGTCTTCAGCCTGCTGGGATCCCAGCGATAAAGCTCCAGTATCCAACGGCCGCGGTCAGTGATCTTGTACTTTCGGTGCCGGTCTGGGAGTTCCTCTACGAACCCGTCTCTGACCCACGACCGACAATGCCACCAGACTGGCCGAGCACCAGCCAGCCCCACTGCCTCTGCAATCTCTCGCAGAAGAGGCGGCTGCCCATGAGCATCCTCGTAAAGCGCCAGAAACCCCAGCGTGTCTAATGCCTTGTTACCAATCACGTTCCCCTCCACAGTAGTCTAATGTACGGTAATTGTAAACTACTATCTGAATCTTGTCAAGGATCGTACTACAGACTGCTGCCTCTAAATCCTCGACTCTAGCGAGCAACTGCCTTATAATGCACTTAGCGATGCCGAATTCGGCGGCCGAATTTTCGGGAGAGATGGAGGGGAGTGACGCGCAGCTTCAACACCGACCTGGAAACGCAGTGAAAGCGCGCGCTCCCTCTCTTAAGAAATCGGGGCAGGTCACTATGGCAAAGAAGAGTTGGCTCGGTAAACTGAAGCTCCGCAAGGGCGCCCTGATCATCTACGCCAGGAGCAGAGGTGGAATCAGCGCGGACGGCAAGATCAACAAGACTTGGGCCAGACAGGAACAGTCTAGACTTCGCGCCAAGTCTTCTCGCACCACAGCAGAGACTACTGCCCTACGCAGACTTAACCTGTACATCAATCGCCTAAGTAAGAGGTGACCCTATGGAAGCTCAAGTAGATATGCCGGAGAATACCGCGAACTGCCGAGAAACCACCCTCCAGGAGCAGTTGGCCAGGCTCTCCAATGACCAGCTTCGATACGTACTGGCCCGGCTGAGAACATCCTCGATGCGGAACGCTTGTGTGGCGACTGGTATCTCTGAAAGCACAGTAACCCACTGGCCTGACTACGTTGACGAGACTGTCACGCTGCTGCTTCTGGACACTGTTGCAGCTGCCCGGGCCTTGATGGTACGGACCCTGGCTCAGGCGATGGCTGTGAAAGCGCAGGGGCTAGAGAGCAAGGATGAGAAGGTCAAGCAGGCAGCGGCAAGCGAACTACTTGACCGTACCCTGGGTCGCGCGTCGCAGTCACTGGACCTGCACCACAGCATTTCTAACGAGACGCGCAAGTTCATGGCTGAGTTGGTTGGCCTGGGCACTGACGAGGGCGAGAGTTCCGAGTAGCGGACAGCTGCGCGCCTGGAGCAGCAAGCTACCTTTCCTGCCCTGCCAGCATAGGCACTGAGGTAACAGCGCTCTTTCAGGGGGTCGGCGCGCAAGACACCGGTCGAACGGCTGGGCGCGCCGACTCCTAAGCGAGCATTCTCAGCTTAGAGCATAGCGGGGAGAAGTGATAAGCAAAGGGGAGGAGCTTGAGGCGCGCATGGTGTCGGGTAAGTGATGAGCGGATGGTATGGGCTTGAGCTACTCGGGGTGTGGTTTCGTGGTGGGGGACGTCTCTGTTGCGCGCCGTGTCGTAAGAGCACATTACTCAGTTCAAGCACAGGCGCGCAAGCTCTTGGCCTAGAGGAGCATTGGCAGGGCAGTAGGCGGCACGGTGTAGTGGGGGCAGGACTTTCACAAGGGGCGGTTGGCCCAGAGGGTAGGCCCAGATCGCCGAAGTAGGCTCCCAGTCACAGTTGGGTGCCCGGAGTCCGAACCCACGAGGTACAGGGGCAGTGCGGCGGGCAGGTGTGGGCTCGGGGAGAGGGTGCTCCACTCCTGCCAGGTGGCGGTTGGAGAGCCTGGCGGGGATGCCGGCTACACCCGTTCCGCTCCTTGCCTGCAGGCACAGGGCTCACCTCCGGTTGAAGGTCGGTTGGAGAGTCTCACGGGAATGCCGGCTTGATCGTTCAGAGAGGGAACACTATGGGCCGATGGCCGACTGTAGCGAAAAAGGCACGCATCTTCGAGCAGGTGGGCTACCAGCCGAGTGAGGTGCAGTGGCAGATCCACCAGAGCAAGGCGCAGGTGCTTCTCATTGCAGGTGGGGAGCGCAGTGGAAAGTCGCGCAGTTCGGCCGCCGAAGTTCTGGCTCGAACGCCGTGGTGTTACCGGTCCGGCCAGGTTGCGATAGTCGGGCAGGAATATGATCAAAGTCGCAGCGAGTGCGAATATTTAATTGGAGACTTCGAGAAGTTGCAGTGGTTAGCCAGGGCGCCTTCCCTGCCCCGACAGGGCACGTGGTCGTGGGACGTTATTGGCCCGAAGGGCACCATTGGATTCGAGACCATCTCCTTAAGCCGGGCTGGTGTGAGGGAGCTTACAGGCAGGGGCCGAGCCTACGATGTTGTTTTGGTTTGTGAGGCGGGTTTGGTCAGCTACGACACCCTCTTGGGGGCACTCGGTAGGGTATCGGAGACACGGGGCCTGATCATCTTGTCGGGGACATTGTGGTCTGACGTTGGTTGGCTGCCCGATCTCTACCAGGCATTTGCGGGACCGAACGTTTTCAACGGAGCGGTGTTTGCCCTACCGACGTGGGGCAACCTGGCAGTGTTCCCCGGTGGTGAGGACGATCCCGAGATCAAGCGTCTGCGGGACACTCTGCCTACCAGTGAGTTCTCCAGGCGGGTAGCGGCGCAGTTGGTGCCAAGTGCGGGGCGCGTCTTTCCTGAGTTCACGTACGCGACGCACGTTAAAGAGATCGAATACGATCCCGAGTTGCCAGTCTACCTGGCGGTGGATGCTGGCTACCAGCCCAGCAAGTACAGTGTGTTGGCCTTACAGGTGAGGACAGAGTCAGTTCCCCTGCCAGATGGAACCACCGCAGAACTCGAAGTGGTGTACCAGGTTGGCGAGGTTTGGGTGAATGGTGAGACACATCACAGCGTCATTGCGATGTGCCGGGAGCGTGAGTGGTGGCACGGGGTAACCCAAGCAGTTGGTGGGCATGAGACGGCTGCTCACCAGGCTGCTAAGTCTACTGCCGAGGTGTGGCGCGGCCTGGTGGGTACAGTAGACGGTGACCCGAAGGACTTCACCTTCACGACATTCAATGCCGGTCGGGTCTTAGATGGGATCGTGAGGGTGAAGACATTCCTGTCTGATCCTGCCCTGAAGGTGCCGCGGTACTACTGTGCACCTGGTTGCACTGGCACTCAGCAGGAGTTTCAGAAGTACAGCCGGCGCGTGAGCAATAAGGGTGAAGTGACCAGTGAGGAACCAGAAGATCGCAACAACGATGCGATGGACTCATTGAGAAACTTCTTAGTCTGGAAGTACGGACTGGTAGAGCGCAGTGGTGCGTTTGGAGTTGTTAAAGCAGGCAAGCGCAGAGGCGCGAGCAGAGGATAGATTTCGGCGGCCGAAACGGCCGTGGAGGTACAGGATGAAGCCAAGTGAACTGACCGTTGGGTTTGTGCAAACTAGAGCCCTGGCTCTCAAGAGCAAGTGGGGCGAGCGCAACTCGCGCATGAACGAGTACGAGCGCATCTACTTGCTGGACATCTGGGATGAAGAGGCCGGCCCAGATGAGCGCAGACTGGCAGTGCCAATCGCCTGGACCAGGGTCGAAAGCTACAAGGCACTCTTGCTGACCAAGCCACCGGTGATCAGCGTTCCTGCCTCCGACATCAAGGCAGTAGCAGCCGACCAGGCTGATCTGATCGAGAAATTCTTGTATGCTGCCTGGGACCGGGCTGGTGTTCTGGACGCACTGGCTGATGCCGAGTGGTTCGCGTGCTGCCTCGGGGAGGGTGTGCTCCGCTGCCTGTACGATGACAACGCCGCGGACGGTGATGTTCCCCTGCTGATCCAGGGCAACGTAGACCCGCGCAACGTGTATGCCCTGCCATCTTCCAGGCCCGGGCAGGATGCAGAACTGGTGCACACCTGGAAGCGCAGCCGGCGCGAGATTGAGGAAGAGTGGGGCACCCTGCCTGGCCATCCTGATGGTGTTCAGGAAGCAGGGTGGCAGGACGTTGAGATTGACTTCATTGATTACTGGCGCGTGGACGTCATCGAGGAGACTGTCAAGGTTGAGCCCATCGAGCAGGTAGAGGGTGGGGTTGAGGGGCTGGTTGGCACTGCCAAGGGTGAGAAGCCCAAGAAGTCCAAGGCCAAGACTAAGAAGGTGCGCAGGCGAGCGGTCACCAACTGTGTGGTAGCAGGTGACGACTTCCTCAAGAAGCCGGTGCGTATGCCTGGCTACAGCCGAATCCCCTTCATCCGGTACGCCGGGATCAGCACACCGCTCAAGGGCGAGGACGGTGCCTTGAGTGTGTTGTTCCCCATCACGGGTGGAGCCAAGATCGGGTCGGGCGATGTGAAGGGTGTGGTTGCTGCATTCTGTGAACTGCTCGGGTACAGGCAGCGGATCGTGGAGATGTTCGCCAACGCAGCCACAGTAGTAACCGGGACAGACAAACCTATCACCCTGGACTTCGGACCTGACGCACAGAACTACCTACCTGCCGGTGCCAAGATAGACTTCCTTGTACCGCCCGGTCCCCATCCTGCCGGTGATGCTCAACTCCAGATACTGGAATCGCAGATCGAAGATGCAACCGTATCGGCTGGGATGATGGGCAGGTATCAGGGTGACGTGTCTGGACTGGCGCTGAGTGCGATGGCCAACCCGATCTTGATGAGAATCGCCCACCGTCAGCGAACCAGGGAACATTCCTACCAGGCATTGAACGAACTGATTCTTGAACTAGCGGAGTTCTACTCTGGGCCTGATGGGTGGAGTGTGTGGGGGCAGACGGATGTGGGCTCGATTGACCTGGTGATCAAGCCGGAGGACATCGGGGGCTACCACAGGAACCTGGTCAAGCTGTCTGCTTCCCTGCCCAAGGATGCGAACGGCGAGGTTATGATGATGGCAAACCTCGTTTCCCAGAACCTGATCAGCCACGAGACATTCCTGGACCAGCTACAGCAAGCCAAGGGTCTGATCAACCAGTCCCCGATGGACGAGATCAAGGCGGTACTCAGGGACAAGATGTTGTTCTCTAGCAAGGCTTCTGAGATCGTGGCCAACATCATCGTGTCCCAGTACTCCCAGGAATTGGCCGATGCTTTGGGAATCACACTACCGGGAACTTCGGCGGCCGAATCACAACCACCCACTCCTGCAGGCCCACCTATGCCTAGTGGCCCGATGCTGCCGCCAGGTGTAGTCGCGCCTCAGCAGATCCCGGAGATGATAGGTGCTCAGGGGCCGAAGGGGTTAGCTGCGATGATGGCGATGGCAGGCAATCCGCCACCAGAGGCGCCACCTATTCCGGGGAATGTAGGAGGGGCACAGTGAAAGGCACGAGTGGGCTGATTCATGATGCGGCGATTGAGGCGGTGGGCATCCTGGCCGACGTGGCACAGAGCATGAAGACCGAACAACTTGGGGATCGGGCAGTGCTGGCGCGATACGCACGGCAGCGCGGCAACCCCCAGGCTATCGTGGCATTCGCAGCGCAGCAGCTGCCCAGTACGACTCCTGACCAGGTAGGGGCAGAAGCCGCGCGATACACCAAGACGATGGAAGATCTTTGGCACAAGACCTATGGAGGTGACTAATGGCGACTATCACGGGCAACACTGGATACTGGATCCCTGGAGTACCGGGTGGTGGGTGGGGAGCGCCGGCGCCCTCTCAGCCACAGACCATCACAGGGAATAACGGGTACTGGATTCCCAACGTGCCCGGTGGTGGGTGGGGTGTCCCAACCCCACAAACCTCGGCACAACCGCAAGGGCAGCAGCAACAGTCAGGCCAGCAGGGTGGCGGTGGGGGGGGAGTTGCCCTGCCTCCTGCATGGGGAACCACGCCAATGACAACTGGCGGGGCAGGGTGGTTGCCTTGGGGTGACTGGGGCCAGACACCGTGGGCTACCGTCCCAACCGTCAACGCTCAAGAACAGCAAGCGTGGATGAATGTTGCTCTGCCTTGGCAGCAAGCGCAACAACAGCAAGGGCAGTGGGCCACGGACTTTGCTCAGAGGGCGGCGACCGAGGCGTGGAACCAGCAGTTCCAAGGCGCGCAGTTTGCACAGCAGCAGGCGATGGACGCCTACAACCAGGCGCTGGCCCAGAAGCAACTGGAGGAGACGGCTCGCGGTGTGAACATGCAGACGTTCGGGCGCAGGTGGCAACCCCAAAGTCGCTGGATGTGAAACGTTCATTGTATAGGGGCATAGATGCTGTACAGGGATAAGGCCTGGCTAGTAGAGCAACACTGGGACAACGGGCTATCTCAGCGCGAGATGGCAGAGATAGCAGGCTGCACCGACGTGTGTATTAGCCAGTGGATGAAGCGCTACCACATCCCTGTGCGGGATCCCCACCCGGAGTATGACGACACGCTTCACGATCGTGACTGGGTAGAGAAACGCTATGTTCAAGACGGGTGGTCAGTGCAGCAGATAGCAGGCTTTGTGGGGTGCTCCTCTAGCGTTGCGCGTTTGTGGGTGCACAAGCACAGCCTGCCAATTCGCGGCTTTGGGCATGGGGCCTACAGCATTGACCAAGACTGGCTGTACGATCAGTACGTGGTACAACAGAGGTCTGCCGTCGAGATTGCTGGGGTATCCGGGTGTTCTGTGTGGGTTGTGATTGATCGGCTGGCTAGGTGCGGTATCCCTCAGCGTGGGAAGGATGAAGCAATGTCCATCGCCCACCAGCATCAGAGGGGTACTTATGGAACACCTGCTTACCGGGAGAGGTTGTCTGCAACCAAGCTCGGCGAACTGAACCCATCCTGGAAGGGCGGGGTTACTCCAGAGCGCAGAGCGTGCCGGAACTCTAGGGAATACGAAGCATGGCGGCAGCAGGTTCTCGACAGGTACGACTGGCAGTGCGTGGTCTGCGGTCAGTTTGCCCCGGTTGCCCATCACCTGCAGTCGTTCTGCGACAACCCCGACCTACGTTTCGAGGTGGGCAACGGGATGGCCCTGTGCGTAGATTGCCACATAGCCTTTCACGACGAGTACGGCAAGGGTGGCAACACACGGAGACAGTTCGATGAGTTCCGTGACAAGTAGTCTACTCTGCGGTGAGGTGGCTCTATGCCTAGTCTCGCTGATGTAAGGTTACACGAGCAAGAGGAAGCCAGGAAGAAGGCAGCGGCAGCGGCCGCCAAGACCGATAAGGCAGCCGGGAAGGTATCGGGCAAGCCAGAGTGGTGGCGGGCTCCTGCCCCTGCACCTGCTGCTCGTCCGGCTCCTGCTGCTCCCACTACGATGGCCGAGGTTGGTAGGCGTGGCGCCGCCCCTCCTCCTGTCAACCCGTTTGCAGTGCAGGCGGCTGCCGCCCCTTCACGCGCTCCTGGTCTTGCATCTCCGGTACAGACACCTCCGCCCCCGTGGCGCCCGATGCTGCCCGTGGTAGGACTCCAGCCGGCAACGCCTGAGCTACCTGCGCGCCCTGGCCTACCGGGTTGGATGCAGGGAGCGCCGGTACTGCCAGGGTCTACTGGGGCTGCCAGGTGGTTGAAAGCACATGGGCCGGTGGCGACGGCAGAGTACACCTACGGGAGAATCCGGGACGCCTGGGAACGAGCGGCTCAGCCTGTAGAGGGACCGTCGCTGGCTGACGTGATGGCTCGCGGAGAAGGTGCTCCTCAGCCACGCCCAGCGCCACTGAGTTTCGCAGAGATGATGGCGCCCCCCACTATGCTGGCAGCGCAAGGCGTTGGGCCAGAGGTACTGGGCCAGGCAGCGAGCCGGTTGGGTGAGGTAGGAGAAGCTGCGTGGCGCGAGTTGAAGGGACTGCCTGTCATCGGTGACGTGGCCCGGTTTGCCGGTGGTGCAGCGGGCACCGGTCTGCAAGCACTTCAGATCCCGGGTAGGATAGTCGAGGAGTCACTGGGCAAGCTCACTCAGGGAGTCTCGGGTGAACACGGGGCGATACCCCTTGCCCCATCCCAACACATGACCGAGGAGCAGAAGGCACAGAGCGCGGCGATTGCTGAGTCCGCAGGCCTCGGGTGGCACCCTGGTGCGAGGTACGCGATCTCTCAGGGAGTACTGGCAGCAAGCAGACTGGGCGCGGCAAGCATCAACGAGTATGCGGTGACGCGGTACGGGAACACTGCCGAGACCCAGGCTGCTGTACAGAGAGCCAGGCTGTTGGGGTACAGTTCCTACGAAGCACAGCGCGAAGGTGTAGACCGGCTGATGGCAGGAGAGGACTTGGAGACCGTGATCAACGGGCGCCCGGTGATGCTGTACCCTCCGCAGCTACCTGCCGATCAGGATCGTTGGGTAGAGGACAAGGCAGCGGTAGGTGCATACCTGACTGGAGTAACAGCGCAGGGTGGTGACGCAACTTCGGCCGCCGAAGAAATCCAGCGGACAGGGCGCATTCCTCAGAGCGCCGACATGTGGAATGAGCTACTGGGCCAGTACGGGCTGGACCCCATCAACCTCATTCAGGGACTGGAAGCACTCGACAAAGCAGACGCCCTACGCGCTGCTGCAGCCGCCAAGTACGGTGGTGACTCTGCCGAAGTGAAAGCAATCGTAGCAGCAGCGGACACCGCGTCTGATGATCTGGCCAGGACCGCCCAACAGGTAGATGATTACGTCGCGCAGGCTGATGTTCACCCTGCTTTGAGGCCCATCCTGGAGGGAGAGGTAGAGCCAGACTACGCCTACTGGACGGCCAAGCACGCAAGAGAGGTAGAGGCAAGCGCGAGAGATCGGGCAGCGAGGGCAGTCTATGCTACCCTGCAGGCTGATGAGGCCCCACGGGGCAACACCATCCTTGACCGGGTGAGGAACTGGATAGACGTCAAGAGTCCCATTGCGCGGACTCCACGTGCTGTAGCCCAGACTGCTGCCAACAACACCGTTCAGATATTCGGAACTCTGCTTGAGGGTGTGGAAACTCCGGGTGAAGCGATGGAGATCACGCACCGCTTTCTCGTTGACCCTGGCACGCTAGTACCTCGGTTCGGGGGATTGGTAGTCAGTGATGAAGCGGACGGTGTAAGGCAGCTGCTTGCGCGAGTGGTCAATGCGCTTGACGATCCTGACATGTTCCCGGATGAGGTATTCAGCCGCAACGAGTACCTGATGGAATTGGGGAACCAGGCGATGTATCAGAGCCTGCGGGCACAGGGTGTCTCAGCGCGAGAGGTCTCCCTCTACGAACGGATGGTAGGGAAGGTCAAGGGTTTGATGAGCAACCTCTACCTGACCAGTCCTGGCTATGCAGCGCGCAACTGGCAGAGCGACGTCGTAACGGCAGCCTGGGATGGGTCACTTTCCACTGCCAGTCGTGGCGCTGTAGACGACCTGATCACCAACCTTGGGGTAGCTACGTGGCGACTGGGTGGTGAAGCTGCTGGCCAGATGGCACTGACTGAAGGACTGGAGGAAGGTGGCAACTGGCTGACCAGGGGCTGGGGCAAGTGGGCTGATCTGATAGGCAGCGGAGAGGAATCACGTTACCGGCGAGTGTTCTACACCGGCTTCGAGAATGCCTTAGACTGGGCACCCAAGGTACCCGATGAAGTTGCCACTCTGCTAGACCCAGAGGCAGTCAGAGCACTGGAGGTTGGATTGGCGCAAGGCAGAAGTCTCGATGAGTTTGCAGCCTTGGGCACTCACCTGCCTCCTGATGCTGCCCTGGCAGTGAACACCTGGGTAGACAGTGATGACTTCGTGCGCCAGTGGTCAACCGCCCGATCGGTTGCAGTTGAAAGCGGGCGAGCGGCAGCTGACTTCGCCCTTCTGGACTACACGGCAGCCCAGACAAAGCTCGACGTCTTCCTCAAGAACATCACTCCCTTCTCCTACTGGCTGACTCACAACACAGCCAACTGGATTAAGCGATTCGCTGAGCGACCAGGAGCACTGACTGCCTACATCAGACTACAAGAAACGCTAGAGCGATACAACCAGGAACGGGGACTACCTGCCAAGTACGCGGGCACATTCGAGATCCCTGGTACTGGTGTAATGGTAGACCCGCTCAAGACAACGATACCGTTCGCAGGAATCTTCTTCCGCAGGCAGTACGAGCGCGAGGCCAAGAACCTGGTGGACGAAGCATTCCAGGCATTGGAGGCTGTTGGGATTCGACCCTATCCGTTCGTTGACATTCCGTTGCGGTTGAAGGGTGTGGTAGGAGAGCCGGAGGAGATTGGTCGTGTCATTCCTCAGACTGGTGCATTGCTGGCGATCACTGCCATACTGGGCATAGGGGGACCGCAGGGTATAGACCTGGAGGGACCGCTTAGGATGGTGGCTGGTCTTCCTGCTACTGAGGCATTCCAGTCGAATCGTGTTGACAGCATGTTAGCGGCCGGGGCTGCTCTGAATCCAACGAAGGTACAGTCCACGCTCATTGCGCAGGAACTCAACCGGCAGGCACACGAAGGGGTATTCACCCTCAACGCTGCGATGGGAGTGTCTGGCTCAGAGGACAAGGTAGACGCACTGGCACGAGAGCAAGGTTGGTCACGCTCGCAGCTGATGGCAGCGCAGGAGGTACTGCGCGACGGGGTACGGCTGGCCCAGATCAACAGGGGAATCCAGACACTGGCGTCATTCGGAGTTGGTGTTAGCCTATCTGTACTCAGCGCCGGGGAACGTGAACAACTTGCGCTAGCCCAGGAGAAGCGGGCAACGATGTACTCTCCACTGACAGAGCAGGGGAGCCGAGGGGCACTTCAAGCTCTCCAACTGACTCACCCCGAGATGGGGCCATACGGTGTGAAGGGCTCTACTCTGCCAGGTGCCAGCCCAGAAGATCGGACTCCTGCTGAGCAGTGGCAGTGGAACGAGTACAGCCGGCGCGGGGATGAGATTCGACGCGGGATTCAGACCAGAACCGACGCTATCAGGCGGGAGACACCCTGGGACAACGAAGCGATCCAGGCACTGTACGACCAGCAGAATGCTGAACTGGTAGCACTGCGGGCTGAGCTACACATCCCCGAGACGACGGGCGAGGTATTCCTGAGTTCGGTGTACGGTGCCAGCCCGGAGGAAGTGCAGGCCATCAGGCGCCGGGACGTGTTGACTGCCATTGGGGCAGGGAAGCCAAACGCGGGTGACTTCCTCGGGGAGGATGGAGCACCAGACTGGGCCAGGTACTACGAAGCTGTAGACGGCTTCTGGGCCAACCTACCCGCCAGCATGAGGGAAGACCCGAAGGTTATCGCGGCAGCACAGGACTTGAGCGAGAGGACGGGGCAGGTAGTCACACCAGACAGCCTGTTGGCGGGGCTAGACCTGGCAGCCTATGAGGCACACCAGCGGCGATACGACAGCCCCACTGAGGCAGCGCTGGCTGTTTGGGACACGAAGGTGTCAGGTCCTGCCTGGGCAGCGTACAGGGCGGCAGAGGATCGCGGGGAGAAGGGCGCCTACGAGCGGTACATCGCGCCCATCCAGGAGATGCCTGCTGTTGATCTGATCGGGCAGATACAGGGCCTCTACCCTGGCCGGTGGACAGACATGGAACTGAAGGCCGCCCTGCGGGGCATGGACATCCCGGCCATAGAGACTATGAGTCTGATGAAGAAGTCACCGGAGGAGCAGGGCCTCTCCCAGGCATCCGGTGCTTTCTGGGACTACTACAACGACCAGGTGCCACCGGGCAGTCTGGGCAAGAGTGCACGTGAGGCGCTGTTGGTTTCTGCCATTGTAGGTGCGGAGGACAAGAGTGCAGTCACAGAGGCAGAGTACACGGCAGCGCTAGAGTGGCTACAGGAGTGGCGTGAGCAGAACGAGAAGCCCTACTGGGGTGACTCGGAGGATTGGGTAGAGGCAAGGGCACAGAACCAGCAGTTCGAGAATTCGGCGGCCGAAGCCATCCCGGGTATCAGGGATATACTGGACGGCTACTACGCCACGGCTTCCAGCTCTGCCGAACGTAAAGCCTACAAGCGGGAACACCCAGAGGTACAGCAGTACTTCGATATGCGGGATGAGTTCGGGGCAGACAAGGCACACGAGATCTGGGCCTACTACTACCAGGGGAAGACGTATGGGGAGAAGTCCTCCCTTGGCACCTACTACACCGGGAGTGGCAGCAAGCGGTACTACTACCGGAAGGGAAAGAGTCGGGGTGGGCGCTCCTACGGTCCCAACTTTGCGTACCAGGCGAAGAAGACGCCCAAGGTGTTCCTGGACACCCCACTGGCGTGGAAGAGCACCATGCCAAAGCTTGAGTACCGGTACCGGCCCACGCCTCAGTGGAAGCTCGGATCGAAGGCTTTGGGCCTATAAAGATTGCCCTCTTGAAATCATTGATAGACGCTCGGCAAGAGGGTATAATGCAGATCAGCAGGGACCCAGTTCCTGCTAGACTTAACAAGTAACAGGAGGATTCCCATGACTGTGACGGAATTGACTGGTCAGGGCGGAGTTGCCCAGGCGGGAGCGACAGGCAAGAGCGCAGTTGCTCCAGTAGCCCCGGTGACAGCTACTCAGGGCCAGACGATAGCCCCGAGTCAGGAGCAGCAAGCAGCCCCAGCGGCTGCCCCACAGAAGGTTGATCTCACGACACTGCCAGAGTTCAGGCAGTACCAGGCGGCTGTGGACCGCGAGAAGGAAGCGGCGCGGCGCAGGGAGCAAGCATACCAGCAGCAACTTGCAGTGGTCCAGGCGCAACAGGCGCAGTACGCTCAGCAAGTGGAAGCACTGAGACTGAAGGGCGCCGATCCAGAAGAGGCTGTACAGTATCTGCAGGCCCAACTGGGGCAAGAGCGCCAGCAGGCCCTGGCCGCTATGCAGCAACAGGCCAAGAGCGCCGAGCTGAATGAGCGGGCTACGAGGGCGCTGTTGGCTCTCGGTATGAACTATGAGACGCCTGGACTCGATATGAGTGGTGGGGCAACGGAAGCGGGGTACACGCTGCTGCTCGAATCTGCCCTGAAGATCGCTGCCGAGAGAGGCAGCGCGGCCAAGACTGAGGCCGAACAGAACGCTCTCAGAGCTGCGCAGGCTGCGCAAGTAGAGACTGCCAGGCAGCTGGGGGCGACAACCGTATCAACATCAACTGGCCCCGGTGCTACACCAACCGACCCGTTCGGGGGAGAGAAGGATCCGAACAAGCGGCTGGCGATTGCGCTAGGGGTCGCCAAGAAGTAACTCGATCCTATGAGGAGGATTAGACAATGGCAGCGACACTGAACGATTATGCCAAGCAGTCCAAGAGCCCTCTGAAGACTGCGATCCTGGAGAACCTGCTCCGGTACAGCGACCTGCTGGCCATCCTGCCGTTCGAGAACGTGGATGCGCTCAGCTCGGTCGTGGTGCGCTGGCAGCATCTCCCGACCGTTGGGTTCCGCAAGATCAACGAAGGCTACGGTGAGGCGTCTGGCCAGACCGACCAGATCGAGGAATCCGTGAAGCCCTTCGGCGGCGACGTGGACGTTGACCGTGTGTTCGGCCTGGTCAAGAACGTCATTCAGCCGGTGGCTGTGACTCAGACCAACATGAAGTTGAAGTCCATCGGGTACGGCTTCAACGACTACTTCATCAACGGCTCCCCCGCCTACGACGTGGATGGCTTCTACGGCCTGCAGTACCGTGTGGGCACTCTGCCCGCCCGGCAGTCGTTTGTCCTGGGCACGGCTGGCACGCCCTTCGACGTGACCGCCGACGCCGACAGCGAGAACGCTTTCCTGGACGGTCTGCACCGCCTGAGCAAGTATGTCGGCGGGGCTGATGCCTTCTTCATGAACGAGAACATGTGGCTGGGCGTGGGCGGTGTGCTGCGCCGGCTGGGCTTGCTCGACGCGGGCAAGGACCAGTTCGACCGCGAGTTCTCTATGTTCGGGAAGGGCAAGCTGATCGACATCGGCGTGAAGGCCGACCAGGTGACCGACATCATCACCGACACCGAAGACCCTGGCGACGGGGGCGACGACACCACATCCGTCTACGCCGTGAAGTTCGGCACCGACGACGGCCTGGCCGGAATTCAGTTGGACGAGCTGGAAGCCAAGTGGGTCGGTGGCGACGATCACGAACTGGAAGACAAGCCGGTGAAGCGGCTGCGGATCGACTGGGTGGTAGGGCTGGCCGGGTTCGGCTCCTACTACGCGGCCCGGATGGGCAACCTGATGCCCGCTGGCGACTGGAGCTAGGCTCCAGCCTGGTAGAGTCTTAGTACAAGGAGAAAACCATGACTCACAAGCAAGCAAGAACCAGCGCGGCCCCGTTCGACGCAGAGCTGATGCTCCGCCGCGGACGCGAAGGTCACGTGACCTGTGACGAAACCAGCGACTGCCTGGCGATCTACGAGACCGCTGCGCAAGGGGCGACCATGAAGATCGTGGTCCCTGAGTCGGACGAGAACGGTCTCACCGCTGAGTTCGCCATCGAAGCGGCAGATACCTGCGACGACGACAGCTACGAGGAGATCGCTCGCTCCGAGCCCATCAGCGACACGGGCGAGTACCTCGTCGGCTTCTCTACCCAGCGGCACTACGTGCGCCTGGTGGTAGAAGTCGAGAGCGAGGAGATCGACCTGGGCAGGGTCGTCGTCGGGATCGTCCCGCTGGGGATCTAACCGCGCACCGACCGACAACTGAATAGCTAAGTGACTGCGGGGCGGGTCTCCCTGGCCCGCCCCGCTTTAGTTTGTACCTACCGGGGGAAGGGACCACATGCCCATCACCATAACCGCATTCGTAAAAACTCTGGCAGGAAATGACGCCTACTCCAGCAATCTTCTGCGGGCGATTGGGCCTCTGGGCTACCTGACCCGGGACCCCAACTTCGCCATAGAGGTGGTGGGTACCCGCGAGGTTCTGGCGGCAGACAAGGCTGGGACAGCGGGCACGCTTCTGGACAAGGACCTCTGCCTGTTTGCGCGGCAGTTCAGCTGGTCACGAAACAAGGCAATCGTGGACAGAGTGCACGATCTTGGCGGGAGTGTCGTCTTCGACTGTGACGACGATCTGACCGGAAGGTATCGTCCCAACTGGGCAGGCCAAGCGTTCATTGAGATGCTGGGGTTGGCGGACCGCGTGACGGTGACCACCCCTGGCCTGGCCTCTGCCCTGACCGAGTACACCAAGCATGAGCCAATTGTACTACCGAACTGCATTGTCCTGCCCTGGTTTGCCCAGGTGAGTGTAGAAACCGAGCGAGTGTTTCCTGCCAACGTAATCACAGTGGGGCTGGTGGGAACGCACAACCACTGGCGGGGCGACTGGCAACCTGTAGTAGAGGCGCTGGGCAGGCTGGCCCAAACCTACCCCAACGTCCAACCTGTCATAGCCAGTGGCTGGGTATCGGCAGAAGTACGCCAGGCTATCCCGCGCTTGGCAGTGATAAAGCCGGTGCCTTACGCTGCATACCCTGGCCTGGTACGCCAGTTCGACATCGTGTGCTGCTGCCTTGACCCAGAGGATCGGTTCAATCAGGGCAAGTCCTCGATAAAGGCACTGGAAAGCATGGCAGCGTGCAGGCAGCTGGTCCCCGGCCTGGTGGGCGGGGCGGTACCCGTGTGTACGGACATGCCACCGTACCAGGACGTAATCAACGGGTGCAACGGCCTGCTTGTTTCCAACAGCCAGTGGTACGACGCGCTCACCCTGCTGGCACGAGACCAGCGACTGCGCTACCGGCTGGCCGCGAATGGGCTTGAGTGGGTAACGGAGCACAGGAACATGAAACGTGAGGCCCACCGGTGGGGCGACGTCTACAAAGAACTTCTGGAGGGGCAGCTGCCCCGGAAACCTAGAGAGACTGCAATCGTAGCTCCAATTCGGCCGCCGAAACTCGGGCTGGCAGCCTGGTTGTGGGCAACAGTTAGGAGGATCGCATGACAGCAAAGACAAGAGCGGACATGATTGGAGCGATCGCTGACGCTTTCGGCGGCTATCGTAGGGTGGTGGCAACGGGTGGCAGCACGACTACCATCGTTGATGCGGCAAACCTGATGGAGCCCGACTCGTATTGGGTGGGCCACTACGTCTACGTGGTGACCGATGCTGGCGGACTGCACGCTGCACCGGAAGGGCAGGAGCGCGCCGTTACCGGTTACGATCTGTCGGCGGCTACCCTCACTGTCTCCCCTGCATTCACGGTGGCCATCGGGGCAGGAGACGTGTGTGCTCTGGCTCAAGAGCGCAGGACCGTCTTCGGGAATGCGATCAACGAAGCGATCCGAGCAGCAGAGATGACCTGGCTGGTGGCCATCTCGGACGACGCCACTGTCCTGGATGAGGGTGTCTACGAGTACGATCTGCCTGACGACCTGGTGACACTCAGCCGCGTGCTTGTTCGGGCAGAGGATACCCAACCTTGGCGGGACGTTCCTGCTAGCAACTGGCGGGTCACTGGCCTGCCGGGTGCGCAGGAACTGGTCTTCAACTCCTGGAGTGGGTTGAGTGAAGCCTACACAACCAGGCTGGAGTACTACGCCAGGCCGGCCGAGATGACTGCTGACGCTGACACCCTCGGGGTTGGAGAGCCGATGGAGCAGGAGATGGTTCGGTTCGTGACCCTCTACTCTCTGTACTGGCTACACGACCGGGCAGCAAACAGGAACGAATCGGCCTCTACCTTCCAGGTGCACTACACCAAGGCTGACTCGTATCTCAAAATGGCGATGGACCTTCGGGCCAGGTCGGCGGGTTCGTGGCGCGAAGCTGGCAGGTTGCATACCACAAGGCCAAGTCGCGCGAGGGGGTAGGCCATGACAGATAAAAGGTATCATGTTTCCTTGAAGGACCCGGCCGGCGGGGAGGAACTTGGGCTGATGCTGGCAGGAGGCAGCGCGCTCTCGTTCAGCCGCAACCTGGTAAACCCCTACGCTACGAAGATGGGATCGGGGGAAGCCAAGGACTCTGATCTGACCGAGTGGTCTCTGCTTTCCTGGCGCGACTGGCGCACGGGCAGGGGGCAGGAGAGTCTGGTGGACCCTGCTGCATTCCTGGACGCTTGGAACCTGGAGACCAGGATCGCCAACCAACTCACTCTCGGTCCATTGCCCCAGAACCCCGGTGGTACCCTGCCGTCATTTGAACCAGGGAACGGAACCCTGTACACTATTAGCGGCTCGGGGCCGGAGGTGCAAACAGCCCATGGTGGCAGTGGTGATTATGTAGACATTCTGGTCGATGTGGCAGCCGGTCAGCGCTTCCTGGTGAAGTCGAGCCAGTGTTGGATCTCCTCAGTCGAGGTACGGATCAAGAAGAACGCGGCAGTTACAAATGCGGTTACCCTGTCTATCTACGCTGATGGCGGCGGGCTGCCGACCGGCGCGGCGTTGGCCACGAAATCAGTAGCGGCGGCGTCTGTCACTACAGCGTACACCTGGATTACGTTCACGCTCGCCACCCCCTTGGCTGTATCCGAGGGATACTGCTGGATTGCTCTCTCGACCCTGGATGTATCTGGGTATGCTTGGAGCATGGCGATAAACAGTCCGTACCAGTCTGGGTTGTGCTACGCTGCCGAGTACCTGTCTCCTGTCTGGGCGTCGAACAACCGGTGGCGAAACTTCGACATGACGTTCAGGATCAACTTTGCCAGGGTTTCTCGAAGCCAGGCATTCATCCCACCGGACACTATCACGTGCACGAGTGTACAGTTGTACCTGAGCGCAGCCAACTCTCTGGGCAACTCTGTAACCGTGGCACTGTACGCTGATGCGGGTGGCGCTCCTACTGGAGCAGCACTGGCCTCCAAGACAGTAGACCCATCCTGGACGTATGGCTGGTATGAGGTTGTCTGGCCTGCCAGTACGGTGCTAACATCCGGGGACACGTATCACGTTGCGATCATTGCCGGTCCTGGGGGAATCTACTCACCCACACACGACCGCTACGTGTGCTGGCTTGGAAACGCAGCAGGCGGGTATGCGAGTGGCGGCTCCAACAGGAAGCTGGACTCGGGTGCTTGGGTTGCACAGACAGAAGACTTGTTCTTCCGAATCAACCGAGACGAACTCGACGGTGCGCCGGTGGCCTTTGCGCGCTTCAACGGAAAATGGTATTGTGGCGCAGGGGATACGGTGTACGAGTGGGACACGGGAACCAGTGCGTGGACAGCCTCAGACCATGTGCACGGCAAGAACGTAACAGGACTGGAGACGTGGGGTGGCTATCTGTGGGCGGGACGCGGGGCAGGTAACGTCCTGCGCAAGTTCAGCGGAACGCTACCTTGGGTTGCAGTAGCAGGCATATACGCCAACCTACTCAAGGCAGGGGGTGGGTATCTGCATGCCTCCAACGCCACAGCCCTCAGTACCCACGAAGTTCTGTACACCGCAGATGGGACGACGTGGGCTGCTCCTATTGAGATTGGGGTGGGGGATCATGCGATCACGGCCTTGTCCTGGTATCGGGATATGCTCGTTGTGGCCAACGCGGTTAGCCTATGGGGTGTGGCAGCCGAGATGGGCTACCCGCTGATTGACTGGTCCTCTCAGGAAGACGTCAACAACGGAAAGTCTATGATGATGTGGGGGAAGACAGGCTGCCTGTACATTCCCCTGCGGTTCGGGCTGTACAGATGGAACGGCGACTCAATGATTGCCGTTGGTCCCGAGCAAGGAACCGGACTACCGGCCGCCCGGGCTGGCTACATTCCTGCAATGGTTGGAACTAGCAACTGGCTGTTCGTGGTGGTCAACGCGGGCACTGTGGGCACGTCCTCGATCCTGGCGTACAGTGGGCTGGGTGGGTGGCACGAACTGCAACGCGCAGACCAGGCGAACCAGGCGATCAACGCTCTCGGCTTCGAGGTACTGAGTTCCCCATCTCGGCTGTGGTTCGGATTGGGCGACGAGACTCGGTACCTGCAACTGCCCGACTACTCAGACAACCCGTACCAGTGGAGTTCTTACGAGTTCAACGCCATTGGAGAACTCGATATGTCGTGGTCTGGGGGAGAACTCCTGGAGGTGACCAAGGACTTTCACGAGGTTGTCATCCGGGGCGAAGACTTCGCCAGCGGGCAGACGGTGACTTGCTACTACGAGATCGACCGGTGTGGGCACTGGACATACCTGGGCCAGGCCAACGCTGGGGTGCGAGTTTCCCTGCCATTTGTAGCATCCCCGTTTGGACTCCGAACAGTTGGGACTGGCAGCACGACGACCACGATAGAACTGCAGGCTGGGGATACAACCGAGGGCGTCTCTCCTGGCGACTGGGTGAAGATCAATGCTGAGATCAGGCAGATCAGCTCGATTACCGACACGGACACCTTCGTACTGTACAGCCCGCTATCTGCTGCCCCGGCGAGCGGGGACTTCGTGTACGCCAGCAAGCCGGCTGGGCGCGAGTTTAGGCTGAAGCTGGTGCTGGCCACCACCGACCGCACAGCAACGCCCAAGATCACGGCAGTGTTCCTGCGCTACCAGGCCAACGTACGGGACCGTTACGTGTACCAACTCTCGGTCAAGATTGAGGATGGGATGCAGGACCTGGCAGGGAACCCCTATCCCTACACGGCAGCACAACTGCGCGGACTGTTAGACGCCTGGTCGAAACGGGTAACAGCTTTCTCTCTCTACGATCCTGATGGTACAGCCCACACGGTCAAGGTCAGTTCGGCGGCCGAAGGCGGGTACTCCCTGGTCGAGAGCGCGGGGCAGTACAGGTACCGCTCCCAGTACACGATGACCTTAATCGAGGTGTAGGTTGCAGAAGATCTCGAAGATCTCCAAGGTCAACAGGATTGGGGTAATGAGGCCCGGGCGCATTGATGCCGTCCTGCCTGGAGCGAAGCGGGCAGGAGCCAAGCAGGTAGACCTGATGCCCGAGGAGATCAAGGCCATGATACCTATCATTGGCGAGACACGTGCCAGGGCGATCTTCAAACTCATGCAGCAGGGCGTACAGGGTACCCTGCCAGAACTCTCCGCCTATGATTGGTTGGAGAAGAAGCACGTCAACTTCGCATTCCAGTCCCCTCTCCTCGGAGGAAGGGCGCAACACGGGGGAGCGGTCATTGACTTCCTGCTATACGACCTGAGCCCGCAGGGATACATTATCTTTCGGATTCAAGGCGACTATTGGCATGCAGGAATAGGGCGCGCCGGGTCGGGAACAGCAACTGTGGCCAAGGACGATATTCAGAAGGCAAGGTTGCGGGCCACGAAGGTGGGAGGAGTTCCTATCATAGACGTCGTGGACCTGTGGGAGTCCAGGATTCTCGGGGACTGGCCGCGCGTGTTCATAGCGGCAGAGGCTGGCCTGGAGTTGGGGAGGATGTGATGGCAACGACAATTCAGTTATCGCCAAGTTCCCGCGAGCCGCAGATGATTGGTGAACGGTATGCCCGCCTCACCGTGCTGAAGCGCGCTGGAAGTGACAAGCGCAAACACGCCATGTGGCTTTGTAGATGTGACTGTGGCAAGGAGACCGTGGTGCGTGGCGATCATCTGCGGAATGGTCGCATATCATCATGCGGCTGCTACCACGACGAGTTCAAACTCAAGGACGAGACAGGCAGCCGCTACGGCAGGCTGGTCGTGCTTGGCAGGGCAAAAAGCGGCGATCATGGTGCACTGTGGCGCTGCCAGTGCGACTGCGGGAAAGAGGTAATTGTGAGAGGGCACGCACTCAGGAGCGGGAAGACCCACTCGTGCGGCTGCCTGAACAGGGAAGCAATCTTCCGTGGGCGTTTCATTGACCTGACCGGTAGGCGACTGGGCAGATGGACTGTGCTAGAATACGTGGGCACTAAGAACCACCAGGCGCGATGGCTATGTCAGTGTGAATGTGGGAACGAGAAGGTGGTTGGCTCCGCCGCGCTGCGGCGCGGGGAATCGTCGTCATGCGGGTGCCTGAAGATCGAGAGTCTCACAGTCCACGGGCAATATGCAAACGGCGGTTGCCCAGACTACCCGGAAGAGTGGACTGGGGAGTTTAGAGAGCGAGTCAGGGCCAGGGACAACTATACCTGTCAGGTGTGTGGAGAGCCACAGAATGGCCGAGCCCTGCATGTCCACCACATAGACTACAACCGTGAGAACACGACGATGGGAAACTGCACTGCGCTCTGTAATAGTTGCCACACTAGGACAGGCCGGAACCGAGGGTATTGGCAAGACAGGCTCCAGGCCATGCAAGGAGGGCCAAATGTCGATTGAACTTGGCAGGGGCGCGCGCGCGCCACAACTCAACGACACGATCGTATGGAACGGTGAAGACGGATGGGAGCCCCACCCACTGCCCCTTCCCCCGTCTGCCATCACCCAGATCCACACGAACACCATCATGCGCATTGCAATGGGCGAGACCCGTTCCCCCAACTTTGAAGCAGGGGCATCGGGATGGTGCATCTACCCAGACGGGTCAGCCGAGTTCAACGACATCGTGGCCCGGGGCACAATCTACGCAACCGCAGGCGTCATCGGTGGGTGGGCGATCCTGCCCGCATACCTAGCGAAAGATACAGGCACGGACGCAACCAGCGCAGGAATGGCCCCGCTCGATTTTCCCTTCTACGCCGGGGCTACCTACGCCAACCGCGCCACCGCCCCATTCCGGGTTACCCCTGCCGGCGCAATCATGGCAACGTCAGGAACAATCGGTGGCTGGTCTATCACCTCTGCCTACATCGCCAAGGATACTGGCCTCGACGCGACGAGTGCAGGCATGGCCCCTGGCGATTACCCGTTTTATGCCGGGACGGTCTACGCCAACCGCGCTGCTGCCCCCTTCCGGGTCACAATCGCCGGAGCACTCTACGCTACAGGGGCTACAATCACAGGGACCCTTACCGCCACGACGGGGAACATTGGCGGGTGGACAATCAACGCGACGAGCCTGACCGGTGGGAACGCAACCCTTCACAGCACAGGCTACCTACTTTTGGGAACCACGACCGACGTCGTTCGCATCGATGCAACAGATGTCCTGTATCGTATCTGGGTCGGTGCCATATTGGGAGCCGACGCCCCGTTCTCTGTAACCAAGGCAGGCGCGCTCAAGTCTACCTCTGGGGAGATCGGGGGCTGGACCATCGCAGCAACCTACCTGGTGAAAGATACAGGAGTGGATGCTACCAGCGTCGGGCTCGCCCCCGCAGACTTCCCCTTCTACGCAGGCGCGATGTATGCGAATCGGGCTATTGCCCCGTTCAGGGTCACCCCGGCCGGCGCGCTGGTGGCTACGAGCGCGACGATCTCCGGCAGCATCACGGCAACATCCGGCACGATAGGCGGCTGGACGGTCAACGCGGCCAGCATTACAGGGGGAGACGCCACCTTGCACTCTACCGGATACTTACTTCTGGGAACAGGCGACGACGTCGTGCGCCTGGACGCCACCGATGTCACCTACCGGCTATGGATTGGAGACCCAGTTGGAGGATCCGCCCCCTTCCGTGTCTCCCGGACAGGCTGTGTCCATGCGGACAACGCCTACATAACCGGCGACATCGACGCCAACTCTGGGCACATCGGTACGCTAGACATCGACGGAGTGCTGTCTGTCGGGGCTGCCGCACCGTACATTCAGATCAGTGGGCCGGGTAAGTACATTCGCACGAGCACGTTCACGTCCGGCTTGCAGGGGTTCACGATCGAGTCGGACGGGAGCGCCGAGTTCAACAACGTTGACGTGCGCGGAGCCATCAAGGTGTCCGTTCTTCAGTACGGCCACGTCCTGGCTGCGAGTGGCTCGGTCTGGGTCACCCCGTCTGCCGGAAGACTACTTGTAGATTGCGTAAGCGTAGACAGCCCGACTACATTCGACGTGGACATCGAAGACCCGGACGGAATGACGCACGTAGCGGCAGGAACACTGTGGGCAGTAGGTGACGTGATCAGGATGAAGGAAGCCCTGGTGGGGGACTTGTGGGCCACGGTCTCCGGCAAGACAGACAGGACCACGTACTGGCGGCTGGCGATCGTGAAGCAGTCACCAGGTGCCGGGACGAACTACACGTTCCGTGCCGGGCTCGCAATCCTGAACTACGGGGCATCGGGCAAGGGAATGATCCAGATCACAGCCGACGCAACGAATGCCCCGTACATGCAGATGGCAACCCATGCAGGGAGCCCGTGGACTGCGCTGACTGCCCGGCTACGGATCGGGAACCTGAACGGGGCAGCGGACTATGTCGCCGAGACTTACGGAATGATCACGGGGCAGTACGGCGTGGCATCTCAGACATCTCTCACGGTGGACGACACGAACGGGATCAGGATTTTCAACAACACGACCAAGGTTGCCCAGTGGGACGCGAGCGGGAATATCCTGATCGGCCAAGCGGCGGTGTCCCAGAACAACGTCTACATCACAGCCGGCGCGATCTCCATTCGCAACAATACGACAGAGCGCATTGGCCTCACGGCAGCCGGGATCCTCACGATCAAGGACAGTGCCGGGGCTGCCGTCTTCACATTCAATGCAGGTACGGGAGCCGAGTTTACGCTGCCCCTGACGATCGGCGCAAGCGGCGGCATCTACCAGGGCACGGGAACATTTGCTGCCCCAACGACAGGGCTGAAGATCTGGAACGACTCAGGGATTGGGCGCCTCGCAACTTACAACGCCGGCGTAGCGCAGGTGTACTTTGGCACCGATGGGAAGCTGGCTGCCGGCGCCGGGAAAGTCGTCATTGATAGCACGGGGGTCCACATAGACGTCGAGGGATCCACTCCTTCCTCGGGAAGGATTGTCTTCGAGGACTTCGACGCAACCTACGACTTCTGGGCGATGCTGTGGACCTATACGAGCGGCGCAGCGTACAAGTTCTCTCTGCGAAACCGCGCAGCCACAGCAACGTATACGACGGCGGTTACGAGCCTGACGGCCGAGGGGTCGGCTGCCACAGTAGAGACCGTAAGCGAGGTGTACTTGTCAGCGCCCGGCGGCTGGTCGGGCCTACGAGCAGCCGCAGGGACCTCTGCGATGGTAGGTGTATGGGACGGAGCGGCGACGGTGGTACGCCCAAAGACCACCTGGAACAGCGGCGGGAACATCGTCCACAAGTTGTTCGACGCCGCAGGGGCCACTAAACTTTCGATTCAGGACAGCGCCGAGGTAGAGGTAGCGTACATCAACTCGGATGGGAACGCCCTCCTAAGTGGAGATGTCCGCACGCTTGGCGATGAGGCGGGAGTGGGATACCGCCTCAACGCATTCAAAACGCCCACCGAGCACTTTAACGTTGCCGCAATGCCAGCGGGGTGGTCCTGGGCAGGCGCACCCTTCGTGACTCCAACTGGTGTAAGCTTCGCAGCATATCCAAGTATCATGTACATCACAGACGCAGACCTGGCAGCAGAGCGATGGTTTCTATATCGAGCGAATCCTATCGTGGCGGCAATGAACACCTATCTCGCGTTCGCCATGAACACGAACGATGTTGGGGCAAATCGAAACCGGTGTGGTATTCGATTGGATGACGGCACGGATAATAACTTCGCCGAGGCCATTGTCGAACAGACCACTGCGCTGCCGGCAGTATGGACGTTCTATGTCAGATCTCGTTCTGGTGGTGGTGCGATTACTGCGACTGCCGGGTCCGCTATTACTGTGCCGCTACCGTTCCTGTTGTCGTTGTACGTAGGTGGTACGCTTTGGACCAACTGGACGGCTAGCTGTCAGATCTTTGGTCTATACTCCTCGCTTGGCTTTTCCAACTTCAGGCAGGCCAATGCTGGCGGCCTGGCCTGGACACCGACACGGTTCGGCATCATCATGGAAACGTCCGGCGTAAGCTCCTGGTACTCTTGGTACATCGACGCCGTATCGTATTAGACACATGGGCGCAAGGCCGGGGGATACTTAAATGGCGGCATCGTGGATAACACAACCCCCAGGATCAATGCCCTTCTTCGATCCGTACAGCCTGACCTTGAACGGGCAGCCAACGTATGCCGGGTGTGGGCCAGTGGCCCTCGGCATGATCACAGGAGCCTACCACAACCAGGTGCCCGCCTGGCAAGCACTGTCTCCCCAGGGGTTGATCGATGCTAACGCCGGCCTGTTCACCGAGCGCGGGATTGGGATCCACCAGTTCGACGACGACCTTCGCGCTGCCCGCTACACGCCGCGTACCTATATGGGCACGAACTGGGAAACGCTACAGACCGTGGTCAACCGGGGGCCTGCAGTAGCCTACGTCGAGTGGGAATGGAAGCCAGGCGGCGCAGCACACGGGGTTGTGGTCACGGACGCCAACGATAAAGAAGTACACATAGCAGACCCCGGGACGGGCACAGAGTACGTGGTGCCCACGCCCCAGTTCCAGCAGAGTTGGAAGTCACAGGGAAACGTACTGTACGGGGTTGAGCCGTTCTGGAAGCTGGCCAAGGACAAAGAGAGCAAGAAGGCGCCTCCTCCCTGGAGGACGGGGCGCAAGCCTGGGCGGTAGATTTCGCGGCGGAATGCTACCCAGAGGGGCATACAGTACGAGAGAGCGGCCAGGGCAGGTGACCCTGGCCTCTCTGCTTGGCTACTGGTATTATTGTACGGCGGCTCCTGCTGGAGCAAGCCGGGCTTAGTCGTCCAGATTCACACTATCCCCATCCTGTGCATCGAGTTCCCGCCTCAGCGCCCATGCTTCCTCTGGACCCACCCACCCCCTACCGGGAATCCCGACATTTCCATATTCATCCTCTAGAAACCCATGCCTGCCACGATGGTAGCGGTCTTCCCCGGACCCCCAGGGAGACTCTTGGGCAGCCCTTTCCTCAACCGGATTCCCTACCGCTCTCTCTAGCGCAGCCCAGTATTCCTGTCCCTGCCATTTAGTGATAACGGAAGGGGATACTGCCGACACAGGGCGGAGTGCCCCGCCTTCCCGTTTGCAGCTAATGAGTCTCCCAATCCTGAGTACATACTTGCCTTTCACGTACCTTGCTTTGGCGCGAGCCACATCGTCATAAGCCCCATCCACTTGCTCAAAGGCCCACCGGGACAGGGCGTCCTCGGCGCTCAGTATTCCCTCGACCACGTCTCCTACACATCCGTCGATTCGCGTTGCGAAGAAGGCATCCTCGACTTCCTGTGCGGTAAATCCTCTCTTAGCCGATCTGGTGCTGATACCATTACCACAGGATGGACACAGTGCCATTCCATGCCTCAACTCATCAGAGGTGGCTGAAAACACTGCTCCGCACTGTTCGCACTCTATGATTGCCATGTGCGTAACCTCCATCTAGCTCCCACTACACAGAAACTTACCATCGTTATCATTGTGGCACACTTCGGTTCACTTGGCGTCAAAGGAAAGTGAAGGATTTGCTGGAATGTATTGCCCCCTTGAGAGGCTGCCGTTACGCGCTCGCACTGTAGAGAGAGTTGACCACTGGCATAGGGACATTCGGGCAAATGCAAAACCGCCCCGGCTGGAATGGTCGGGGCGGTTGTTGCACCTGGCTCTCTACCCGGCTGCGTCCAGCTTGGATTTGAGCACGAGGCTCTGGGGCGCTGTTGGCCACCCATCCCACTGGGCAGCCAGTTGGGCCAGCGTGGCAAAGTCGGCGTCCTCCAGCGCAACGTCGAACTCAAGAGTCGCCTTCTCCACAGTGACCATCCCGTCATCGGCGGGGTGCCAGCCTGCTTCCTTCTGCTCGTCTTCCTTGATCCGTAGGGCTTCCATGATGCGCAGGTAGACTGCTACCTGGTTCAGTGGCCCGGACTGCGGGATCGCGCGCAGAAGAAACATTCTCTCGATAACAGACAGCTTCAGGTTCTTCATTGATATTCCTCCTGTTTGATTGAGTGACGCTATCGTACCAGATTCGTCCCCGTTGCGTGAACTTCGGCGGCCGAAATCACAGGACCAGACGGACAGTCAGTACCGTTAGCCGATAATGTCCAGTTCTTCCTCATGGTCTTTTACACCGACGGCGTACTCATCGCGCCCGCGCTGGCCTCCAGCGCCCTCCTCGTCGGCAAGATCTGGGACGCCATCAACGACCCCCTGTTCGGTTGGCTCTCCGACCGCACCACCTCCCGCTTCGGCAAGCGGCGCGTCTACATGATCTTTGGCGCATTGCCGCTGGCCGTCACCATCATGCTGCTGTGGTTCGTGCCGCGCGGCCTGCCTGACGTGTGGGTCTTCGTCTGGATCGCCGTCACCTTCCTGCTCTTCGACACCGCCTGGACGCTGACCAACGTCCCCTACTATGCCCTGACCGCCGAACTGACCGACGACTACGACGAGCGCGCCAGCCTGACCGCCTTCCGCATGGTGCTGGGCGTGCCCGCCTACATCGTCGGCGCGGCGCTCACCCCCGCCCTGGTCGGACTGTTCGAGTCCAAGCGCACCGGCTACGGCTGGATCGGTGTCATCTACGGCCTCCTGGCCGCCGCTGTCCTGTGGATCGCCGCCGCCGGGCTGCGGGAGCGCAAAGAGATCAGCCAGAGCAAAGCCCACACTCCGCCCTTGCAGACCCTCCTGGCCACCTTCCGAAACAAGCCCTTCGTCCGCCTGATCGTCGCCTACCTGGTCGCCAACGTCGGCTTCGCCCTGATCAAGACGCTGCTGGCCTACTTCCTCACTTACCAACTGGGGATGGAGGCGCAGGTGCCCCTGGTTATGTTCCTGCTCCTGCTGTTCGTGGCGCTGTTCCTCTTCCCCTGGAAAAAGGTCTCCGACCGCCTGAACAAGGGGCCCACCTACGCGGCCGGGCTGGCGCTGGGTGGGCTGGCCGTGGCCGCCACCTTCCTCCTGCCGCCCGGGCCCACGCCGTGGGTCTACGTCATCGCCGTCGTGGCCGGCATCGGCTTCTCGGCCCAGTGGGTCTTTCCCTGGGCCATGGTGCCGGACGTGGTCGAGTACGACCGGCTGGGGACGGGCGAGCACCGCGGCGGCATGTACTATGGCGTGTGGGGGTTGGCGACCAAACTCTCCGACGCGCTGGGGATCGCGGCCACGGGCTGGGTGCTGCAACTCTTCGGCTACGTGCCCAACGTGCCGCAGAGCACGCACACCCTGTTCGGCATCCGCCTGTTCTTCGGGCTGGTGCCCGCCCTCTTCTTCGTCGTCGCGCTGCCGCTCCTGATCTGGTACCCGATCACGCGGGCGAGCCACGCGGAGATGAGGAGGAGATTGGCGAATGGCGAATAGCAAATCGCAAATCAGCAAATCGGCAAATCGGCAAACGGCGGAGGGGGCTTGTAGTGGCGACTTCAGTCGCTCTGCCCGCCTCGCGGGCAACTTCGTAGTGGCGACTGAAGCCGCTTCCTGTTAGCTCGCAAGAGTAGTTTCCTATGATCATCGTCCGCTCGGAAGACCTGCTGCTGAAGGCGTTCAGCCGCGCCGAGTGGTGACTGGAGCGGTTCTATGGCGAAGCCCCCGGTAATGAGCCAGGGGCTTTGCATTTGTGGGTGCAGGAGGGGGGCATTGACTTCTGCGCAAACTTGCACTATACTGTAAGCGCACAATAAAAGACGCCTCGCGGCTCTTGCCAGCCCGAGGCGGCGACCAAGGCGGTGGGCGCCCTGGTACGTGTATAATAGCGTGAAACCCGTCCGCCGTCAAGGTGTGGCGGGCGTTCGCTTGGTGAGAACCAGGGAGTACAATATGGTCCAATGGTTGCGCTCGGGCATTTTTCGCAAGACATTATTCTTCATCATCGTGGTGGCCCTCGTTCCACTGGTCGTGCTGGGGGTGCTGACCATCCGCAGCACCAACGAGGCGGGGGAGGAAGCGGCTGCTCGCAGCCGGGAGGCGCTGGACGCCAAGTCGGCCGAGGCGCTGGAACTGGTGGCGCGTGAGATGGCCAAGGCCATCGCCGACATGCTAACCGAACGGGAGGCTGACTTGCGGACGGTGGCCCTGCTCCCTCGCTCCGCCGAGGCCTACCTGGCCTTTTATCAGGCCCACCAGGGGGAGGTGTGGTACGTGGAGGACGGCCGGGAGGTGCGCCCATCCATCCCCCTGTACCGGGAAATGGCTTACGTGGACCCCAGCGGCCAGGAGACGATCAAGATCGTGGACGGACGCCTGGCCGGAGCGGAGGAGTTGAGGGACGTCAGCAATCCCGCGAACACGCTGTACAAGTCGGAGACCTATTTCCTCGAGGCACGCCAGTTGTCCCCCGGCGAGATCTATGTCTCGCACGTCACCGGGTTCTACGTGAACCAGGCGGAGTTTGAGGCGGGCCAGCGCTTCAGCGGCGTGCTGCGCCTGGCGATGCCCTCGTTCGACGCGGAGGGTCACCTGGAGGGGGTGGTGGTGCTGGCACTGGACAGCCGGCACCTGGAAGAGTTCACCGCCCACATCGTGCCCCCCGAAGGACGGATGGTCGCCGCGCCAGACCCGGCGACCGGCAACTATGCGTACATGATTGACGACGAGGCGGGCGCGATCGCCCACCCGACGGACTATGTCCAGTGGGGCCTGGACCCCGACGGCCGGGCGCTGCCCTACGCCACCCGGCAGGAGGAACTGGGAGTGCTGCCGGTGCGCCTGGACAAATTGGGGTTTGCGGACGAGAACCTGGCCAGCATCCACGGGCGGGCCAGCCAGGGGGAGGCCGGGTCCATCCGGTACTTTTGGGGCGGCCACGATAAATTCGCGGCCTTTGCGCGAATCCCCTACTATGGCGGCTCCTACCGGCAGCCGGCGGGCTTCGGCTGGGTGGGCATTAGCGCCGACCAGGCGAGTTTCCATCAGCAGGCGACGTCGGTCGGCGATGCGGTCCAGGGGCGGGTGCGCACGCTGACGACGGTGGCGTTCGCCACCCTGGGATTGACGGGGCTGGCGGTGTTGCTGGCGGCCGGCTGGCTGGCCCGCACGATCTCGGTGCCGGTCCGGCGGCTAACGGAGGCGGTCCAGGCGGCACAGCAAGGGGACCTGGAAGCGGCCCACCAGATCGCGCTGGCCGTCGGTGCGAGGGACGAATTGGGCACGCTGGCCAGAGGGGTTAGCCAGATGGCCGCGCAACTGCAAGAGACGGTGGCCGGCCTGGAGCAGGAACTGGCCGAGCGGCAGCGGGCGGAAGCGGCCCTGGAGGCCGAGCGCAAAGCGCTGCAGGAGAGCGAGGCGCGCTATCGTACGCTGTTCGGCGGTGTGCCGGTGGGGCTGTACCGCACCGCGCCAGGCGGGCAGATCCTGGACGCCAACCCGGCCTTGGTGGAGATGCTGGGCTATCCCGATCGCAAGAGCCTGCTGGCGATGAACGCGGCCGACCTATACGCGGATCCGGAGGAGCGCGCCCGGTGGCGAGCCGTGATGGAGGAAAAGGGGGTAGTGCGCGACTTTGTGGTCCAGTTCCGCCGCTACGATGGGGAACTGGTGTGGGTCAACAATGCCGCGCGGATGGTGCGCGAGGAGAACCATGGGAATGCCTCACCAGGGCGGGTGTTGTCTTACGAAGGGAGCCTGGAGGACATCACCGAGCGCAGGCAGGCGGAGGAGCAACTGCGCAGGTACCAGGAGCACCTGGAGGAGCGGGTGCAGGAACGCACAGCCGAGTTGGCCGCCGCCAACGAGCAGATGCGGCGCGAGGCGGCCGAGCGGAAACGGGCCGAGCAAGCCATCCGCGAATCAGAACGGAGGCTGGCCGACATTATCAACTTCCTGCCCGATGCCACGCTGGTGATTGACCATGAGGGCAAGGTGATCGCCTGGAACCGCGCTATCGAGGTAATGACGCGGTTCAAGGCGGAAGAGATGCTGGGCAAGGGGGATCACGAGTACGCCATTCCGTTCTATGGAGAGCGGCGGCCGATCCTGATTGACCTGGTGCTACTGCCCAACGAAGAGCTGGAGCGCAAGTATGCGCACATCGAAAGACAGGGCGGGGTGCTGGCAGGCGAAACGTACGTGCCATTCGTGCGGGGAAGCGCGGGCTACCTGTTTGCTACCGCCTCAGCGTTGCGTGATTCCCAGGGCCAGGTGGTGGGTGCGATCGAAACGATCCGCGACATCACCGAGCGTAAGGAGGCAGAGAGGCAAATCCAATTGCTTGGACAGATCGCCCAGCAGATGAAGGACGCCGTGATCGTGACGGACAGCGATCCTGAATCGCGGGTTCGGTACGTCAACGAGGCATTTGCCACGCTCTACGGTTACACGGAAGGTGAAGTGCTGGGCCAGTCTTCCTGGGCCCTGTTCGCCGGGGATGACGCGGAACGCGAGCGGGTGTTCCGAGAGACGACGGAGGCGCTCGCCAGCCGGGGCCAAACCAGGATCGAATACCAGGATCGGCGCAAGGATGGCAGCCGGTTCTGGGTGGCCACGACGATGAGTACGATTCACCTGGGTGAGGAAGGGAAATCGTACGATCTGGCGATAATACGCGACATCAGCGAGCGCAAGCGGGCCGAGGAGGAATTGCAGAACGCCAAGGCGGCCGCCGAGCAGGCCAACGAAGCCAAGAGCGCCTTTCTATCCAGTGTGAGTCACGAACTGAGGACGCCGCTCACCTCGATCCTGGGCTTTGCCAAAATCGTGGACAAGCGATTGAGCGAGCGCATCTTGCCCCAGGTCCAGGCGGGCGACTCTAAGACGCAGCGGGCGATGGAGCAGGTGACCGAGAACATCAAGATCATCGCCGCCGAGGGGGAGCGGCTCACGGCGCTGATCAACGACCTGCTCGACCTGGCCAAGATCGAGTCCGGCAAGGTCGAATGGCGAGTGGAACATCTATCCATGGCGGAGTTGGTGGAGCGGGCCGCCGCGGCCAGTTCGGTGCTGTTCGCACAGAAGGGGCTGCCGCTGGTGCAAGAGATAGCCGATGGTCTGCCGGAGGTAGTGGGCGACGGGGATAGGCTGGTGCAGGTGCTGATCAACCTATTCTCCAATGCAGTCAAGTTCACGGAGGCGGGGACGATCACGTGCCGGGCCGAACGCGCTGGCAGGGCGATCAAGGTGAGCGTGATTGACACCGGGGTGGGCATCAGCGAGGCCGACCAGCGGCGGCTGTTCGAGCGGTTCAGGCAGGCGGGGGACACGCTGACGGAAAAGCCCAGGGGCACGGGGCTAGGATTGGCGATCTGCAGGGAGATCGTGGCCCATCATGGGGGGCGCATCTGGGTGGAAAGCGAGCCCGGACGAGGCAGCACGTTTTCTTTCACGCTCCCGATCCAGGCGGACGCCACTGGAGACAAGACAGAGCAACAGCAGAGAGCGCTCAACATCGAGGACCTGATCGAACAACTGGAAGCGCGCCAGAGCGACCTGGCCTCGTCGCGCAGGGTGGGCCAACGCACCATTCTGATCGTGGACGACGACGTCCACATTCGTGAACTGCTCAAGCAGGAACTGCACGAGGCGGGTTACCAGGTGCAGGAGGCGAGGGACGGACGGGAGGCGTTGGCCCACATCCGGCAGGAGCGGCCGGACCTGGTGATCCTGGACGTGATGATGCCGGAGATGAGCGGCTTTGACGTGGCGGCGGTGCTCAAGGGTGACCCGCAGACCATGGACTTGCCGATCATCATCCTGTCCATCGCCGAGGACAAGGAGAGAGGGTACCGCCTGGGTGTAGATCGCTATCTGACCAAGCCGGTCGAGACGGGCGTGGTGCTCGAGGAAATCGAGCGGCTGCTGGCGCAGGGGGCGTCCCGCAATAAGGTGATGGTGGTGGACGAAGACGCCTCCACGCTGAAGACGCTGACGGGAGTGTTGCGGGCCAAAGGCTACGAGGTAGTGGAAGCAGCCAGCGGGGAGGAGGCGATCGAAAAGGCGCTGCGCGCCAGGCCCGACATGATCATCCTGAACGCTGTGCTTCCGCAGCAGCGGGAGATCGTCAAGGCGCTGCGCTTCGAGAAGGGCCTGGAAAACGTGCTGTTTCTGTTATTTAACTGAGGAGATTCCTCGCTGCGCTCGGAATGACAATAGAGGAGGCCGCATGGAACCCAAGGTGCTGATTGTAGACGACGAAGCCCACATCCGGCTGCTGATCGAGCAGACGCTGGAGGATCTGGAAGATGAAGGGGTGGAACTGCTGGTGGCGAGCGACGGGGAGGAGGCACTGGAGATCATCCAGGCGGAACGGCCGCCGTTGGTGTTCCTGGACGTGATGATGCCCAAGATGAGCGGGTTCGAGGTCTGCCGCACCGTCAAGCGGGAGTGGGGGCTGCAAGACGTCACGATCGTGATGCTGACAGCCAAGGGCCAGGAGTCTGACAGGCAGAAGGGGGAGGCAGTGGGAGCCGATACGTATATCACCAAACCCTTCGATCCGGACGAGTTGCTCAAGTTAACCGAACAAGTCCTGGGTCTATAAGGCACTATCGGCAAGAGGCTGTGTCATGGATGAGCCGTCTTCTCTGCGCATCGCGGCAGACCTGAAGAATCTGGCAACGATCCGTTGCTTCGTGGAAGGGGCGGCCAGGTTGATTATCACTTGCCACTTGCCACCTGGGGAATTGCGGTGTAATATGAAAGGGTATCTGGGTGGAGGGAGAACCGTTGAGTCTGCGCATCGCTGCAGATGTAAAGAACCTGGTTATCCTACGTCGCTTTGTTGAGGGCGCGGCCGCAAGGGGAGGGGGCGACCCGGAGGCCATTGCCGATATGCTCATCGCCATGAACGAGGCAGCCACCAACATCATTCTGCACGGGTACCAGGGCCGGCCAGGCATCGTTGAGGTCGAAGTAGGCTACAACGGGGATGCCCTGGTGGTGGCCCTGCGTGACCGGGCGCCAGAGTTTGACCTCACCTCAGCTCCCCCACCAGACGTTACGCTTCCCTTGGAGCGACGTCCCTTGGGTGGAATGGGGGTTCACATGATGCGTCAACTCACCGACGAGTTGATCCATCGAACTACAACCGACGGCAGAAACGAGCTCATCCTGGTCAGGAAGGATGCTCGGAAATCACATAGCAGTCAGGAGGTGACAAATGGAGATCGTCGTTGAGCAAGCTCAGGGCAGGGTGCCGGTGACTGTCATGCAGCTCCATGGGGAGTTGGATGCGTCCAACTATCTGGATGTGATTGCACGGGCCAAGGAGCTCTATGCGGCTGGGACACGGCATCTCTTGCTGGATCTGGATGGTCTGTCATTCATATCCAGTGCGGGCCTGATGGCGCTTCACAGCATTGCCTTGATCATGAAGGGCGAGAAGCCGCCCGACCCTGAGCACGGCTGGAGCGCCTTTCACGCAGTCGAGAGAGATCTGGAGGGCGGCAAGGCCACGAACTGCAAGATCCTCAACCCGCAGCCCGCGGTGAGCCGGTCGCTGGAGGTGACCGGCTTCAAGACGTTCCTGGAAGTGCACACCGATCTGGAGACCGCCCTGGCCTCATTTTGATGATTGGAGAGTGCTTACATTATGGCCCCGAAGTCTGTACCTTCATCAGACATGCCCCTCCATCGCCTGCTGAAACGGCAGGAGGCGGCGGCGCTCCTGGCAGAGTTTGGGAGCCTTTTACCGGAAGGCGACCTGGCCCTGATCGGGGCCGATGGCCGCGTGTATGCGGGCAGCGCGGAATGGAGCCGGGCAGAGTTGCAGCGGTGGCAGGCCCGGGCTGGCGAGGGACAGGTTAGGCACGCCGGCGGAGTGGTCTTCCAACCAGTTTTCGTCCAGTCCCGCTACGTGGGAGCGCTGGTCGCGCGGGCCGAGGGGGACGCAAGCCATGGGCCGCTGGTCGAGCGTACGTTGCGCTGCTTGCATGCAAGCCTGACGCTGCTCCTACACCAGGCGCTGGAAACCAGGGACGTGGTCAGTGAGACGTTGACGCGCTATCGTGAGGTCAATCTGCTCTACCGTATGGGCGAGACGATCGGCCACTGCCTGGACGCAGAAGAGATCCCGCGACTGGTGCTGGATGAGGTTCATCGCATCATCGAGGCGGACGTTGGCGCTGTGATCCTGTCAGCAGAGCCGGCGACGGACACAGGTGAGGATGTGCGGAGCGTCGTGGCGAGTTTCGGTGCCGATGAGTGCGTTCGAGTGTGGCACGAGGCATGCCAGGAGGTCATAGAGCGGGCATGCGGCACAGGACAGCCCACCATCGCAGACGCGACGGGCATTTCCAAGCCAGCAGATACCGAGATTGGCAGCGTGCTGTGTGCGCCGATCAAGACGCCAGAGCGCACGCTGGGAACGCTGGTGCTGGGACGATCCAGGGAACAAGCGGAGTTCACAGCGGGCGATGGCAAGTTGGCCATGGCATTGGCGCACCAGGCAGCGATCTCTATGGAGACCGCGCGCCTGCACCAAGAGGAGGTCAAGCGACAGCGGCTGGAGCAGGAACTGGCGGTGGGGCGGCAGATTCAACTCACCCTGTTGCCCAAGGACCTGCCAGCCGTGCCAGGCTGGGAGTTTGTCGCGTTCTACCAGCCGGCCCGCCAGGTGGGCGGCGACTTTTACGACTTCTTCGCCTTGCCCGGCCAGCGCCTGGGGCTGGTCATCGCCGACGTGGCCGACAAGGGGGTGCCGGCGGCGTTGATGATGGCCGTCAGCCGCACGATCGTGCGCGCCACGGCTGCCAGCGGCCGCCGGCCCGCGGCTGCGCTGAAACTGGCCAACACGCTGATGCTCCACGATTCCTGGTCCGACCTCTTCGTCACTACCTTCTATGCGCTGCTCGAGCCCCAGACCGGCCGGTTGGCCTACGCCAACGCCGGCCACAACCGGCCCCTGTGGATCCAATCCAGCACGGGCCAGGTCCACGAACTGGCTGCGCACGGCATCGCGCTGGGCGTTCTAAAAGCCATCCGGCTGGAGGAGCGTGAGATTTGCGTGGCGCCCGGCGATACCCTGGTTTTCTACACCGATGGGGTCACGGAGGCCAGGAATGGCAAGGGGGAGTTGTTTTGGGAGGAGCGGTTGAGGGCTACGCTGGAGGCCCATGCGGAGGATAGTGCACAGAAGATACAGAGTGCGATCCTGGCGGCGGTGGAGGAGTTTACGGATGGGACGCCGCTGGCGGATGATCTCACGCTCTTCGTCATCAAACGGGTGGAGAACACGGATTCGCAGGATTGACGGATGGGGGAGTGCGGAATGCGGAATGCGGATTGGGGAATGCGGGTGGGGGGAGGATTGACAGCACCCGATAGTCTGCTAAAATAGCAGGCAGGCTTTGGCATGGAAATGTAGGTCGTGTGTTGGCTGCCTGGCGACGTGTGCCTAGTGAAAGGAGTGCACGATCATGGAGTCAGTACCTTCTCCTCAACAGTATGCCCCTCAGCCCTTCGCACCCCTTACGCCTTCGGAAGAACGTTCCTGGGCCATGCTGGCCCACTTGAGCATTCTGCTGAACCTGGTGACGGGCGCACTGGGAGTGGTGGGGGCACTGGTCATCTACCTGATCTATCAGAACCGTTCCCGCTACGTGGCGTACCAGGCGCTGCAGTCGCTCATCTTCCAGTTGGTGGCGTGGGTGGGAGGAGGCATCTTGACCGGGATCGCGTGGGCGATCACGGGGGTGCTCAGTGCGGTACTGGTCGGCCTGTTGTGTATCCCCATCGCCATCCTGATCAGCCTGATTCCGCTGGCGGCAGTCGTGTACGGGGTCATCGGCGGCATCCAGTGCAGCCAGGGGCAGGATTTCCGCTACTGGCTGGTGGGGGATTGGGTGCGGGGGACGTTCACAGGGTCCTGAGCCGGGAGGAGAAATCACCTAGTGATGCAGTCAGGGGCGGTCGCTAAGGATACCTGGCAACCAACTGCCCCGCATTGTCGTAGAGTGCAGCAGGATCAGGCTCACTGTTATTCCAGATGCTGCTGTCAAAGCCGCAGTTGTAGCCCGCCTGCCCCGCATCTTCGGCCATCGCCCAGATGCGCAACACCTCGCCAGGATTGAGCACACCCTCCAACGTGCACCTCTGATCCCCCTTCTCGCTGACCAGCACCCACCCACCCAAGTCCTGCGCCTGGCCTCCGTCGTTGCGCATGTCCACGAACTCGGCGCGCTTGTCCACCGCGATGATGCGAATCAGGGCACCCGTGGGAGCAGGTGGGGCTGGAGTAGCGGCCGCGGGCACGGGCGCCGGAGGCGGAGGGACTGGTGTTGCCGTTGGCATTGGCCGAGGCGCCGGTGTTGGCCTCCACAGTCCACGTTCGGCTTGTATGGCTTCCTGCTGCATCTTCAGAAGCAAGTTCTGGTAGCGCACGTCGGGCGCATAGGTGACCGACTGTGCATACCCCAGGCGCACCAGTTCTGCGTTGACGAACGTACCATCCGCCAGGAAGACGTAGCGCAGCAAGCGCCCGTACCGGTCGGTTTCCGACACGTCCTTCTCCAGGTACACGATCTTGTTCTCAACGAGTTGCCGGTTGGCCTCGCTCGCTTCTGGCCCCATCCACTCCACAGGCTCGTACGGGTGGGTGGTCTCTGGGCAGTCAATACCAATGTAGCGCACGGCGTAGACCGTTCCGTCAATCTCCACGTTGATGGTATCACCGTCTACCACCTCCACGACCTCTGCCTC
>Ga0315284_10000787_pt1 | contig 43582 bp, 32 predicted proteins | sample YL17G09_16_MG_FD_203696 | JGI IMG/M metagenome (GOLD analysis project Ga0315284, IMG submission 203696) | Sediment microbial communities from Yellowstone Lake, YNP, Wyoming, USA - YL17G09_16 | ecosystem: Environmental > Aquatic > Freshwater > Lake > Sediment | place: USA: Wyoming | collected...
GGGATGGAGGGAATGAATGCCACATTACAAAAACAAGCTGAATTTTTTGGAAATGTTTCAGATGCAACTGGGTTTGGTGTTGGACAGGTTGCAAAATATTGGCATGAATTTGCTCAAATACCAAAAGTTATGATTGATGGTAAAAATAGTCTTGATCAGCTAGTAGGCGGGCAGCATTTATTAACCGCCGCACTCCAAGTTGCAAGTGGCACTGGCAGAGATCAATCAGAAGTTATTCAAGAAATGAAACATTCAATGGTAGAATATAATATGTCTGGCGAAAAGGCATTAACATTTTCTGCTAGAATGACAGAGCTATCTGGTGCCCTTGCAGTGCCACTTGATAAGATGCAGGGTGCATTAAAGGGCGTGGCTGATAGATTTAAACTAGTAGGTGATAATACTGAAGGTGCGTCTAAAATGTTTCTTACTTATGTAGAGGCGTTAAAATCAACAGGTATTAGTGGTGCAGCTGCATTAGATATAGTTAAAAATATGACAGAGGCTCTTGGAGGAATGAATATTGCTCAAAAAGCATTTTTATCAGCACAATCTGGTGGTGCTGGCGGATTAATGGGAGGATTTCAAATTGAAAAAATGATGCGTGAAGGTAAAATGGATCAAGTTATGGATATGGTCAAGAAACAAATGAAACAACAATTTGGAAGAATTGTTACCCTTGATGAAGCCTCAAAAAGTCAAGAGGCTGCATCACAAATGCAAAGACAAGTTATGATGTTAAAACAAGGACCGCTAGGTCAATTTGCTGAAAAACCAGAACAGGCATATAGATTATTAGAAGGAATGAAAGGTTTAGAAACTGGAAAAGTAACACCAAAACAATTACAAGAAAATGTTTTAAAAGGTACAATGGACCAGGGCGTTAAACTTCAGCAGCTACAATTAACTGAATTACAAAAAATAAGTCGCGCGTTTGAAAGCGCAGCAATGTTTAGAGATATTGTTAATCGTGGTATGATACAAAAAGGATTTGGCGCGCGCGCCGGGCAAATGATGGGTGAGGGAGAGGGAGAAAATATAGAAAGACAAGCCAAATTACGAGGATATCAAGAGCAAGGAGGGAAAAAAGCAGGTGCTGTTGGAAGAGGAATATTAGAAGCTCAAACAAATAGATCTGATATTATTCTTAATAATATTGTTAAAAATTTTGGAGACGTTTTTACTGATATGGGCAATATTATTAAAACAAAAGTAATGACAATGCGCAAATCATTTATAGGTGGGGCAAAACCAGAAGAACAAACTAAAACATTAGAAGCATTTCATGCAGAATTAGACGTCCAGAGAAAAAAAGCAAATCTAATAAAAGATGTCGATAAAAGAAAAGCTGCACAGGCAGCACTTGATGAGGAGCGGCGCAATATTGATCAAGAATTTAATTTACATAAACAGACAGCGTATCAAGCGAAGACAACAAAGCCTACAACCGCTTTAGCACCCACTACAACTAAAAAAGGTAATGCGGCGGATTTTTTGAAAAAAGATATGACAGACCGATACGGGGAGGCAACAACTGCTGGTGCTGAAGTGGGCGCAGCGGTAGAACCATCTACTATTGCTACCCGTGCTGCATCTACCGCTGCCGAAATTGCTGCTGATGAAAAAGCAACTGCTGGTAAAGGTGTCGAAGCTCCATCGCAAGTAGATGTAAGAATAACTGGATATTGTATAGATTGTGGCAAGCCAATGGAACCAACATCACAAACTACTGGACTTAATCCATCAACTAGAAAATAAATTTTAACTGATATAATTTAATAGGATATAATAATGGTTTCATTCAAAGATGCAGTAAATTCAGTTGGTAATTTTCTTGATAAATCAGATCCATTAGGACAAAATCAAGCTCCTCCAGATGGATTTACTTTGCCTGATGGATTCTCAGCAGATGGAAATAATTTACCAACTACAAGAGTTCCAACTCACCGCAATGCTAATTATAAACGTAATATTATTCATTGGTTTATTCCAGAATTTGGCGTAGTAAGAATGTATGTTAATCCAAATAGCATTCAATATTCTCATAAAAAATTAATAACAAAAGAACGTACCAAAGGCGGATTTACTTTACAATATTGGGGAGAAGATTTATCTACATTAGCAATATCTGGTACGACAGGAAGTTCTGGGGTAGAAGGAATTAATCTTTTAACTGAAATGTATCGAGCAGAACAACTTGCATTTGATGGGTTTGGACTAACTATTGCCGCGAGTAATTCTAATAATAATCCAGTTGCCAATGCTGTAGGTAGTGGTTTAAGTAATTTATTAGGTGGAGTTGGGGGGACTATTGCAAATGGTTTATTAGGAATAGATACTAATAATGGTAATATGATCCCAAAAAATATAATTTCATTAGCACAATCTGCTTTTACAGTTGAAATGTTTTATAATGGATGGGTATTCAGAGGCTTTTTTGAAAATATGAATGTGACTGAAAGGGCGGATAATTTCTTATGGGACTATACTATTAACTTTACAGTAACTCAAAGAAGAGGATATAGAGGAAATTACTTTGGATGGCATCGTAGTGCAACTCAAGGTCCAAGCCGTTATGATACTATTCATAGTTTTAGCGGAGTGGTCTCAGGCGTAAAATAAAGGAAGAATAATGTCATTTCTTGGAAACCTTGCAAATCAATTAAGCAGTCAGTTCTCAGCAGGAGAAAATGATACTCATAATTTAGATGCCGTTATTGATGGTCAAAATATGAAGTATGGAAAATTGGGAGATTTTGCCGGTAAATTTGATCAGTCTGCTGAAAGAAATTATGTAGAAGAGGGCTATCTTAGACAAGATCCGTTTAATGTTGATACAAAGCAACGTGAAATTCTCATGCAAGAGCCCAATGCAACGCTTCTTATTAAGAAACGCATGTTCTCTTCATTAGTAGATAATTATCGTGCTGACCATATGGACGCAGATGAAAAATTATTTTTAAAAACATGTAAGATTTTGTTTGCAAATAAATGCAAACAAATTGCAGCATTAGAAAAACTATCTAAAATTGCTAAAGTTGTTGAAGGTGCGGATAGTTTTGAAGATCAAACTGTTAGCTTAATCATTTCTTTAGCCGATGAAGCTGGCGTGGGTTTTAATAATCTTACAGATGGATTAACTGGGTCAACGCAGCCATCAGATGAGGTTACTCAATTTTATAAGACAGTAGATAGTATTAGAAAAGTTTATGCATTTTCAAAAACTGCAGGCTATACAACATGGGTAACTGATAAAACTAATATTTTCAAAAGTACTTATGCAGATGGTACTGGAGTTATTGAATTAACAAATATAACTAATTTAAGAACAAACACCACGGTGCATTCAATGCAAAGTCCTGGTAAGGCTAGTTTTACTATTACTGACCCATATGAGTCAATGACAATTACTGAATATGATATAGAGCAAGCAATTAGTGATGCTACTAATGCTTTTTATAATCATAAAATTTTACAATTAGGACAATCTAGTATTGATGATGTTATTTCTGGAGCGATTTCAAGGCTTAATCAATTAAGAACAGATAGAAAAGCTAGCCCCATTACTTTTAAAATAAATCCAGATACATTATTAGGTAGAAGGGTCACAACAATCATTGATAGAATAGGTGAAGAGATTCCATTTACATTTGATTTTGCATTAGGATTAAGTGTATTAAAAGCAAATGGTGGTGTTGATGTTGACGCCAACTATTTATATGGTGGAGCTATTGCAGGTTTAGATGGATTAAGTGATAATAAACAAAAAACATTGCCAGCCGATCAATTTGGTGAATCAAATATAAAAAAGGCATTTCCAGATTCTGAATTAAGCAATTTTCAAAAAGCAGTTAGTTCTATTTTTACTAAAATGAGTTTAGAAAAAAATTCTAAACAAGATTTTAAAACTAATAATGAGAAAACGAATTATGTTAGAAGAAAAATGAGATTTGATTTTCTTGGCAAGCAAATCATTCAACCGATGGATCAGGTTCATATTTATATTGGATCAAAATCTTTATTTGATAATAAAGTATTATCAGGATTAAAAACAAATTTTTCTGGATTATCAATTATGCAAAAAATTGCTAATGCCGCAGTAGATTTAAAAGATCAATTCAATGCAATATTTAGTCCAGGATCTAATTTAGATTTACAGGCAGAAAAATCTATTTATGTGGGGGCGGATTTTCCATCTCCTCTTTGGACAACAATCAGGTCACAATTTATAACTGAAAAAGAAGGTGTCCATGTTTTTGCTGGAGTGGTTGATTCTGCAACTAGAAGTTATGGTAATGGTGCTTTTCATGTAAGTGTTGAAGTTAGTGATAATACAAAATATTTTGAAATGGGCAAGGTAAATTTTAAGCCTGGAGTTGATTCATTCAATGGAGCAATGTTTGATCCATTAACGCCATTTAAAAATAAATTTGATTTAATAAGTGCGAATTATAAAAGTGATACTCCAGAGTTATTAGATGAAAATAAATTTCTTTTATCTGAAAAAGATGAGGCTGGTGGCTTAGTAAAATTTAAAGCCGGTGGTACTGTTGGTAAATTTACAACTCAAACGAATTTAATTCAAGACGTACTTGTTAATAATAAAACTGGAAGGGTAAGAAAAGCTTTTTATGCTCCAGATGGATTAGTATACAGGTGGAAAGAAGGCATTGGAGTATTTACAGAGTTTGGAGAATCTCTTAATTTATATGATCCAACTCGAACTGGAAATCCAAATATATATCAAAATCCATTTGCTGGTCATGATATTATGAATGTTATATCATTGCTTATAACAGGTCAACCTTATAATTTTGTTAATTATTGGAGAGTTGTTACAAGTTTGGGAGGAACTACAAGAGACAATCAAAACAATATTGATGCCTCAAGAACATATTTTGAATCATTAAGAAATGATTTAGTTAAAAATAATTCTTTATGGGGAAATTTTATTCCGTTTAAAAATTTAACATTAGATGAAGAATCAAAAAAATTCATTCAAACACAAGGTAACATTTCACAAAAAAGCGATCAATTAGATGTGATCCTTGCTAGTGTAGTAGAGCTTGATGCTCGTGTAAAAGCTCTTGGAGTTTCGACGGGCGTGCAAAATGATATTACAATTTTACAAGCGCAAAGACAACAATTATTGCAAGATGCAGACTCATTAAAATCTCAAATTAGAGCAGATAATTTTTCTTATGACGGATTAACGATCATCGGAAATGATGCTTTATTTGATAGTGATAATTTTTTGAATAATGATATTAAAAATCAGAATTTAACAGACCCAACGGTACGTAGACAATTAAGAAGAAAAGTTAACGAGTTAACAAGAAGAATGTCTTGGGCTGTTAGAGGAAATGATGATAAAAATTTATTTATAGTTGATGACACGTATGACCAAGATTATGATATAATTGCTTACAATCAAATTTTAGATGCTCATGGTTTGCAACAATATTCAGCAGCTTCAGAATTTCTTAGTACAAAAGATAAAATTAAAACAACTGCTGGATTGCTTGAACTTGAAGCCTTCTGCGACACTCAAGGACATGTAAGGGTAAGACCGCCACAATATAATAAAATGCCAAGCTCTATATTTCACAGAATGGTTCAGCTTAAAAGTAAACTTGGCATTCAAGTATTTCCAGATTATCTAAATAATATATTAACTCAACAAATAGATGGTTTAACAGCTAAATTAGAAATAATTGAAGATTATATAAGATTATTATTAATTTTATTGGGGACTGATTATACGAATCCTTTTACTGGTGATGATTCTGCAAATAAATTTATTACTTCTAGCATAGAAGGCTCCAGCGCATTTGCTTTTGTTTCAGATCCTAGCGGAACAATAAATGATGTGAAATATATTATTAATACTGCAAATGTTGATGATATTGAAAATTCACAAAGTAATTCCCTAGCAACTGTTAGAGATCAATCTAAATCTAATAGGGCTTTACTTACTGCAGCAACACGATTTGAAAAAGTTTTAGAACTATTAAGTCCAGATAATAAAGCAAAATTTAATATTCCAACCAATTTAACTAATACTCAGCTTGGAATTATATTAACTAGACTAGAGGCTAAAACCGGACATAAAGTTAATCTTGACGATTACATTGTAAAATTAAATACTGGAGAATTTCAAATAGAACCGCCAAATCCAAATGGATCTGTTGATGTATTAAGAGTAACAAAAGAATTACAATCTAAATTGGGAGAAAGACAACGAGCGCTAAAAGCATTTTATAATGCAATGAAAAATGCAATTGAAGCTAATTCTTTGGATAAACCAGGATCAGATGCATCAAATAATTTGTTAACACCAGCAGTTACATCTACTGCTGTTCCAGAAATATTTGAAAGTATGATTGAAGATGAAAGCTACGATGATTTAGGACCTGGATCAGGTAAAAGATATATAATTAAAAGTGCTCAAATTAGATCATATACTGTTAGAGAGGCGCCACCTGATCTTACAATGCAACAGGTTAATGGCTCATTAGATCCTAATTTGCAACTCAATACTGGAACTCCTGATTTAAATTTTTATCCAAGCCAAGGAAATGGACTAACAAGCGCTGTTGCTGTTGATTATGATTTATGGAGAACTTACGGATTTAGGAATGCTCAACCTATTACGGTTCCATTTTTAAGAGATCCAGAAAAACAATGTGGACCATATGCTAGTATGATATTAAGTCGAAATAGAAAAAATATTCTTCGCGCGCAAGTTACAATGTCTGGTAATGAATATATGCAGCCTGGAGAAGTTGTATTTTTAGAACCAACAAATTTATTATTTTATGTGGAATCTGTTTCACATGATTTTAGTTTTGGAAGGGAATTTACAACATCATTAGAATTAAGCTATGGACATTCTCCGGGGGAATATATTCCAAATCCATTAGATATTATTGGAAAAATAATTTATAATAATAGAGATGTGGGAAATTTTACAAATTATAGACAGACAAATTCTAAAAATGTATCAAATGCTGGAATTGTATTAATGTCTAAAGATAATCTTACTGTGTTTCAAGAAAAGAAAGATCAAGCAATTAATCCTTATTCTACACAAAACTCTAGTACAATTAAAAATATTATTTATACCGCTTATTATTTGTTAATTAAAAATAATTTTAAAGGAAATTCAGTTAAAGGTACACTAGAGGTAAGAATTTATCATGATAGTACTATTGCCCCTATAAATGATGATTTAGATTTATTTAGAGATAATGTTATTGGAATTTTAACTGGAATAAATGATGTTTATAAACAAAATGATTCTGCTACACAACCAAATTTAGTATTAAAAAAAGATTGGGTAACTGCTGTTAATATAGATCTTTCAGATAAAACAGATGAAAGATCTCCATCTCAAAAAGCAATTGATGCTGCTAGAATACAAGCTAAAACTTCATCATTTGGTGATGGTGGAGCCCAACCGCCAAACAATACAAATCCAGATGGTACTTCAGGAATTTCTGGAGAAGATGATACCAAAAGCACTCCAACTAAAAATAAGAAAGAAAGAGATAAAATTAGAGCAGCATTATTTGGTTATATAATTGATTGCTGGTTAGTATTTGAATCAGTAGATACTAAAACAAATAACAATAATGGTTAATATAAAGTAATAGATAGTAAATAGGATTAATTAATGCCACGATACGGAATAAATATTCATGATGAAGAGGTAGGTCTATTAAAGATCGGAACTATCGTTGGATTTGATTCGTCCGTTCAACCTCCAGCAATGCAAGTTGTTATCAAAGAATCCGTATTAAATAATAATCCAGCACCAATTAATGTTCCGGCTCCATATTCATTATTTTATAATAATGGATTATTTATTGGTACCGTTCCAACTGCAGGAACTCCAGTAGTAATTGGTCAAGGACGAGGCGGAAGACATTTCTTTGTTTCTTTTCTTGCTGAAAATGTACCAGTTATACCACAGGTTGAAGAAGATACTCTTTTAATAAGTGCTAATTATCAAACGCAAATTAAATTAGCGGTTGATAATTCAATCTCTATAGGGTCAGATGCTGCTCGCATTCATATTGATACTGATCTTAGTCTTATTAGTCAAACATTTAATAGTAATTTTTCTTTTACTCAAGCATCAAGAAAAATTAATAGTAAAGTAAAAAGAGATTTAAGAATATTAAATGATAATAAATTTGATCAAGACTCTAAATTAGAAGATGATTCTTATGATTCTTACTATTATGAAATTGGATTGGATCCACAACTTACTACAAGTTCAGTTGCAAATAATTCAAATAGAAACCCTTCTTTTATGGAAGATAGAAGTTTAGTTTATGAATTTGAATATGATGCAAATGTAAGTGATGAAATATCTGAATCCAATATTTATGGAAAATCTCAACAGGAACCAAAAGATTTTAATTTTCCAAATCGTCGTAAAAGTAGAGCAGACGTTTTAAGTTTAACTTTGTTAGAGCCAAATTATTTAATGGAGACTATCAAGGGAACTGTTGTTGATATCTTTGGAAACCTATTAGATATTAATAGAATGCCATTACCATTAGGTACAGATAAAAGCGTAACATTAAATGTTGATAAAGCAGAAGATAAAGAAAAGGCTTATAAAAATATAAGAGAAATTCAAAGAAGAGGCGTCGCATATCATTTTGAATTAAATGCCAGAAAAGATTTATCTGGAAAAAATGGTAAAACTACATTGCCTGATATTAATTCTAGTGATGATTATGCAAGAAATAGAAGTCGATTTTTTGTTGATATTGATAAAGAAGGTCAATTTAAAATAAATGTCCCAGCATCATCTGAAAAGGGAAATGTTCCATTATTGGTTAGATATGAAAACTATTCTTCATTTGGAGATGATGATAATAATAATCCAAATAAACTTGTTTATATAGATGATAATAAAGATATATTTTTAGATTCATTTGCTGCCACAGTTTTTACTAAGGATGCAAGTTTTGATGGAACTAGAGGAGTAATTACTATTAAAGATGATGTTGGTGAGGCGGGACCAATTGATCGTATTGTTAATACTCATATGAAACATGGTTCAGCATATCACGATATTTTGTCCACATGTTTTAGTTTACAATCACAAGATTTTTTACAATATCAAGCAAATACAACAATTATTGTTGAAAGTACGGAACAAGACGTAATAGATTTAACAACAATACCAGATTTAAAAAATGTTGTAAGTGATACAATTATAGTTAGTGGAGATAATGCTAATGCTGGTGGTAGAAGCGGACAAATTAATTTAGACGGGTCTATTGAACTTAATATTGGTGCCAATACAGTTGATCGTCAATCTGTTTGGCTAGATACTGCTGGTGGTATTGTGGGCAATATTGGTAGAGATAGAAATGATAGAAGTTTAGTAATGTCACTAAATGGTCAAGTATTAATTGATATTGGTGGTTATGGTGTTCCTGGTGATAGTAGATTTTCAACTTTAAATAATGCTTCTGTGCCAGGTGTTTTGGATATTAGAGTTATGACTGCCGGATTTCAAACACATATGATTAGAATTGATGATAGTGGAATGAGAATTATGACGCCATCAAGATTAGAAATTCATTCAGCTAAACAAATGGTATTAAAAAGTGATTCTACTATCATAATTGAAGGTGAAGAAGTTAGAATAAATAATAGAGGCGTTCTCAAGGAGAGTGGTGGCTCAGTATGAAAAAATTAAATGAAACGATTTATAATAAATTATTATTACAGGCAGAAGAAGCTAACGATCAAGGTTTAACAAAATTAGCTAATGCTTTATTTGAATCATTAGCTGAGGATGCTGTTAAAGAAAATGGAGATTCGAGTTTAAAAGAATTAAAAGAAGAAATTTATGGTGATTTATGGAAAATAGCTACAAAAATTGCGGCTTATTATGGAACAGAAAGCCTTGATACAATGAAATTAGATACAGAAATAAATTATACATCTGATAAACTATTTAGTTTAATTAAAAACGTTTTAGATATTGAATCAACTTTTGGACCTAATGAGCCAGAAGTTATTGGTGAAAACAAATAAAGTGATATATAGTTAATAGAATGTGTCCTTGCGAGCCAATAGAATTTAATCCACCAGATGGTCCAAGTGGTCCTGCAATACCAGGATTTGGCGTTCCATTTTCTATTAAGCTTTCAGCATTTCCTTTTCCTGAAGGGTTTCCAGAAAATTTACTTGAATTATTAAATAAATTACAGATGTTAATACCATCTGGAGTATTTAAGCCAGCACTGAATCCTAATTTTGGTAAAGATATATTCGATGCAATAATGAAATTGCTAGATCAATTTTTTCCATTTTTAATGTTATATAAATTTTTCCTTCCAATTTTAAATTTAATCATTTGTATTATTGAAGTTTTATGCGCTCTTAAAAATCCAGTTAAAGTTATTAGGGCTTTAAGAAGATTGTTCTTAAAATGCTTACCACCATTTTTAAATCTGTTTCCGATATTTGCTTTAATTATGATGATTATAGCATTGCTATTATTATTATTAGCTTTAATTAAATATATTATTAATAAAATCATTGCATTGATTAAGGCAATTTTAAGAAACCTTAAAGCATTATTTAACGCCGTTATACATGCAAATGAAGATGCAATCTTGGCAATTGTTAGAAAGCTATCTGCATTTTTATGTGTATTTCAAAATTTATTTGTTTTGTTGGAAATATTTGTTTTAATTATTCAAGTATTTAAAGATATGCTTAGCCATGCTTTTGCAATTCCTCCATGTGATGATGGCGATGAAAGTGGATTAGGAATTCCTGATGATGATAAATGCTGTACAACTGATGTTTGCCCATTCATTGTTCAAAACAATTATACAAGAATAACTGGAACATTACAATACTTAAATAAAGTTGGACTTCAAACAACAATTGTTTTACCTCCACCATTTAATAATTTTAATGTTGATATCCGTCAAGAAAGCTATCAAATATATGATGATGGACAGCCTGCCCCACAAGCATTTATAAATATTGTTGATGCATATGATGTAGTGGCTACATCAACTAAACCTAAGCCAGTATTCTTTCCAACAGATTCAACTTATAACGCAACTACGCCAGCACAACAGGCAGCATATAGTGTTGATCTAAGATTACTTTATGACCCAGCAGTTTATGGTAGAAATAATTTTCCTATAGATGGTATAAAAAGAAATATTAGATTTAAAGACTGTGTTGTTACTTTCGCGCCATCACATAGTTTATCAAAATTTGATAATAGCACTGAGGCGCATCCAACTGGAGTTATGAAAATTGCTGGCGGTAGAGGATATGAAGATGATGGTACCACAACACTTAAAGGATATTCATCTACAGATCCCACAGTATTAGCAACTCCTCCCGCATTTGCGGCATTAGAAAATTTTATATTCTTATTGCCAATAAATTCAAATGCTCCAGATCCAAATGCAATACTTGCCTCTGCCCCAGGTATTATTTATACTGATGTTGAATATACATTCAAACCAAATATTCCAATTTTATTTAGTAAAGATCTTGTTACTGCTGGTTGTTCTCCAGATTTAAGTTTTGATAAAGCATTTATCAATAACGTTTTTGGAGCTAATACTGGATTAAAATTGGCAGAATTGCAAGCGCTTATTAATGGTCCAAATTTCCCAGACCCAAAGAAAGCGGAAGAATGTATGTCTGTAGCATTGTCTGGGCTAGCTGCAAACATGACGCCTGAAGGCGCAGCCATATTTCAAGTAGTATCATTGGCTTGTTTACAAAAATTAGAAGATGATACTAATGATGCTCTTAAAAAATTATTAGCCCTTGCATTTGACCAAAATCAAAGTTTGTTTACAATTGATCCGGCAATTCAATTTACAACGCAAGCAATTAAAGTTACAGTTGATCTTAGAGAGTCTAATGGCAATTCATATTCAATTAATTTGCCAGCCGATTTAGCTGCTGATATGGCAATAAAAATTGTCCCAACTGCAACATTAGGAGATGTAAGTCCATTTATATATGACGGATATCAATTCTTCTTTGCAGATTTAACTAGCACTGTCGCTGGCACTGGAAAATTAACAATGCAATTTGATAATAAACAATTTAATATTGTTACTATTCCACAAGATTTAAACCAACCACCTACAGTTGAACCAAGAACATTAGATTATCAATTCGTTCTTTCTCCAGCTGGCGTTACCGTTCCAGTTTCCCCAACCTCTATCGGAGATGCTTCTGAAGGCAAGCCAAGAAGAGATGAAGGCGATTTGTCTAGAGATACAAATTCAAATAATGATAGGAGTTAATAAATGGCTAAACCAACTCCAAATCAATCTAATTTTCAAGACTCGCAAAATTATAAAATTGATATTGATCAAATTTTTACAGATTTCATCAGTAATATTGATTCAATTAGAAGTTTTGTAAATATAAGCGCCCCCGAAAACGCATCAAGACTTAATATGATTACAAGTCAAAGTTTTACTGCATTGGGTGGGCAATTAAAATCAGAGTTAACATTTCAAGAAAGTAGGGCTCACGCCTTTTTTAGATGGATAGGTTTTCCTGTAGTTAATAAATCTATGGATACATTTTATAATCCAGGATTTGATGCTATTAGCGGTGAGCGTGATGTAGATACAGATTTTAAAGTTGAAGCTGCTAATAATCCTATTGATGGCTTTAAAACATTATCTTTAAAAAGAGAAATATATTATAGCCAGAATATTTCTGGAACATTTTTAAATAATATTAGTATAGAATCATCTATATTAGCCTTATCAAGCACAACTTTAAGAAAATTTAATGCTCCAATTGAAAAACATGACGGTCCATTTGATATGGATATAAAACACCAATCATATATAATTGAATTGAGTGATTATAATAGTATATCATATCAACTATATACGGATAAAAATGGAGACGTTGCTAAATTAAAACCTCTTTTTGGCTCCGACGTAAAAACAAGATTACATATTATTACACCATTTATTGTTGATGCCAGAATTGATTTAAGCGTTAATTCGTCAGACAGAAAAGTTTGTATCCCATTTCCTAATGATAGATCGGAAACCTGTGTCGCTGAACAGCAATATGTTAAAACATGTATTTTAGAAAAAGTTATTAGAGAAAGATTTGATGTAAAAAATCAACAAGCTGATATGGGTGCAGCCGATCAAAATTTAATTAATTATATTAAAAGTTTACAAAGTGTAGATGTTATTAAAGATGATGAGTTAATAAAAAAGGTTGCAGCAAATAATGTCTTTAAAAATACTCAAGTAGAACAGTTTGTGAAGTATTTGAATATTTTTAGAGCAATGTTTAAAAAATTAGTTGCGGCTCAAGAAGTAATTAGACAAGTACAATCTAATTATTATTGGGTTCCTATGCCATCTAGAACTGGTCCAGAAGGGGGCTGTACAGTTCAAAAAGTATTTTTAGAAGACCCTAACAAGCTACAAACTTCTAAAGATATAAAAATAAAAAGTACACAATCAGATTTTTTTATTTCACAAATAAATGCGCAATCAACTAAACCAACTTCAGCAGACCCTGGTAATTTTACAATACCACCATCATTACAGCTAAGTGTTGATAATTCAAAAGGAACTGGCGATTTAATTAAAACGAATTTAGATAAATTAGCCAATATGAGAAATAATGAATTAACTCGCGCTAATAAAGCCTTACAAGATATCGAAGTTATAATGGGAGAATTTAGTGGTCTTGGGTTATGTGACATTTTAGTGATCCTTGCCTCTTTATATACTGTTGATAAGAAGTATTTATTAGGATTTTTAGATGATGATGCTTATGATAGAGCTAAAATTCAAGTCGGATTTGGTGATTTTTTTAGCCCTAGACCATCAATTACTGAGTCAATGCAAAATTTTACAGATACAGTTACTGATTTTTACAATCTTTTGGATAAATTATATAAAGATGCGTCTAGTAAAAAAGGAATAACTTAATTTAATTTTATAAATTGTCGATATATATATTTTAGTATTATATCGGAGCGTCTATGTCATTTGATTTAAAGTTAACTTCTGGTGATTTAACCATTAAAAATGGTACTTTACAAACAGTTACAGATACTGATAAGTTAATTCAAGATATTTTAAAAATATGCTTAACTGATGTTGGCGGTAATCCGATTCAACCTTGGTATGGTTCTTTTTTATCTAGATCAATTGTTGGATCTGCATTAGATCCATCAGTAACAGTTAGTTTAGCACAGTCTCAAATTCAAAATGCTATTGGAAATTTAAAATCTTTGCAATCAGCACAAGTAAGTTCTTTGCAAAGCGTTACTCCAAGTGAAATGATTAGCGCCATTCTAGACATATCTGTTCTACAAAGTAATGCAGACCCAAGATTATATGACGTATTAGTTAGTATCGTCACTAAGGCTTTTAAAAAAGTTTCCCCTTCCTTTACAATATCTACTATATAAATCGGACTTTAAATGGTTAATATACGCAACGCAAATGATATAATTTTAAGTCTAATAGATTTTTTTAAATTAGCACAACCTGACTTAGACACTAAACCAGGAACTGTCGCTAGAGATTTATTTATTGATGCTCCTTCAACTCAATTATCTTTACTATATGACCAATTATCAAATATTTCTAATAAACAATCTTTAAGATTAGTTGCAGGCATAGACCTTGATAAACTTGGTAAAAACTTTGGAGTTCAAAGAAAACAAGCATCACCATCTAGTGGTATTGGATTATTTACATTTGCATCTTTAGATGCACCAGTAAGTATTCCAAAAGGTGGCATTGCATTTTCTATAAATGGATTTTCATTTTCTGTTAATGCTGGAATTTCTGTTAATTCAAACTCTTCTAATTTTTATCGTTCTGTGGCAAGTAAATTTCGTAATGAACTTGATACTGTAGGCATTACAGATCAATATGCTGTTGAAGTTACATTAGTTGCAACAACTGCCGGTAATGCTGGTAACATTGGTAAATTTTCACTAAATAGAACAAATATATCTGGTGTAAGTAATGTTACAAATATTTTATCATTCTCCGGTGGAACAAATTCAGAAAATGATGCGGCATATAGAGATAGAATATTATCTGTATTTAGTGGATCAAGCGTTGGGACTGCTTTAGGATATTTAAACGTAGCACTTTCTAATACTGGAGTTTCCGATGCATATGTAGTACAGCCTGGAGACCCATTAATGACAAGAGATGGTTCTATTGTACAAAGCAATACTGATGGCACGCGAACCATTTTATCAGAAGGTTCTGGTGGTAAAGTAGATATTGTTATTTTAGGAACATCACTGTCTGACAACTCAGATACATTTATTTATTTAGATAAAAGCAATAACAATGACCCTACAGATAGCAGAAATGATTTTGTTTTAGGACAAATTACCGCTGATGCAGGTAAAACTATTACAAGAAAAAGAGTTGATGATATTAAGAATGGCGTGTTGCCAGCACAACCAGCAAATACTATTACAGAAGTAACTGGATCTGTTAGTGGTTCTAATTTTATCGCTAAAACTACAGATATCTATGGAAGAGTTACCGGCAATTATGAAATAATTTCTGACACCGGAACTTATGCCGGTAGCCCTTGGGGGCTTGACAGGTTCCACTGGATAAATAATAAAATATCAGGATTTCAAGAAGATAGAATTAAAGGGCAATATAATGGACAAGACGCAACATCATTTACAGATGTTGTACAAATACCAAATGTACAGCAAAGCATTTCTGTAACAAATGAAAATAGCATTGTTTCAACTGATCGTTCTATAATTCAATTATTACATTTTCCTTGCACTAGTGTTACAAGAGTATTTAATGTTAACACTGGCGAAAGATATTTAATAACAAGTCAAAATTTCGATGGAACTGGAACAGTAAATAATACTGGAAGAATTCAAATAAGTGGTAATACATTACCTTCACCTAGTGACATATTGCAAGTAGATTATAATTGGATTATCTCTTATGATCAATATACTGATTATGATGGTAGATTAAATACATCAAATCCTCGTAGTGTTACTGATAGTGTTGATTGGGGATTTTCTTCTGTAATAAAAAATGAAAGAATTTTATTTTTAAGAAACGTTTCTAATACATTTTTTGTCGGAGCATCTTCACATCCTGCAAACACTGTACTAACAGCTAAAACATTTAAAGAAGTTGATTCTGCTGTATATAGAATTACTTCTGGTGTTTTTGTTAATAGGCTTGCTGCCAATGTTATAAATTTAGTAAATAAAACTGTAAGTATTGATTCGGCAATAGTTAGAAATACTACTAGAGAAGTTTATGCGACAGCACAAGATGATGGAACATTTATAAGCAATGCAACAGTTGTTGGTATTGATATTTTTTACAATACAACAATTATATTGCCAACTGACACTTCAGCATTAGAAAATGATAGGCTTGATATTATTCTAGATGGTTATGATGTATTTACAGTAAGTAATAATTCTGGCAGCACAAATAACACTCAAATAACTATTCCAGTTAATAATTTTTCTACACTTTCTAATAATTTTTATTTATTAACAACATACATAGCAAATACTCCAGATTTATTTTCTTCAAATATTACTTCAGTTCCAACTAGTAGGCTTGCTAATGGCTATCTGCTTAATAATAATATTGGATTTAATAATTTTAGTCCAGTAAATATTTCTAAATATGAAAATTTGATTATTCAAAAGAATTTAAGCAATCAATTCTATGTTGAGCTTTCAATATCAGCAGCTGAATATTTACTTAACCCATCCAATGTGTTGTCCGTTGTTAAATTATTAAATGGTTTAGAAGTTTGGAACCCACAAAATTTAGGAACTGTAGCTACAGGCACCTCTGGCAATTTACAGCTGATTTTATCAGGGTATAATGTTCCCGCGGTTGGTGATAAAGTTTTAGCATATTATTATCCAACTGATATTAAAAGATTTCAACCATTTAGTTTTACTAATTCAGTAATCAAATATAGAAATGATACCTTGGGAGTAGATAACGCAACAGGCGGATTTTCATTAGCATTAAATCTATTTTATAATGAAACGGCTATGACTTTTGATTTAATAGATGTTAATACAAATCTAATATTACAATCTATTAATGATGGATATTTAACAGTAAATCCATCTAATCCTGCCCAAGCATTTATTGCAAGTTATTCTTTTAATTTTGCGACATTGCCGACATTATTGCAATATAGGGTAAAAATCAATACTGGAACCTATATTAGCAACTTAGGCATTTATGATATTTTTAATTATGATATCGTAAGCAATACGTTATTAATTTCTGATTATTTTGATAAAATTAATAATAATCAAGTGTCTGTAATCAGGTTGACTGATGGAAAAGAATTATGGAACAGTTCCTGTACTATTAGTCCTGCAACTAATGTTAATACAGTAGTTATTCCTTTAAGCTCAGCGGCAACTTTTGGTGATAGGGTTTTAGTTGTTTTCTTTAATTATAATAATTTGCGCAGAACACCAACAAGGATAGCAATTAATTCTACTGATCAAGTAGTTAATCCTGGCGCGTTAACAGTGTCTGGAACAACTCTTGTTAAAGCTACTGATATTATTTTTAATATTACAAATGATGGCTTAAAACAAAATTTGCTTGAGGCAACAAGAAAAGCTTTGAATTTAAATTCAACAACAGCTATTCCAAGCAATATTAAATTGGCAAGAATAACTAAGCTTGAAAAAGTTAATACTGTAAGTGCATCTGGAAATATTGTACTCTCAGTATCTGCAACATATGATCTAAAAGAAACAAGCATTCAAGATAATAAATTTTACTTAGATAATTTATTGTCAGACAATACACTTAATAATTTAGAATTTATATTGCCAAATACTGCTAATAATAGTAGTACCGCAAATGGTCCTAAAATTGGTGATAAATTTAGAATAACATTTTATTATACTGTTGATAATGATTTAGAAACATTATCATATACTAGAAATGGTGTTTTATATACAAATAAATTATTTGCCTTAATTAATAAAGTATATGTTTCTAGTGGATTTACCACATCTAAGTCTACAAAAATTACATTGTCATCATTTAATCAGCCAGGCTTGGGGGCACGTTATAAAGCAATTTATGATTATATTGCTCCAAAACAAAATGAAAGAATTGTAATTAAATATAATTATAATAAAATTATATCTGACGTAACTTTTAATGTAGAACAAACTAGACCAATAAATGCTGATGTTATAGTAAGGCAAGATAAAGAAGTAAAATTAGACTTATCAATAAGTGTAGTAATTGATAGTACAAAAAAGAATCAAACAACTACAATTATACAAAATGTAAGAGACAAATTAATATCTACTTTAACTACAACAAAATTAGGACAATCAGTAGCGACATCAACAATTATTAATCAGACACAATCAGTTAGTGGAATTACCAGGGCGCAAGTTATATATTTTAATAAGAATGGTTATTTGGGACAAGTCACAAGTGTGCAATCCCAAAATGATGAACATTTTACCTCTAACAATATAGTAATCAATTATACATATAATACATAAAATACATAAAATGCAAAATCTTAGAATTATTTCTGTAACGGTAGTTGATAGCTCAAGTATAAATGTTAAATTTTCTAGCAAATTAACATCTAATTTGATTACGTCTAACGTTTCAATTGTTTCTGAAACAATAAATGTTCCAGATTCTTCTGTATTAAAAATTGCAGTGAATGGAGACACATTACAAATTACATGTCAACCATTAACTCAATTTGCATCCTATGTAATGCAATTTCAATCAACCACAAATCACCCTTTCATATCAGTAAATGGTGATGCTAAAATTTTAGAAGATGGTATCTCTAATTATTTTGCAATTGTTGGACCTATAGATCCAGAAAGCACTTCTAGAGATTTTTTTAAAAGTTATTTTATAAATAACATCTATAATCTAGATGATGATAACACAATAATTAGTAAATATATTCAATCTTTATCTACAATTTTAGATAAGAGTTTACATGATATTGGTCAAGTTAAAAATGAAAACTATTTATCATTTGATGTAATAGATGAAGAAAAAATAAGGTCAGCAGGACCTTTTGATAGATTAAATGAAGAAGGTGCATATGAAATTATTCGTGTGGGCAGAACCCCAATATCTAGTAATGCTCAAAGTACTTTTCTTTATGATAGTTTCCCGTCTTATCCAATATCTTTAAGTAGACAAATAGTATCTGAAAGTTTGCTTCCAGACTCTGTTGATGCAAATGGCATTTTTAATGTTAATAGTTTAGTTTTTAACTTATCAAATTCGCCAGTTATTAAAGTTACAAGTATAGTATTTACATTTACAACTACTCATCCAATTTATACGTATGATATTTCAAAATTTGGATATCAAATTAAAAATTCTAGATATGATCAAGATTTTGCATTTTCATATGATTTATTAAATAATAATCAAATAAAAATAAGTGATAAAGTTTTAGAAGACCCTAATTTTTCATTAGCAAATATATTTAAAATTGATATTCAATATGAATATAAAAATTTAGGAATAATTGTTAACCAAAATACTGTAAATGTGTTTTCTAATATTAAATCAATAAGAGAAGTGTTGCCACCAATTATTAATATATTTGATTTATCATATGCCCCATTGTTAGATACAAGTAATCAAACTCCAATTTCTGGTGGAGTTATATTTACTGATCCTAATGCAATTAATCCTGGGGACGTGCATCCAGCATTTAAAATTGAAATACCATTTAGATTAAGCACATTACCATTTTCTCCGGGGCAATATTCTATTGACTATTCTACTGGTAGAGTTTATGTATATGGTTCTGATAACAAAAATGATGGTACAGGTCCTTATCCTCCATTAGCAACATATAATTATAAATTGATATATAAATTTGATGTTGATTATTCTTACGATATTGATTCTCAAGATTTGGTAGCTCTTCCTTTTGGAAGTCTTTTATCTAATTCTGCATATATTAATTTTAGCTATGAACAAGTATTAATCCCAGATGTAGATTATGTCGCCAGCGTACATAAAGAATCTCTTAATGAAAGAGTAAACAATCGTATTGCTGCACTTAATGCTGTTAAGCCAACATATACTCCAATTACAAATGTATTTAGAGTTTATAATGAAACTTCTGGCGAACTATATACTATATCAAGATGGAGTAATGATAAAATTTATTATACTTATAATACTCCACCAAATATAACTTCTACAGTTCATGAAAGAGTCGCATTTCAAAATATTATAAATGAATTATTGTTTGTTGATTCTTATGTAACAAACACTTCTTCATTAAAAGTTATTAAAATTTTATTAAAAAATAACAGAATAGGAAGCCTATCTGAAGATAGTGTCGCATCTTCAGTTAATTCAAGTTTAAATTTTTCTAAATCCAATATATTTATAAATGAAAGATGGTTTGATAGGGGACAATCTGCCACAGCAAATTTAAATAAATTAATTAATGTTGGAGAATATTGTGTTGATTATGTTGATGGAATTATTTATTGTTCAGTATCTAATACTCAAGGACAAGACATTGGAACTATATCATATAAGACAACAAATATTATTCCAACAAGCCCACATTTAATTAGTGTTGATGATATCTATTATCAAATAAGCGTTTTATCTATAAAAGATAAACAATTTAAATATACATCTTTTGATGATGGAATCATAGTTCCCGAAATAGTTGATTACTCTGATGAGACATCATTAAATAATAATGTTGGAGCACCATATCAAGTTAGTAATAATCAAGTCGGTATTTTTAATGTAACAACATTTTTGCCAGGCTTAACATATAATATAAAATCTGTAAGAGGTCTTTTTGTTTATGATGATATTATTAATAATATCAATCCATTAAATTTCGGATCATTTGCATTATCAAGTAACAACCAATTAATGGTTAAGCCAATTATAAAACAAGTTTTTGATACAGTAGTTTCTGACATGTCAGGATTACATGTAACAATAAATGAAAATATCCCATATTTTTCTTCAAATATAACTTATAATTTTAGTGTGGTTAGACTGTCAGACTCTGCACAATTATGGAATTTATCTGGAACTATTATTCCGGGGAATCCCGTCAAATTAATTTTACCAGGAATAAATTCTCCAGTAGTTGGCGATTCGGTTATTATTACTTATACATTTACAATAAATAATTTATCTAGAGTAGTAGCTGATTATAATAAAGGTGACTATTATATTGATTATTCATATCTTGCTGATGAAATTTTAATTAGCTATGAATATGGTGATAATAATTTAGATTTTAGACAGGGCAAGGTATTATCTTCTGGCGATACTTATTTCGTTACCTATAGAGCGGGAGCTTTACGTGATGCATTAGTTCAAAATTTCGGAACACTTATAAATGTTCCAGAATTAGAAACAATAGATGTTGATTTTAATAGAGAAAGATATCGCGAAGCATTATATGCGGGACTTTCTTCATTCGTACAAGGTCCAACCGTATCTGCTATGAAAAATATTGGTAAAATTATCTCTCATATTGAACCAGAAATCATAGAGTCAATATTTCAAAATTGGTCACTTGGAACAAGCTTGTTAAACCCTGAATCAATTAAAACAACTGGACAGTTCGCGTTAATTCCTGCAAAATATGGCAACGCAGCATTAGTAAGTGATTCAAATCAAACAATAAAGCTACCTCTTAATTCTAATTTAAGATTAGAGAATGGAACATTTGAAGAATGGGTTATTCCTAATTGGAATGGACTTGATAATGATGCCATATTAACTTTCAATATTTTAAAAAATGGAACCCCAATCCCATCTAATCAAGTATTTATTGGGGCAGCGGAAAATCATCCACAAATATATAAAGGTGAATTTACGGCTAGTAAATCGTCAAGTGTAATGGGTACCCCAAATAAAAATAAAGACGGTATATTCATTTATTATGATAAGGATGTATCTGGTAATTTTTATAGGTGGTATTTAGATTTTATTGATGGATATTCTGATGGCTATGTTGATGGATATGCTGACGGATATACTCATAATTATAAACTTAAGATATCATCAACTGGTAAATTTTATGATTTAAAATCATTAACTGTCCCTAAGCCAAATTATTTAAACATTTTTACAGGCGTTAATTTTGTTACCATAAATGTTCAACCAACTCATAAACTTAATGAAACATTAACGTTTGTTTCAGATGTAGACCATTATCTATTAGATTTTGGAGAAGAAGAAAATAGAAATAGATTATCAATTTTTAAAGATCCAAGTGGATATTTTAATTTTAGAATATTTGATCGTCGTGGAGAAAATTTTACTGTTAGTGCAGATGTTTCTAAATGGCGCGCAGGAGAACAACATTATGTTTCTGCTTCTTGGAAATTAAATTCTAAAGAAAGAAGAGACGAAATGCACCTCTTTATTGATGGATTTGAAGTTCCAAATATTATAAAATATGGAGAAAAACTTAGACCATATTTGCATGAAAATTTTAGAACAGTTAATCCAGAAGAAGTGGTTGGTCTTGCTGCAAGAGATATTGTTGGTTCTAATGATTTGGTTACTATATTTGGAAATAACACAGTTAGCTCATCAATTAATTTTAGTGTTTTTAATATTTTTCCAGGTGATACTATTTTTATTGATGAGATTGGATTTAATCCTAGCGGGTATACTATTTTAAGTATTAGTGGACAAACACTTACACTTAGCACAACAATGCCGCTTTCATTAACTAATGTAAGATTTTCTGTTAACAGAACAAATTATTCATTAACATCTGAAATTGATATTTATCCAAATATTGCAGTATCAATATTAACTCCTACCATAACTGCAAGCGATCTTATACTTACTTTAGGATCTAATATAGTCACATCTTCATCGATTAATTTTACTTCTAGTAATGTTTTACCTGGATATGTTATTAAAATTGATAATATGGGATTAGAAGTTTCTTATACTATACTTAGTGTTAATAATTATTCATTAACTATTAGTGCAAATATTCCAATATCTTCTGCTGGATCGGTTTTTTATATTTATCCAAATGTTGAACAAGAATTACATGGTAAGAGAGCAATAAGAAAAGACTATTCAATTTCTAAAGATATTAATTTTCAAAATATATTAACTATATCTAATGGTGTTAATGCTAATGATTTAATTTTAATAAGAACTCTTGGACTTAATCATCAAAGAACTAGAGGCAGATATTATGTTTGGAGTAATCAAGTTCAAAATATATTAATGACAAAATTACCACCACCAATATCTTTAGATGAAGCTAAAATATTTAGAGTTATTTTGCCAAAAACACTTATTGGACCAACAAATAGTACATTAAGTGCTGGCGTTTTTGTATCCAATAATTTATCTTGTGCTCAACCATCAAATGCTCAGCAAGGTAGAACTTTAAGCGTAATTATAAGCGGAACAAATGTTGATTTTTCTGTACCAGTTAAAGTAACTATCAATGGTGTTGTTGGAATTAATACAATATCTGAAGATATATATTTTAATGATTATGGAACATTGAATTTTACAAATTATTATGTTTCAATTAATTATATTAAAGTGACTTGTAAGCCGCTTAATCCTGCAAAATCATTTTTAAATATAGATGTAAAAGAAAAATATGAAATCACTAAGAGTGAATTAAGTGGATTAGTTCCAGTAATTAAGTTTAGTTATCAAATTAAAGCTGGTTATAATTTAATGACTGATGGATACGCTACTGTTAGAGATAATACTACAACTTTTAGTGCATTAAGCGTTGGTAATTATTTAGTTATCAATCAACCTCCAGCAGTTGCTGGTTATTATAAAATAACAGGAATATCAGCAGACAGGCATTCATTAACTATCGCTTCTACTTATACATCATTTCCATTACCTTTGGCTTCATTCACTAATGGTGTATATCAAATATTGGATGTTATTGATGCGCGTTCTGGATTACAAAACGGATTCTTTACTCTTGAACAGGCGCTTATGCCAGGTCAACCATATTTTATGGATGCAGGGTTTTATGAATTAGATTATTTTACATATACAAGTATAGAGTTAAATCCTCAAAATTCATATATTTATTTTGGAAGTGATTTTAAAGGACATAATCAAATACATGCTTTAATGGACCAAATAAAAATTTATTCTGAAAAATTAACAGATACTAGAATTGGTGAAACAGTCGCTGTTAATCAAAGATCTATTACAAAAGACTTTAACTCATTGAAAGCTTTGAAAAAAGATCAACATACATTAGCATTAATAAATTTTGATGTTTATCCATTTACAAATGATTCAGATTATTATCTAAATTATAATAATAAAAAATTCATTCAATCTAGCTCTACTATTAATGATAATTTTGGTTATAGTTTAGTTATCACAAATGATCCAGTTATCGTGGATAATGCTGGAATTTTAGATACTAAAAAAGAAGGGTCCATAGAGTTTTGGATAAATCCATTTTTTGATACTGGAAATGATCCTGTTGATAGATTTTATTTTGATGCTTTTGGTGCAGTTATAGAAGAAACTATTAGCTTAAATGAAGTTAGTATTAAACTTTCTAAACCTGCTGAACAAATAGTCTCAGTTAAATTAAAAAATGGTGACCCTCATATTGATTACTTCGCCGGGGGCTCATTAGATATTGATTTGCAAAATGCAATCTCCCAGCAAACATTAAGTTTTAATGATAGCACTATTATTATTTCTCAAAAAGCATTACAAATAATTTCAGTTAAAATTGTAAATGATTTTAGTGGTGTAGATTATTTTGATGGCGGTGTAATTGGTCCAGATGGAACTACACTTTATCTTGGTAAGCCATTACCACAAAATAACTTATTGGTCATTGTAATTTATAAACCTTTAAATTCTGGAAATAATACATTAAATTCTCAAATAATCAGATTGAATAAAAAATTACCAGAACAAATATCTCAAGTAATTGTAACTTATATCCCAAGAGGATTACAAGGTGATCGCATATCAATCTTTAAAGACACATTTGGTTATTTAAATTTTGCAATTAGAGCCTCACATATTGATTATGTGCTTAGAGCGCCTACTTTCTGGACAAATGGAACTTGGCATAGAGTTAAAGCCAGCTATAAAATCAATTCTAATAAAGATGAAATGAGGCTTTTTGCAGATGGCTATGAATGGGGCAATGTTTTATTTGGAACAAGCGCAACATTTGGCGATTTCCCATTTGTAATGGGGTCTTCATTTGCTGGTGATGGATACGATGGATACGATGGCTATGGGATTTTAGGAAATATTAGTTTTAAAGATCCAATTAATAATTTTTTCATTGGGTCTCAATATACTCATGAGAGCCCAGCTTATGTTTTAATTGATAATTTAAGAATTAGCAATATTTCTAGACCTATCTATGCTCCATATGGTGAGCCGAGAGATGTTAATTATACTAAAAATTTAGATGTTGCTTTCCCTGTGACCACAGATTTATATACTACTTATTTAAGTGATTTTGATGCTAAATCTTTTAAAAATACTGACTTTGTAACATTAAAAAATAAAAAGAATGGATTATTTGATTTTTCCATGAATATTTTTGATTCTTTTGGTATAATAAATAGTAGTCCCAAAGTTAAGCTAATATTAGAAGAACTTATTAAAATTTTAAAGCCAGCAAGCTCTAGGGTGTTTTTAAAGTATATTATATGAGAAAATAATGGTTAAAAGAAATCCGGTTTCTACTTTGCAAAACACTTGGTTCGATTCCGAACAAGTGGATGATACTGATCTGGCTACAGAACAAAATTATAATAATAGTACAGAAGCGTCTATTATTTCCAATCATATTGGTGAAGGTGTATTAAAAGACGCTTTAAATCAAAATATTTTATTTGATTCTTCACTTATATCCACTCTTCTAGATGGAACTAATGTTAGCCCGCAGGCACAGCCTTCAGATAATAATTTTGGAAATCAATTAGAAATAGAATTAAGTCAATCAAAAGCTGCCGGAAAACGTGCAGTTAAGGTTGCTATTATTGGATTGGATTTTCAAAGCAATTTACAATATGAAACATTTATTTTTCATGTTAATGAAAAGAAACTTGGCTCAAAACATTTTACTAAAATTTTAACTATTTTTATTAATGATTTTATTGGTGAAAAGGGTAAATCTTTTAATCTTGGTGGGGAATTAGTTATTAAAGAAGCTCTGCCGTTAACATTGTCTCGTGACGCTATCATGGTGTCACAAGATGTAGAACCTAATTTATTCTTTAGAGACTTTATTCCAGCAGAAAGTGCAACATTACAAACCTTATTACAATCATCATTGCCAACTTATAATCCAGATGATTTAAATATTACAGCTAATGCAAAAGATATTCGTTCTTTATTAAGAGATGATGTTAGTACTCAAATTGGTCAAAAGTTTTTAGCAACAACAAATAATATTCAAAAAATTACACTTCTTCTTTCTGTTAAAAATAGAGAAGAAGGTATGGAGACTGATTTAATTTGGAATGGAGATATTGTTGTTAGTATTTATCCATTACAATCAACTGTTAATTGCCCAACAGATATCGCACCAAATCTATCAATTGATTTTGATCCTGCAAATATCCCATTAGCACAAGTTAGTTTTAATTATAATTCATTACAACAGGTTGGAACTGTTTTAGATTCTGTTTCACAACCAGTTGATTTTATTTTTAGCAATAGTGCCGTAGCTAGTGGCAGCACGATTTTATCAAATAATTATTATGCCGTTACAATTAAAAGATCTGGTTCGGCAAATAAATGTGATATTTTAATTGCTGTTGGAAATGATAGAGTTTCTAATTCTAGAGAAACTATTTTTAATGGTAATATTTGGACTGATGTTACTGATGAAGATATCTGGTTTCAAATTTGGACTGATGCGGCTAAAGTTAGTGATGGTCAAGGATATGAGTCCGGCTTTGGCATTATAGTTCCTAAAACTAATTTAGATACAAATAGCTCAACAACTACAGATTATGTTCTTAATCATTTAAGTTTCTTTGGTACAGATATCTTTAGAGCGGTGTTAGCTGCTAATTTAGAAAAAAGCACTCCAGTACAAGATCAAAGAACTGGAAATTCAGTTTTTTCTAGACAACAACATGTTCCAAGCATTAGCCTTCTTAATACTTTAGAAGTTGCTAGTTTAGAAAATACTTCAGATCCATTATTGCTTGGTGCTATTGTAGATAAAAATAGAAAGTTTTTTGATATTGCTACTGCAAATATTTTAACAAAATTACATAGCGCAACAATTGTCGATAATGAAATGATTTTTAGAATCGTTGACGATCCAACAGATATAGTAAGATATGATACTTCAGTATTGAGTTTAGTTTCTAATTTATTAAATGGCGATTTAACAAATGCAAAAATTGTTCCAGATAATGGGGCAGCAAATACTTATTATAGAATTGCCAAAGCTGAACTAGTATCAATGATTACTGGAGATGTTGATGGTGATGGGCTTATTACGTCGAATGATTTAGATTTATTAAATAGTTATGTTGGATTCAATATGAATTCATCTCCACCATTAAATACTATTATTACTACTGCTGGTAGTACAACTACATTTATTAATGGATACTATTCTCATCTAGGACCTTTCTCTAATTTATTTACTATTACATTTCAAGTTGTTGATCCTATAACAAATTTAATTGTTGCAAATGGAAGTGATGGGGTTTTAGTTGCACATCCAACTGATGATAGGCTTGCAGAATTTACTAGCGCAAGTGTTAGCTTTAATACAATTGTAGGTTTGGGAAATTATAAATTAGTTATTAATACTCCAAGTAATCAAGAAAATTGCGGAGGGTTTGATATTATATCATTAGACTCACTAACAGACGTCGTAACAATTCGTAAAATTATATTAAATGGTAATTCATTATTAGAAATGATGCGTGCAGATATTAATGGCGATTTTTATATTGATAATATTGATGGATATTTACTTGATAATTATCTTCAAAGAGTTCCATTGGTCGTTTCTCCAATCGCAACCTATCCTGCACCAGCAACAAATCCTTATAATAAAATTGGCACAAGATTTAATGCAATTAGATTTGTATTAGAAGAATTTATTGATCGTGCAGACGATTATGCTTCTTTAATTTCAAATAGAAATGATATTGTCCATCCAATTCCTGATATTTTCTTGAATGATGGATATTTAAATAATCATGATTATTATACATCTCCAATATTTATTACAATATCTAAAGAGCTTAGTTGGGATGAAACATTAATAGTTGGAAATAGTGCAATCAAATCTGTTCCAAGTACATTTATTAAAGATGTTGGCTTCATAGACCCAAGATGTGATAGCCGACAAGGAATACATTTAACTACTTACCCAATATCTCCAAATTATGATCCTGGTTTAGTAGATTTTTATGTTCCTAATAATTTAATTTTAGGTAATGGTGGGCAAATACTTCGTCCTTCTGGAAATTTCTATAAAGTAGATTTTGAAATGGGAACAATTGTTCTTGAAATTCCAGATGGACTTTATGGCACTGAAAAAACAATAAATATATTTAATGATTTTGTTGCGGATTATACTGGCGAAGCTGTCACTCGACTTGGCTTCCCAGCAATGAGATTTGCTGATTGCTCTCCAGTAGACCAAGATGCATTAATTAGAGATCAAGTTAGATTCTCTGTAGCCGTACAATCATTCTCTCCAAATACAAATGGGTTAGATGATGGAAATGGTGGGGTTATTGTTGATGGTAAAATTGGTGTATCCATGGATTATACCACAGGACTATTAACTCTTAATTTTACTAATCTATATGAAGATGCCATTCTTCCAACTTTAAATACTAAAATTCAAATTAGCGTATTCTTGAAAAAAGGCGGATTCAATAATCAAACATTGTTTATTGATTCTACTAAGGTTCAAAATATGCTTAAGTTAATAAGTGTATTCAGCGGCTCTAATGTTGGCGGACCTTCTGCATTAATAGATTTAGGAAATGATGTAACTGGAATATTGCCAATTCTTCATGGTGGAACTGGACTTAATGCTACTGGTCCAATAGGAACTGTTCTTTCAAGTACTGGAAGTTCTCTAAGTTATCAATACATTGCAGACTTGTTTGGTGTAATTAGTTTTTCAACTGGAATACCTGATGCTAATAAAGTTGTAAAAACAGATGGCTATGGATTATTAGATCCAAGTTTCTATTATAAAAATCCAGTTTATATTTATGGTGTTGCTGGATTATTTTCAAATAATACAGGAACTCCAACCACAATTGGGGCACTTACATTTAGATTTGATAAATATATTTTACAAGGAGTAAGTCATATATATTTTGAATCAATTCTTTATAATAATGACAATTCAACTAGAGTTACTCTTCAATTATTTGATATAACTAATACTGCCGTTATTATTACTATTGCAAATAGTACTAGCACCCCAACTTTAGTTAGATCTGTTGATATTAAAACACAAATGTTAATTGGGGCAACTGATTTCGTATATGACGCTCAATTATTTGTAATACCTGGCGGAAATCCAGGATTCTGTTCAATGGCTAGATTAGTCCTTGAATATGCAAATCCAGCCGCACAACCTCCTACCAGCAATTCTTATAACTTCGTTCCATTTTTACCTCCACCATAATTAATTTTATTAACTGACGATTGACAGATAATTAATAATGATTATATTATTAATTGAGGACTGCTATGTATTTTTTTAGAAAATTATTTAAATTACCGGGACCAAAAGAACTTGGTGTTAGTGATCATGATGCTTTAGAGTCTCGTGATTTCAGCCCAGATACAGAAGGCTATTGTTGGGAAGACTATCATGCTGATGTTAAAAAGAAATATCCAGTAAGATATTTTTTTGCAGAAACATTTGCAGATTTTATTCGTTATAAAATATGGCTTAGAATAGCCCGACCAATTTCTGATTTAAAATACTGGCTCGTTTCTCATTTATTTCCAAGTAGAAAATATCATATGCTCGATTTGCGCCAGCCTTGTCGTAAAGACGATATAAATAATTATGATTGTTATCGTTATGGCTGGATAGATGTTCCAGAAAAAATGCTTTTTGCTATGTTTAATTTATTAGATCAATTTATTAAACATGAAATAAAAAATTTATATTGTCCTTCAGAAGAAGATATTATAAAAGAGCCCGGATTACAATCTCAAAGGGATTTATATTTTGAAATACTTGCCATTCATAAATGGTGGTTTGAAGAACGTTTAGATTTAATTAAAAATAAAGATAAACGTCTTCATGAATGGTGTGAGGCGCGCAAAGATAAAGAAAAAAGACAAAATGGTGAGTGCGATACACTATTTAAAAATATGCAAAAACATGAAGAGGATTTAGAAACGAAATTAGATGAAGTAATTTCTAGATTGATGAAGATACGTAGATCGCTTTGGACGTGATATAAATAAAGCTATGAAAATATGTTGGTTCGGATTTTTATCATTAAATCACAGTTGGAGCTTGGTTGGACAAAATATTTGTCGTGAATTTATCCAAAAAGGTCATCAGGTGGATATGTTTTCCACCAATGGCACTAAACTCTTTCCAGATGACCTTAAACCCTATTTAAAAGGTTCTTTCGAGCAGGGGCAGCAAGTAACCGCCCAAGACTTCGCTAACGTCACCAATGCGGTCCTAGAACCCAAATACGATATGCAACTCAGTTATACTGCATTTCGTAATTTTAAAGATTATTTTAGTAAGGGTAATTCAAATAGATTCGGAATCTGGAACTATGAAACAACTATTCTTCCACAATCATTTGCTAAAGCTTTTGTTCATGTAGATAAAATCCTTCCTTCTTCTAATTTTTCTAAAAAAATATTTGTTGACAATGGAATTCCTGAAGAAAAACAAGTAGTTATACCACATGGCATTCATTTAGACAGGTTTGATTCTATAGAGCCATATCAATTAAAAACAAAAAAGAAATATAAAATACTAGCGAATATTGCGCAGCCACATCTTAGAAAGAACATTCCTGGTTTATTGGCATCTTTTGGGAAAGCATTTACAAATAAAGATGATGTATGTCTTGTGCTAAAAATATCTAAAAAAAGTCCCCAACCAGTATTTGATGTAAATTTTGCAGAAATATATAAAGATTTTTGCCATAAATATAAAAATCATGCTGAAATAGAAATAATTGATACATTTATAATTGATATTGAAAGCATTTATAAATCTGTAGATATTGTATTTACAATGACACATGCAGAATGTTTTTGGATGCCTGGACTTGAGGGGTTTGCTGCCAATAAGATTGTAATATCTCCAAATTATGGTGGACAATTAGATTTCATGAATAAAGATAATTCATTTTTAATTGAAGGTAAAGAAATGAGAGCGCCTAATAGTATGCAGTACTGGGAACCATCACCATATGCTAAAGTATTTAATCCTAATATAGATCATGCAGCAGAAGTATTAAGAGAAGCAGTTAATAAATACGATTATTATCATTCTAAATTTTCGCCTTTAATGAAAGAGACTGTTGGAAATTATACTTGGAGTAAAGTTGTAGATAAAATTGTGAATCTTTGTGAAAATAAATGAAATTTCCAATCAGACAAGACATAGAGATTTTATCAGCCGATGATGTAAAACAACTTAAGTTAGGCTGGACTGTTAAAGAAGTAATTGGCATGGCAGTAATTAATACTAGAGGTTTACATAAACCAAATACCATTTTCTCAAATGGTAGAGATATAATAATTGTATGTTAAAAACATTAAATAATATATTTTACAAAGAGTATAAAGAATGTCCAATTGTTATTACTAATGATAATTATATAATGGATTGGCATTCTGCAATATTACATGGATGGAGCACTTCTAAAACAGTTAGAGCCCACGCTTGCGGTATACAATTTAAATTACAATCGCTTGGTAAAAATGAATGATAAATTTTTATTTATAAATGATTGTAATGAAATCATTACGACCGCTTATTCTCAAAATTATTTGCTATATAATTTAAGAAAAATAAACCATGTTCCAGCATACTCAAAATTAAGTAATAAAATTAAACTTATGGATAGTCATTCTGCAAGAAGAGCGGTAATAAATTTTACTATGAAACTATTAAAAAATGAATGATAATTATATTATAATTAGTAATAATATGATTTTCTACATTGCTATTGATAGTAGAAGTTATCTGGAATATTTGCTCATGGAAATAAAATATAATATGGATAATAAACAGCCGGATCAATCTATAGTACCCTGTACAGAAGCTTCAATATGCCATCAGATAATTTTATAATTATACGATCTAATAATAACATTATTTGTTTTAAACTAGTATTAAAAAAACTAATGGAATTAGAAGGGTTCTCAAAAATTTTAGAAAATGCACAAACAAAAATCAAAACAATTATTAGATAATGATGATTTTGTATATATTTATAGCGATAACAAAATTCATGCAGTTATATTTGTATTTAAACCTGATCTTAAAAAGGTTATGAATTATGCTTATCAAAAAGAATTAACAAAAACAATTTGTAAATTAAAATTATGAATACTATAATTATATTATCAAATAATAAAATTATTTTATATCCATTAGGCATGAAAACATTTAATTTTGATAAAGCCATACACAATTTGCACAATGAATTTCGATGTAAAATACATAAATCATTTAATGATTTAAATAATATTAAAGGGTAAATATGAATAAGGTATTAAGTATTGTAATTCCAGTATATAATAGAAAAACTATCAATATTATGTGGAAGAAAAAGAAAGAAGAAAGATGAATAAAGTATTATCTATATGTATACCTATTTTTAATAATTGGAATTTTACTAAATCATGTCTTGATGATTTGTCTAAATTACCAAATGATCATGAAATTATTATTGTAGATAATGCTAGCATTGATGATACCGAAAATCAATTAAAAGATTCTAAAGAAATAATATATATTAGAAATAATGAAAATAAAGGTTTTGGATTTGCTTCTAATCAAGGATTTAATTCATCAGCAGGAAACAATGTTTTATTTTTAAATAATGATATTAGAGTAAAATCTAATCATAATAATTGGACATCTGAATTACTTAAATGGTGTGATAAAGGTTTAGTTGGACCTACTATGGGACAATTAGATAAGGATTTAAATTTTGTACAAGAATCAAATAGATTACTTACTGGAAATTCATATATGTCTGGCTGGTGCCTTGCCTCATCCAAAAACAATTGGAATAAATTAGAAATTGTAAGACCGCCGCCATTTCTTTCCACAGTAACATATGATGATCAAAAAGAAATATTTAATGAAGACTTTTTTTGTTATTTTGAAGATACAGATCTTTCATTTAGGGCGAAGCAATTAAAAATGGATATGATTGTTGTTGACATTCCTGTTGTTCATTTTGGCAAGGTTAGTAGTAAACAATTAAATACACATCAATTATATTCAAATGCAAGAAAAATATTTGTAAATAAATGGGGCAAGAATATAAACAAATAATTATATTTAATTCAATATTTTATTAGTTATGCTATATAGGTGGAAAAGGAAGTTCCATGTCTCCACTTAATAAAATTTTAATATCTTTATCTGTAATTTTTGCTCTTTCTCTTGGCGGATTTATAATCTATAAAGAAATGCAAGCATCTAAAAGACAAGATGCGATAGAGCAAAGTATTATTAAACAAAAAGAATTGGCTGATAATATTACGCGTTCAATGGCGGAATTTGCAACACGTAAAGATATGGAAGATTTTGCAAAACAATCTGGCGTTAATTTAGATGTAATTAAAAATGATCTTGGTAAGTTGCATGCAGAAGTAGTTGCTATTAATAAGGTTGATGTTGTTAGTACTGGATTTACAGGAAACAATATTGTAAGCACAACAACTACGCCAAATACTTCTACTCCAGATCCTACACCAACTGTTATGTGTGATGGTAAAGCAATCAGTTGTCCAAATGAAGACCCTAATGGTTATATGAAAAATAGACAAGTTTTATCTTTAGAAGAAAGATTTGGTCCCAATAAAGTTCCATTTGGATCTGTAGGATTTTCTGCTTGGCAAAAAGCCCCTTGGGACCTAACAATCTCTCCAAGAGATTATAAAGTAGTTACAGTGCTTGGTCAAGATGAAAATCGAAGACATTATGCATACAATAAGGTTAGCATTAAAGTTGATGGACAAGAACATGAATTAAAAATTACTACTGCCGAAATGAAAGAAGAATATCCAACATCAAGAATGTATTGGTTCAATCCTAGACTTATAGGAGGAATCGACCTCGGCGTGGACGTTACAAAACTTGGAGGCGAAGTTACTCCTAATATTGGATTAGCAATTTCTTCTTATGGAAAATTTAAGGCGCAGCCTGATATTTCTATATTAGAAGTTGGCGTTGGTTATGGTATGGTTAGAAAAATTCCAGAGGTTGTGGTTACACCTGTTGCTTTTAATTTAAGAAACTTAATTCCATTAACAGAAAATACATATTTAGGACCATCGCTCCATGTTGGAACTGATGGGCATGTTATAGTAATGGCGGGACTAAGAATTGGATTTTAATGAATAAATTATTTATTTTTACTTTGAATTGGGAAGGCGCCGAAAAATTAAAAAAGCTTTATCCTTCTTTAATAAAGTCTTTAAAAGATATTAATTATGAGTGGTTTATAAAAGATAATAATTCAAAAGATGATTCGGTTGATTATTTAAACTCGTTTAATAATAAAAATATAAAAATAATCAAATATAAAAATAATTTGCAAAATTTTGCACAAGGAATGAATTTTTTATTTACAGAGGCTAAGCCTGATGATGAAGATTATGTTTTATTATTAAATAATGATATCATATTTAATGATTCAAATTCAATTAAAAATATGATATCAATAATGGATAAAGATAATGATGTTGGCGTAGTTGGCGCTAGACTATTATATACTGGAACAGATAAATTGCAGCATGCTGGGGTTGTATTTCATCCTGGTAATCATGGACCTAATCATTTTAGATCTGGTCAAAAATCTGATACGAATTCTGAAAAAAACAGACTTTTTCAAGTTGTAACTGGCGCTGTCCTATTAACAAAATCTAAATATTATAAAACAATTTACACAGATAATAAATCTGGAATCAATGGAATGGATGAAAAGTTCCATTGGGCATTTGATGATGTTGATTTATGTTTATCAATTCATTTAAAATTAAATAAAAAAATTGTTTATTGCGGTAAAACCAATATTTTTCATGAAGAAAGTGCATCATTAAAAAAGAATCCAGCAAATCATATGTTTATGCAACATAATTTTAGTCGCTTAATTGCCAAATGGTTAGGCAAATGTTTATTAAATCAAGAACAATATGTTTGTGACCCTAATTTTAATTTGTATGAGAAATAAATGACTCAGAAAAAGAAATTATTAATAACAGGGAGTTGCGGTTTTATTTTTTCGAATTTTATTCGTAAAATTATTTATGATAAACAGCCATATACTGTAGTTAGTGTTGATAAAGTTTCTAAGAATTTATTAAACAATATTTATTGGAATAAAAATCATACATTTCATATTGCAGATATTACAAATTCACATATTATGAATACAATATTTGAATTTGAAAAGCCAGATATAGTTATTCATGGCGCTGCTGAATCATTTGTTGACGCTTCTCTTAATAATCCTACTAGCTTTATAAATGCGAATGTATTAGGAACACAAATTGTAATTGATTGTTGTGTTAAGTGGGGAACCGAAAAACTTATTTATGTTTCTACTGATGAAGTATATGGTCACTTAACTTCTGAATCAGATCCTCTTTGGAAAGAAGATTCCGCATTAAATCCTAGAAACCCTTATAGCGCTTCAAAAGCGGCAGGCGAATTATTAGTTAAAGCTGCTTATGAATCGTTTGGATTAAATTATAATATTACTAGGTCTTCAAATAACTATGGTCCTCGCCAAACATCAGAGAAGTTCATACCAAAAATAATTAAATGTATTTTAAATGATGAAAAGATTCCTGTTTATGGGCAAGGGTTGCAAATTAGAGATTGGATGCATGTATATGATAATTGTAATGGAATATTATCTGTATTAAATGATGGTAAGACAAATGAAACATATAATATTTCAGCCAATCAAGAATTTACTAATATTGAAGTAGTTCAAGAGATTTGCAATGCTATAAAAAAGGGGCATGACCTTATCGGGTTCTGCAAAGATAGATTGGGGCATGATTTTAGATATGGAACTGATTCTTCCAAAATAAGAGAATTAGGATGGAAACAACAGTTCAAATTTAAAGACGGAATTAAAGAAACGATTGAATGGTATTTATCAAATAAATGGTATTTAAATCATTAATTTTTATTATAATTTGATATATAATAAGTGAGGAAAAATGGAATTGTCTGAAGACCAAAAAATTCAATTAATTAAACAAGCAATCTCTTCTGTTGAAGGCTGGAAAAATCTTGCTTTATCTTTAAATGGAGACCCGTCCAATAAAGAAAAGTGCATTGAGCTATTAAGAAAAATTGGTGGTGATAAGATGGTTGCTCTTCCAGTAATTATTGAAAGTACTGGTGAGCCAGATGAAGTATCAATTACTTTTAGTGATGCATTAATAATGGAATTAGAAAAAAATATAGATTTGTTAAATAAAAGGAAAGAATAAATGACGTCCAAATCTGTTACAGAAGAAGTGCTTTTAGAAGTAATTGCAGATGATGTATCAAATGCAGAAATAAAAACAATAGTAGAGTCACAGCCTCAACAAAATGCAGATGTTGATTTAAGCAAGCTAGCCGCATTAAAAGCTAAAAATCAAGCAAAACAATCTCAGGAGCAACCTATGTCAGCAAAAATTGTAGCAAAAAAAGAAAGAAGTTTAGTTTTAGGTATCATCGGTTCAGGGCAAGCTGGATCTAGACTAGCAGAGTCCTTCTATAACCTTGGCTATGACGCTATAGCCATCAATACAGCCTTACAAGACCTTAAGCACATCAATATGCCAGATTCTTCTAAATTGCTTCTAGAAGGCGGATTAGGTGGTGCAGCAAAGACTTTATCAATTGGTCATGATGCCGCCGAAAATCATAGAGGAGAAATCTTACAATTAGTCAATGATAAATTAAGCCAAACACAAGTTCATGTTTTATGCACAAGCCTTGGTGGTGGATCTGGAGCCGGCTCAGCTGAAGTATTAGTTGATCTATTATCTGCTTTAGAAAAACCATTAGTTGTTATAGCCGCCCTCCCAATGGAAAATGAAGACGCCCAAACTAAATCAAATGCCTTGGAAACATTAGCTAAATTAAGCAGATTAACTCAAAGCAAAAAAGTTCATAATTTAATCGTAGTAGATAATGCTAAGATTGAGGCTATTTATAGTAATGTAAATCAATTAGATTTCTTTAATGTTGCCAATAAAGCGATTGTAGAGCCTCTTGATGTATTCAATACATTATCTGCCGCGCCATCTCCAGTTAAACCACTAGATAGCGCAGAATTTGCTAAACTATTAATTGATGGTGAAGGTTTAACTATTTATGGCAGCGTTAGCGTCCCAAATTTTATGGAAGACACCGCAATTGCAGAAGCTATCATTAATAATTTGGATGGTAATTTGCTTGCAAATGGATTTGATTTAAAACAATGTCGTTATGTTGGAGTAATGGTTGTAGCTAATAAAGATACTTGGGCAAAAATTCCAAGTTCATCTGTTAACTATGGTATGGAAATGATTCAAGATAGATGTGGTCAACCTCGTGGTATATTCAAAGGAATATATTCTGTTGACTCTGAACCAAATGACTCATTAAAAGTTTATACAATGATGAGTGGGTTAGGATTACCACAATCAAGAGTTGCAGAGTTAAAAAAATCTGCTCAAGAATTGATGAGTAATGTTAAAGCTAAAGATGATGGAAGAAACTTAACATTAACATTAGATGTAGGAACTACTGATACAGTCTCTGCCACTCAAAAGATTAAAGATAAAATTTCTGGTAAGTCTTCAGCATTTGGAAAATTAATGACACCAGTTGTTGATAGAAGAAAATAATGATAAATTCAGATTATTTGTGTGGATTTATAAATAAAAAAATATCTGCAATAATGTCTAGTGGTAAAAATTGGCGAGGAAAATTAACTAAAGTTGGCACAAATACGTTTGTATTAACCATATCTAGTTCATATGCTGGTTATGATCCAGATCAAATACATTTATCATTAGAACATCTTGAAAGTTTTTTGGAAATTGAAGTAGCTAAAATTAATTAATGAAAATAGTAATTAAAGATAATAAATTCGCACAAATATTGTCAGATGATACAGATTTTTTAAAAAAACTTCATAAAGAATTATCATTCAAACAAGATGGTGTAGAATATACTCCTGCCTATAGAAATGGCTGGAATGGATACACTTATCTTCTTACTAAAACAAATAAATTCCCCATAGGATTATTAGATCGTGTTAAAGAATTTGCAACTAATTACTCTATAGAATTTATAATAGAAGACTTAAGACCAAAAATTGAAATATTAGATTCAATCGATATTAGTAAAAAACTTCATAAATTAAAATTAGATCCTAGAGACTATCAATTAGAAGCTGTCAAAGCTGCGAATGAAAATCAAAGAGGTATAATTAGAGCCGCTACAGGTGCTGGCAAATCTTTAATATCTGCACTTATTACTGCTTATCTAAATAAACCAACAACTGTTTATGTTATTGGTTTGGATTTATTAAAACAATTTCATGATTTATTTTCTGAAATCTTCAATGAAGAAATTGGATTTATTGGAGATGGTATTTGCGAAGTAAGACGAATAAATATTGCAACTGTCTGGACAATAGGCAGAACATTATCCTTAAAAAAATCTGAAATATTTCAAGATGAAGAAGATGAAGATGAAAATTTTAATCCATCTAATACTCAAAAGATTTTAAAAATGCTTAGCGATACCAGAGTGCATTTATTAGATGAGTGCCATATTTGCACTACTGATACAATCAATGCTCTTTATAAAAATATTAATCCAGAGCATCTTTATGGATTAAGTGGAACTCCTTATAGAGATGATAATACAGATCTTTTAGTGGAGGGAATCCTTGGTAAAAAAATTATAGACATATCTGCTTCTTTATTAATTGATAGAGGAGTATTAGCACAGCCAATAATAAAATTTGTGCCCGTTCCAAACATAAGTATGCCAATGGAACAATATCAAACAGTTTATAAAAATTATATTGTTGAAAACGTTGCCAGAAACAATTTAATTGTAAATCAAACTAAAGACTTATTAAGTAAAAAATATACCCCGCTTGTTTTATTTAAAACCATAAAACATGGTGAAATTTTATTTGAGATGATGAAAGATACTGGAATAAAATGTGAAATGCTTTATGGCAATGATTCAATAGAAAGAAGGTTTGAAGTAAAACAAATGTTGATAGATAAAGAAATTGATGTTATATTGGCTTCTACTATTTTTGATTTGGGAATAGACCTTCCAATATTAAGCGCATTAGTGTTAGCTGGTGGAGGCAAATCTTCTATTAGGGCAGTACAAAGAATTGGCAGAGTAATTCGTAAATTCAAGGGTAAAACACGCGCGGCAATTGTAGATTTTTATGATCAAACAAAATTTTTAAAAAAACACTCTGTAAAAAGATATAAAATATATTCTTCAGAAAAAGGATTTAAAGTAATTAAATGTAAAGAAATGTCAAAGGCTTGACTTTATTTAATTAAAATCTATATTATTTGTGGAGAATAATTAATGGAAGAAAAAGAAATTATAGGTGGCGAATTAACTGATGCCCCTAATGTTAATTATCAAAAGCTTTTTAATAAGTTTTCTGAAATAGATACATTGCCAATCCCTGATTGGAAGCCAGGGCATTTGTTAGGTTTCTTTTGCAAAAGATATTATATACAATACAATACAAAATATAAATTCAAATTTAATAGTCCAAGCCCTTCAAAATGTTTTGAAGTTTTTCAGATTAAAAAACTTGCATCAATGTTGTCAGCAAATCCTAAAATATTAAAAGAATATATTGATTGGGTTTATGACACAAAAATTATAGCAGCACGTAAAAAACTTACTTCAATTTCTTTCCTTACAGTTGAAGGATTAGTTAATGAATATAAATTTAAAGTATTGTTAGCCCCAGCAAAAGAGATAGATAGAACTACGCCATTATCTGATGAATATAAGAAAATATTCTTTGATGCTGGGGTTGCACTTAATACATATGGTGACTTGTCTTTTTTAAATCATATGATAGATATGCCTGCTGAAATTGTTGAAGCTTTTAATAAACTTGAAGCACTTGGATTCAATAAGTCCTTATTAAAGAGCATAATATGAAACCAATAAAAGGACAACATGTTCATATTCTATTTAAAAATGGAACCAATATAAATGGTATCGTTGAATTATGGTCAGATAAAGAATCTCATTTAAAATCTATTAGTGGTAATAATGATATTATAATTTTTAATACAATTGAAAATGTTATGATGGTTATCTTAAATAAAGAAAAACAAGCCGAAGAAAAGAAAGAATTATCAAAAAAATTTGAAGCGACATATAACGCTCCATCAGATGATGACCTTAGAAATAAAAATTTAGCTGATTTAAAAAATCTATTAAATCAACAAGAAAAAGAAATTATAATAGAAAAACTAAGCTCGCATCATATAACTGATGTGGCGGGAGTAAAATATGGAGTTCCAGGATTTTTCAAGAAGCAAGGCTCTTAACCATGTGCCACAAAGAAAATTGGACGAAAAATTATCTGAAATTAAAGATAGTAATTTGGAAGATTCAATTAAAAGATTAAAATTAACAGCTTTCAATAGATATTTTGAAAGCAATATTCCTGCAGAGTATTGGGGTCTTAAAATGGAAAAAGATTTTCATGGCGACCCAAGACTTTTAAAACTATATAATGAATATGTTAATTCAATTAAAAATAATTATATTAATGGAAAATCTATTTGTTTGGCTGGTAACCATGGTTTAGGAAAAACATTTGTAGTAACTTCTATTCTAAAAAAAGTAGTACAAAAAGGATATAGTGGACTGTATACTACGCTTAGTGATATTGTTAATGTGTTATTGCAATCTTCTAATGAAGAAAAATTCACCTCTCGTCGTGAATTAAATATGGTTGATTTTTTAGTTATTGATGAATTTGACTCTAGATTTATTCAATCTGATAACGCAGCTGATTTATATGCACGAACATTAGAGGGCATATTTAGAACTCGAAGTCAAAATAAAATTCCAACATTAATGTGTACAAATAGTCCAAATATAATTGAAACATTTAATGGTTCATTAAAAAATAGTGTTGATAGTTTATTTAATGGATATTTAAATATATTTCCAGTGTTTGGCGAAGATTATAGAAAAAAGGGAGATTAATTGAACACTATAGATTTAGACCTATCTATTCTTAAAGTACTTGTCTCAAATAAAAGACAAGCGCTTGATTTCGTTAATGATTGCGATACCAAATTATTTGGATCTTCTTATTGGAATTTTGCTAATTTATTGGTTGGATATATTAAAACTTATAAAGACATTCCAACATTAAGAGTTATAGAAGATAGATTATCTAAAGGTAAAAATGAAAAGATAATTGAAAATGTTAAAACAATTTGGAAACAATTAGATTCCATATCATATGATGATAAAGAGTATAAATATGATTTAGAAAAATTGAAGAATAGATATTCTGAATTAGAAATATCTAATGCTGCTGATGAACTTTCAAAAATGCGTGAAGGTGCAATAGATATAAAAAAAGCTACATCTAAATTACAAACAGCATTACAAAATATCAAAAGCGTTACACAAACAAAAACATATGAAAGTAAAGATATTAAAGAATATTTGCCCTTATTCGTAGATAAATTTAATTATAAAAAGAACAATCCAAACATAGATTCTGGAATTAAAACTGGATATTCTTTTTTTGATTTTTCAACTAATGGTGTTAAAGAGGCTGATTTTATTATTATTGCTGGAGAGTCTGGGTTTGGCAAAAGCTTATTTCTTAGTAATATTGGTATACAAACTTGGTTGCAAGAAAATACAGTTGATAAAATAGATAATTTTTCTACTGGAAAAAATATTATTTATTTTTCTTTAGAAATGCCATTTGAAGATTGTTTTATTAGAGTATTAAGTAGGCTATCTGGAATACCAGCTAGAAAAATAGAAAACGCTACCATTAATAAAGAGGAAAAAAATAAACTTAAAAAAGTTTTAGATTTTATAAACGCCTATCCTTATCAATTTAAAATTGTTGACATTCCAGATGCTTGCTCAAATGATTTAGAAAAAATTATGGTTGATATGGGCGTTAATTTTGATATTTTATTTGTTGATTATATTGGTATTATGCGAACTAATGAAGATAAAGAAGAGCAAGATTGGCTTAAACAAGGAATTATAGCTTATGAATTAAGAGCAATTGGTAGAAAATATAAATTGCCAATATTTTCGGCGGCACAATTAAACAGAAAATCTTCAACCAAAGATGCTTCAGATAATATAGGGTTAAATAGGCTGGCTAGATCGGGAACAATTGCCACTCATGCAACTACTGTAATTCAAATAGAAAATCGTATGAATGAAGAAAATTATCCAGATTTTATATACCATATAATTAAACAAAGAAAAGGAATTAAAGGAAAAGGGAAATTAATTAAAAATCTTTCTTGTGCTACTTTATTAGACATTTCTCCAAGTGAAAATGGAGAAATAGATGTTAAATTTACAAATTATAATGATGATATTTCTCAAGAAATGGATAATATTGAGCTGTCGTTATGAAAAACACTATCCACCTACTAATAATGCGGATTTTCTGGCATAGCTTATGCATCTTATGAGCATTATATTGCTGGAGATTGGTAAATTATGAAGCCTGGTTATGAAATTGTTGGTATCGCTACTAGAGTAGAAATAGATGAAAAATCTGGCAAACTATTTTTAGTATTTGAAATAACCAATGAAAAACATAAACAGTTAATTAAAAAAGATTGGACCCAGGATTTTGAATTTAAAATAATAGATAAAACATTGGTTGAAGAGGAATAATTTAATGCCTGACTACGAACATATTTGTACAGATAACTCTTGTAAATTTGAATGGGAATCAACATACTCAATTAAAGTAGACCCTCCAAAAATTTGTCCTAAATGTGGTAAAGAAACCGCTAAAAGATTAATTTCACTTAATGGAAAAGGTGTGGTAGAATTAGTTGGTCATGAATTGGCTGCTAAAGTAAAAGAAGATACTATTAAACTTAAACAAGATATGTATTCTAATGCTAATATTTACGCATCGATGATAGGAGAAGATAAATATCATGCTTTACAAACAAAGCTTGATAGACAAAAAAAGAAATGAAAAAACAAACTAAAG
>Ga0315284_10000788_pt1 | contig 43530 bp, 49 predicted proteins | sample YL17G09_16_MG_FD_203696 | JGI IMG/M metagenome (GOLD analysis project Ga0315284, IMG submission 203696) | Sediment microbial communities from Yellowstone Lake, YNP, Wyoming, USA - YL17G09_16 | ecosystem: Environmental > Aquatic > Freshwater > Lake > Sediment | place: USA: Wyoming | collected...
TATCAATAACAAAATTTTTTTCTAATACATATTTTGCATTATATTTTTGGCTAAAATTTAACCATTTCCATACATTATCTAAATCAATTACGAAATCTGTTTTTTGGTCACAATTAAGATAACAAGTATTGTCTTTAAGTTGTTATTTATAATATTGTTTTTATTTTTAAAAGTAAAAGCATTTGTTAATGAAACTGGACGACAATTTGGACCAGCTCTTTTTTAATACTTTTTGTCGCTGAGACGGACAGTTCCTCACGTTTTTTTCGGGTCTTTGAATTATCAGTCACAATCTCCTTTCGTTTGGAAGTACTATTACGATTATTCATATCTTTTTCAATCTCAATATAATTTTGTTCAATGTAATCTATCACCTTGTTTTCGAGTGCCCATTTGAAAAAATTAAGTTGTCCAATAGTGGTTTCAATAAATTTTCCATTTGTGTATGGAATACTTATTCTATCCCATCGGCAGAACGGATCGAATCTTTTTTTACTATAAGCTTTCAACTTTAGCTTGTAATCATCGTATACTTTAAATCGTCGGGTAACATTATCGGCGCTTGCTTCAATTACATAAAGTGTGTAATATTTTTTAGAATAATTGGTTGCAAACCAATCCACAATACGAAGTGATATTTTAGATTCTCCGGTGATAAGTTTTAGCATTTTATCTAAATTATTTATGGGGTTATAATTCCCATTTAGGTCATCTGTTTTATAGAAGGTCATTAAGTTTTTGAGCAATAAATCATTTTGAGTGGTATAATTACAATTCATTATTAAGTGTTTAAATGATTTATTTAAGTTGTTTTATTTTTAAATATAATAAAATTAATATCTAAATAAATATTATATGTCTGTTTCTTTTATGGATCGTTATTTTGGACCTTTGCCAAGAGAATTTTGTGTTTATTTTTATGCTCTATCGGTATTATTTTCGGTTATGTTTGTGACAAGTGTATTTTCCATAGGTTATTTTATGGTTACAAATATTAAGAAGGTTGATGCGATGTTTATTATGAACTCATTATTGGTTCTTTTGAATACATTTTTAGCATATTTAGTAAATCGATTACTTCATACTATGTGTGTTAAAAGTATTTAGGATGTTGTTAGTTTAAAATTAATTAGTTTCTTTAGAATGTGTATTAACTGGTTTTAAAAACATATCGTGTGATACAATATCATTTACATAACTTGTTTGTAAAAACGGATTAAACCCTCTTTGTGCAATCATTTCGCGATCAGCTATTTTGGTATCTAGGTCTTCACGTTGTGTTTCATTTATATTTTGATTTCTTGAAAACATTGTATTTGTTATGTTAATTAGATCTGTGTCTTGATTAAAAAATGATTTATCTGCTAAAGATTGATTCATTGCGTTTATTTGTGAATTAGGTCCTTGTCCTTTTTCTGATTCTGATTCTCGTCCCTTTAATCTTTCACTTTTATAATAAGCTTCTCCTATACTCCATTTCCACGTATACATATTATAATATTTATGTCTTAAATAATATAATATTAAACTTAATTAAAATCAGTCTTCTTTAATAATTACCATATTTTTTGTAAACATAAATGCATCCTTGTTAGTTCTTCTTCTTTTGAGATTACATTCTAAACAAGATATTACTACATTTCCGCTATTATGACCAATATTGTTATCAACTCTATCCAATGACCATTGTTTCATCTCTCTTACTCGTTCATATAAAATATATACTTCACTTGAACAATAACAACATTTTAAACTACACGTTTGTAATAATTGAACTGTTTCTTCATAACTAACAAATTGTTGTTCATTTAATTTTTTTTTAATAATATCTTGTTGTTTATAATTACATAATTTATTTTTTATATGAGATGTTAATTTCGATTTATATTTGTCTTTATCTTCGTTAACTATAAATCCATCACATATTAAATTAATTAATTGTTTTTGATGAGTTAATTCTTCATCATTTAATCCCCAGGTTTTCGTTTCAACTCTCATTTTTATTTCTTTTTCGAAATTAATTTTTTTTGTCCTACTCTGATGAGACTTATTTTTTTCAGGTTCAATTATTATTAGTTTTTTTATATTATTATCCATCTATACATTATTTATATTATAATTTTGAATATAAATACACATAAAAATAAATAAACACACAAAAAATCTGAAGAGGTATTAGCATTTAAGTTTTATAAAATTGTATATATAATGTAATCAATATAAACATTATTTTAAATATATATAGTTTTAATATAATATAAAAAAGTGAGTTAAACCTTATTTTACAATATACTATATAAGATGAGTAAAGAAACACAAACAACTGTTTGCAATGAATTGAAAACGCTTAAATATAAATCTATGATCTTAAATGGTATTCCTTGGCCAGAAAATAATTCTTCAAGTAACCTTTCAAATTTAGACAAATTTCTTGAAAATGAAAAAATAACAAATTCAAATGAACCATGGAGTAAGTTAGATAAAACCGCAAAAATAAGAAAATTATATATATTTGCGGATAATTATAAGATTACAAATAATTTAACTCAAATTGAATACGATGAATTAATTACATTTTTTAAAGATTGTCTTGATAAAAAGAAGTTACAACGTGTAAAAGATGTCAATTATAATAAAGATACTGGTGAAATTAAAGATATACCAGCTTTATTTCATAATAAACCTTCTAATCACTTTACTCTTAAAAACATTGATAAAAGAGTCTCCACTTTAAAAGGATTGGCTCCAAAGAAAAAGCAAGGAACCGCAAAAAATATTAAAAATGATGACTCTGACTCTGAAAAAGAGAGTTAATAAATATATTATATAATAATATAAACATAAACTAACATATTATATAATATGACTAATACATTATATGATATAACGGATTTAATTGTCGTCGAAGAAAATATATGTTTTTTCAATGAAGAAGAACATATTGAATTATACCAAATGTGTTTACACTTAATGGATGAATTTATTAATGAAAATCCAACCATTATTACTGAGCCAGAATTTGAAGAGTTTTTTGATGAAGATATATGTGAAATAGTTCATTTGCATTTTGACCTTGATATATTTTATAATGATGATGCCGAGGAAGAAATTGATGATATTATTGAACAAGCCAAAAGTGATTTTTTCGAATATTTTTTATGTCCCCGATCTCACTCAGAAACAATTATTTTACAAGAACCCAATTCCAACTTCGTGGAAAAACAAATAAATATATTAAGAAATAAACCACAGCCAACCCAAAGAACCAAAGAATGGTATGAATTTCGCCATAATTTAATTACAGCATCCAATGCATATAAAGCATTTGAAAATCAAAACGTAAAAAATCAACTTATTTATGAAAAATGTCAACCATTGAACCAAAGTTTATTTGAAGAGTGTAAGCAAATTACAATGGTAAATGTCAATACGACTCTACATTGGGGACAAAAATATGAACCATTATCTGTAATTATTTATGAACATTTATATAATACAGAAATAGAAGATTTTGGTTGTATTCAACACGAGACATATCCATTTTTAGGAGCATCCCCCGATGGAATAAATGTTGATAAAAAATCAACAAGATATGGTCGTATGTTGGAAATAAAAAATATCGTTAATCGTGTAATTAATGGAATTCCAAAGAAAGAATATTGGGTTCAAATGCAATTACAAATGGAAGTATGTGATCTCGATGAATGTGACTTTCTTGAAACAAAATTCACGGAATATACAGATCATACAACATATTTATCAGATACATCAATTGAATTATACGAAGATGAAGATGGGTTGGAATTTCAAAACACTTGTGTATCAAAAGATAACCAAATGAAAGGTATAATTATATATTTTCACACAAAAGAAGGTAAACCATTTTACTTGTATAAACCATTAGACATAATTCATCCCAAAGAAATGGAAGAATGGCAGGAAAAAAATATTGATAATTATCAAAATTCTGAATATAAATATATTTTTATTAAAACTATTTATTGGAAATTAGATATTTTGAGTTGTGTGTTAGTTTGTAGAAATAAACAATGGTTTAAAGATAATATTCCTTTGTTACAAGATATATGGACCATTATTGAAAAAGAAAGAATTAGCGGTTATGAACATCGAGCGCCTAATCGCAAACAAAAAAAGACATTAGTTGAAAATACAACAAACACCGGTTCAGGATGTTTATTACAATTTAATAAAGAAACTGGCAAAATCAATGTAATTAAAAAGGACATTGATAATACTGTATATATTCCTATACTAGATATACAATTTAATTAGTATTTAATATAAAATATTTTGATTGGTTGGAATTGAAAAAAATAATTTATTTGGTTCACTTCTGAAATATCCTACTCTAGCTCCCTCTCCTTCTTCCGCTTCAGGTAAAGGTGTAATAATATTTGTTTTTGCGTTTTTATTATCTTTATACGCCGCTCCGCAAAAATCAGCACGAATACAATTTCCTTGGTCCGGATTACGGTGATGTTTCAAATTGTTAGTTATTTGTTTAAAAGAACCTAGACTAAACACAGGATAGTGCCACCATATTTCATCATAATTATAATCAGATGTTTTATTTTTTCCTATTTGGGGAAACTCATCTAATATAACTTGATTAACAGACTTAGGAAAATAACCAGGATTTAAAAGTCCACTAAATCCTTCATTAAATCCTCTAATAAATGGAGCTAAAAATAAACCTACTACTATTATTCCTATTAAAAATGTAATACTTTTTCCAAACGTGTCAATTTTATCTTTCATATAATATAGAATTATATAAAAACTTATTAATTTAATTTATGAAAACTGACTTAAAATTAAATTACCATATATATATAATATGATGGAAAATACCGATATGCGTGTTACAAAAAGAAACGGCAAATTGCAGGAGATTGCATTTGATAAAATTTTAACAAGAATTAAAAAATTAGGTCAAGAAGCTTCCATACAAATTAATTATCAACAACTAGTTATGAAAGTGATTGATCAGTTATATGATACAATTCCAACCACCAAAATTGATGAATTAGCCGCAGAGCAATGTGCCTCTCTTTCTACATTAAATACCGACTATGGCACCTTAGCTGGACGCATTGTTGTTTCCAACCATCAAAAAAATACCAATGATAAATTTAGTGATGTTATGGAAACATTATATATGTTTATTGATATTCACGGAGAAACATATCCTCTTGTATCTGAAGACCTTTGGAATTTTGTAAAAAAATATAAAACAGAAATTGATAATATTATTGATTATAATCGAGATTATTTAATTGACTATTTTGGATTTAAAACACTTGAAAGAGCATATCTTTTTAAAAAAAATGATATAATTATTGAGCGTCCTCAACATATGTGGATGCGTGTTTCTATAGGCATCCATGGAGACATTACAAATCCCAACTCATTAAAGCTTGTTGAAGAAACATATAATTTAATGTCACAAAAATATTTTACTCACGCTACACCAACATTATTTAACGCAGGAACACCTCGACCTCAATTATCTAGCTGTTATTTAATAGCTATGGAAGAAGATAGTATCGATGGTATTTACAATACCTTAAAAGATTGTGCATTAATTTCTAAATACTCTGGTGGAATTGGACTTCATATTCATAATATACGCGCTAAAAATTCACATATTAAAGGAACAAATGGAAAAACAGATGGTTTAGTGCCAATGTTGCGTGTATTTAATAACACCGCGCGCTACGTAAATCAATGTTTTACTCCAGACACTTGGGTATATTCCAAAAGAGGACCTGTACAAATGGAAAATATAACTACAAATGATGAGTTAATCACAAATGATGGGTCATTTAAAAAAGTAAACGAAATTATAATAAATCAAGTTGATAAAGAAATTTTAGAAATTCGTATTACTAATTCAATGTTTCCAGTTAAAGTAACCAAAGAACATGAACTTTATTTAATTAAAAATCAAACAAAAATGTTAAATTATAACGTCATTAAAAATCGTCTCCAACAAAAAATAATAAAACCAGATTATTTTACTGCATCAGAATTATGCGAAAATGACCTTGTTGGGTTTCCTTTACCTACTTTTGAAAAAGATAATGATTTAGATGACATTGATTACTATAAATTTTATGGAATGATGTTAGGCGATGGTCATATATGTAGAAATGAAAGAGAATCAGGCATAACCCTCGGTTTAGAGGCAAAATCAGATTTAATAGAATTTACAAGACAATTTTTAACAAAAAGAGATATAAAATTCTGGGAAAATTATAAAAACAATTGTGTAGCTATAAAATGGTCTAATTATAATAATACGACACTTGGGTTATCTAGAGAAATATTATATGACAATAATGATGATAATAATAAGCAAATAACAAATGATTTTTTACATTTACCTAAACACAAAATAATTAAAATAATTGAAGGTTTATTAAGAACAGATGGTTCTAATTTAAAAGAATTATATTTTTATAATACCTCGCAAACATTAATAATGCAATTAAGATATTTATTATTACGACTTGGGGTATTGACATCTGGTAATGTTCAAAATAATATTGGAAAATCCCATATAACTTGTTATGGAGATACAATCACATATAAAAAAATATCATATTGTTTAAGAATTCCCAAACATAATGTTTTAAGAGAAATTTTAAATTTTACAAATGAACAAGGTAAATTTTTTAAATATTTCGAATGGAATGGATTTCTGTGGGGGAGAATTAAAAAAATTAAACAACTTCATTATAAAGGCTCTGTATATGATTTTAATATGATTGATAATCATAATTATTTAACAGATATGGGGTTAGTTCATAATTCTGGAAAAAGGAATGGATCATTTGCTATCTATTTAGAACCGTGGCACGCAGATATTTTTGATTTCTTAGAGTTACGCAAAAATCACGGCGACGAAGAACTGAAAGCACGTGACCTATTTTACGCTTTATGGATTTCAGATTTATTTATGGAAAGAGTTAAAGAAAAGAATGGTAAATGGTCTCTTTTTTGCCCACACGAATGCCCTGGGCTATCCGATGTATACGGAGAAAAATTCAATGAATTATATAAACAATATGAAGTCGAAGGTAAAGCACGTAAAACAATTAATGCCAGAGATTTATGGTTTGCCATTTTAGATGCTCAAATGGAAACAGGCACACCTTATTTATTGTATAAAGATGCGTGCAATATTAAATCAAATCAGAAAAATTTAGGCACTATAAAATCGTCAAATTTATGTTGTGAAATAATTCAGTACTCCGATAACAAAGAAACCGCCGTATGTAATTTAGCTTCAATTGGTCTACCATCTTTTGTTAACGAAACTAACAAATCATTTGACTTTAACCATCTTCACTATGTAACAAAGGTCATAACTAACAATCTAAATAGAGTCATTGATATTAATTTTTATCCGACGGAAAAAACAAGAAATAGCAATTTTAAACATAGACCAATTGGCATTGGAGTTCAAGGGTTAGCCGATACATTTGTTTTATTAGATATTCCATTTCATTCCGATGAAGCAAAGGAACTTAATAAACAAATATTTGAGACCATATATCACGCTGCTTTAGAAAAAAGTAATGATTTGGCAATGGAAAAAACAGAACAACTACAACAATTGGATCCGGAGTTATTAATTGAACTCGGATATTCTAGAACAAATAAAAACTTATTAGGAGCATATAGTTCATTTGAAGGATCTCCTGCTTCACAAGGTATTCTTCAATTTGATATGTGGTCGGTTACTCCTTCTTTGTGTCGATACAATTGGACTCATTTAAAAGAAAAGATTATTAAATATGGACTTCAAAATTCGTTGTTAGTTGCACCAATGCCAACCGCATCCACATCTCAAATTCTGGGTTTTAATGAATGCTTTGAACCATTTACAAGTAATTTATATAGTCGACGAACTCTTGCAGGAGAATTTGTCGTTGTTAATAAATATTTAATGCGTGAATTAATCCAATTAGGTTATTGGAATGAACAGATCAAAAATAATATTATCACAAATAAAGGTTCTATTCAACAATTAACTATTTTACCACAGCATATTCGAAATAAATATAAAATTGTTTGGGAAATTCCGATGAAACATCTTATTGATATGGCGGCCGATAGAGGCCCATATATTTGCCAAAGCCAGAGTTTAAATTTATGGATGGAAGATCCTGTCTATAACAAACTAACATCAATGCACTTTTATGCGTGGGAAAGAGGATTAAAAACAGGTATATATTATTTAAGAAGAAAAGCGAAACATCAAGCTCAACAATTCACAATTGAACCAGAAACGAAAGAAAATGTCGAAGAACAAGAAGAAATCTGTGAAATGTGTTCTGCTTAATATTTTTTGCTTTTTCTTGATTTCTTCTTTTTTTTAGATGTTTTAGTTTTCTTTGTTTTCTTTGGTTTATGAGAAATTTGTTTAATATAATTAGTTATAATAGGATTTTTTTCATATATATCAATAGAATATTTATATTTACAAAAAACTCTTAAACATACAACTGCATCAACTAATGCGTTATGTAATTTTTTTTCATTTAATGTATTACCAAAAAAATGCTTATAAGCTTCTAATAATTTAGGCCTTTTAATTTTATATTTCCCATTTTTATCCTTATATTTCAATTTGCAAATCTGTTTCGTTTTCGTCATTGTGCATTCAAAATTATCGTCATCCATCATATATTGAATTCGTGGTGAATCATTTTTTTCTGATAAACGCAATAATTCAGCAATTACTATTTTTCTATCATATATCACGTGATGTCCTACAATAATATCCACTTGTTTAATATCACGGAAAAACTCATTTAATGCATCCTTTATCGTCGCTCTATTTTCAGGAAGAACATTCGCTATTTTTTCTTTAGTAATATGGTGGACCGATATACTACCTTTCGTAATATTTACGTCATCTGGAATATCAATATATTTATTAAATATTTTAACACTATTAGTTTCAGTATCGTATAAAATATAACTCAATTGAATAATAAATGGCCACACATCAGGCTTTATATTCCACAATGTTTTTACATTATTAGAATTTAATTCTTCTGGTGGTAATCCTGTCATCTCAGTATCAAACGCACACACTTTTACCATTTATATAATAAGATAAAAAATATTATATGAATCATTTTTTATAACGTGTTTATAATGTTTTAAGCAAATTGTTTACAAATTCCAAACGTCTTTCTATGCCACTTAGTAATTCCATATTTTTTTATTCCATCCATATGTTTTTTTGAACCATAACCTTTATTTGAATCAATACTATAACGTTCTATTAATTCCGGATTTTCAATACAAAGTTCCTCAATATATTTATCTCTTGATACCTTTGCTAGTATAGAAGCCGCTGCAATAGAGGTATATTTATTATCACCTCCTTCAACCATTTGACATTTTATACTTTCAAATTTTGTTTTTGTTTTATTTAATATTGAATAAGGTTTAAAATAATTTCCATCAACCAATAAAAGTATGTTATCATAATCGATATCCGTTTTACTTGATAATTGAGCAAGCACATTTTTAATACCTTTATGCATTGCTGACTGCGTTGCTTGTAAAATATTTATATCGTCAATCGTTTGTTCATCTTCATATTCAACAGCCCAAGCTATGGCGTTTTCTTTTATATATTCAGCAACATTTTCTATTTTTTTCTTACTAGTAAATTTTTTACTATCTTTCATTAAAGAATGATCAAATATATCATCTTTAGGTAAAACGGCTACTCCAGCATAGACCCTACCAAACATTGGCCCTCTTCCTGCTTCATCTATACCTATTTCAATAATTGTTGTATCCGACATAAACATTTGTTTTAATGGCTCAACCATTTTCTTCTTTTTAATAATAGGGATTATTTCAATTACTTTTTCAATTTCTTCTTCATATTGTTTTGTATTCGTAGCTTTAATAGCTTTAAGAGTTTTATTATCATTAACATCCGTAGATTCATCATCCGAATCATCAATAATAATAGCACTAACCCAATCGTCTTTATTGTTCATTGACATTCTTAGTTTATATATTTATAATTAAATAAATATATAATTAAATAAATCAATTTTTTTCACTATATAAATTATACAATGAAGGATGAGTATTGTTTAATATTTTTTGTTATTTTATTATTAGGATTAATTTTATGTTCATTTTTAAGCGGAAACGAAACTATTGAAGGTATGGAAGATAGTTATTACAGCAAAACATTTTATGGAGAAAATGGTGCATCCGCTCAATTTCAAAAAGACACTAATGGCAATTATAGTCTTATCGTTACAACTAGTAATGGAACTACTACATACACCCGCGGAACATCTGATAATACTTATACAGGACCTGATGGAGCAACCGCCACTGTAAATCATTCAAATAATATTACTGTTATTAAAGTAAAGGATAAGAATGGGAATATTGTTTTAATACTAACAAATAATCAAAACACTGGAAATGCATCAGCCACTACACAAAATGGAAAAACTACTAGTTATGATAATTATAATCATTATGATGGAACATCCATTCCCAGTGTGTTTTATGGCCTTGATGGAGCAACTGCTAAAGTAATACAAACACCCAATAATAATACTATTGTTATAACTAACAAAAATGGAACCACTGAAATTTATTATATTGACACAAACAGCACTGATGCTAGCGTGTCTACTTATTATGGACCAAATGGGGGATCCGCTAAAATGATTACTGACAGCAACGGAAACAAAGCGGTTGAAATTACAACTCCAGATGGATCTAAAATTGTTTATACCGGCGACAATGTTAATAACAATGATAGTCAAGATAACACCATAAATCAATATGATTCTCAAAATAATACCACTGGTACAGATGTTAGTGCTTCCACTTATTATGGACCTCACGGCAGTCAATCTACAACACTAACAGGTCCTAGTGGAAATACATATTCTAGCTATGATTCATCTGCTTATTATAATTCTCAATCAAATGGAATTACACGTGCTCAAATTCCTTCAGGGGATGAAGATTTGTATATATTAAAGTCGCAAATTGTTCCTCCTGTTTGTCCAAAATGCCCATCTGTTATACAAAATTGTCCTGATAATTTTGATGCTACCAAATGTCCAGCTTGTCCTGCTTGTGCACGATGTCCAGAGCCGAATTTTTCGTGTAAAAAAGTCCCTAATTATAATGCGTTTAATCCAGACATAATGCCTGTTCCTATTCTCAGCGATTTCAGTTCGTTTGGCATGTAAAATATATATCAAAACAATATAAAGATTATACAATATATATAGCTAGACAAATGGCAACGACACCAGATAAGCTACAAAATGATTTAGACTTATATACATCTGTTTTAAAAAATTTCCTTGAATTACTTCAAGAAGGTAATAATAGTTATAAACATCCACAATCATATTTAGATTCTCTTGATGAGTATTTAGAAAACGAAGAAAAACATAATAAACGCGATGTAATTGTTTTTATACTAATGACTATTTATAATGAACAAAACAAATGTCGATATCATACGAATGACCCTATTGCTAAAACATTTGAAACTACTATTATTCAAGATAGTCTAACATTTTTATGGAATGATTGTAATATTGAATATCTGTTGAAAACAATAAACCATCTCTTAACATTTAAATTTGAACCACAACATTTTATTGAAAATAAAAACACTTTTGGTTGCGATATTGTGATTGATTATGAAGAATTCACTGATATTAATAAAGACAATGTAAAACAAGTTTATGAAAAATTTGCTAGTTATGTTCATTTAAATCGTTTTCGTAAAACAGATAGAGAACATCCATTGTATACAACATTTAAATTATTTGATGATATTGATTCTTATTTATTTTGTTTATTTTATTATTAGACCGCTTATATTACCTATGTTTCATACATTTTTTATCAATTTTAATGCTTTGACCCTTATTATTTTGAGGAACAATATTTAATATACATCTAGCTTTTTTGCCATATAATGGTTCTGTGCATCCTTTTTCCCTTTTATGTTTTCTTGTTTTGATATCGGAATATTTAAATACTTTCGGATTTTCATCGACACATCTCGCCCTAAAATGTTCATATCTTTCTCTTACATCACAATATGATAAGTTTGACCTTTTTTTAAGCATTTTATTTACCAATTCGTGTAAATCATAAATATAACGAGAAAAACTATCGCGGGATTCCATATCAGACATTTTTAAAGGCAAATGTTTAAAATTCATTTTTAAATTTTTCCTACACGCTCCACACGGTAACACATTTTGTAATGATAAAACATAATTTCTATATTGATTTTTCTCTTCGTTAGTTGGTTTTACTGGATAATTGAAACTAATTATATGAAGAGAGTGCCAGATAGCTGGTCCCCAAACACTTGTTAGAAATCCATCCCCTGAATAAAAATCTCCTTTTTTAAACACTCTTTTTGTCAACTTATTATGTCTATTTTTTTTACGTGTCTTTCTCATTTATATATAAATATAAAAAATAAAATATAAATATATTTTAACTATGGCTTCTTTAAATACATCGTTAAATACATCTTCCATCATTGTTGAATTTTCAAAATCTACCCATAATGTGTGTATGTGTCTTGGTGTATCTGTAATACTTATTATATTATTTATTCTAACACCATTAAATACATTTAGGTTACCATCTATGTTTGGTAAAATAATTATTATAGCTCTTTTAGGATATACTTTATATTTTAATACTCAACAAACTAACAAATTTGTTAATCACTTTAATGTAAATATTTGGAATGACAAATGGAATCATTTAAAAACCAATATATTATGCGGTTATATATTTTCTATTTTTGTATTGGCTCTTATTATTTCAGTAATTCGACACTTTTTTTGAAATTAAAATAATATTTAGGTATATTCGTTTAAACGATTCTATATAATTTATTCTCATTTAGTATATAATGAATAATAATTTTCAATCAATGTCACCAAATTATAATTCTCCTTTTTCAAAAACTGGAGGAAGTATTAAAGATTTATTCACAAGACAAAATATTATAATTTGTGTTTGTGTTGTGTTATTTTTAGGGTTTGGTATTTATGCATATAAACAATATGCAAATTCAAACACTTTATTTCACGCGAACAGAGAAAATATACCAAAAGAACAAAATTCTAATAAAACAGCCACATTAATGTTATTTTATGTTGATTGGTGTCCACATTGTAAGACTGCTAAACCGGAATGGGATTCCTTAAAGAGTGAATATGATGGCAAATCAATAAATGGTTACACAATACATTTTGCTGAATATAATTGCACTAATGAAAGTGCCGAAGTTTCTCAACTAATGGATAAATATACAATTGAAGGTTATCCAACAATTAAATTATCAAAAGACAATCAAATTATTGAATACGACGCTAAACCAACCAAATCAACTATGGAACAATTTTTAAATACTGTTCTTTAATTGTTAAATACTTATCAATAAATGGAATAGCATCTTGTTCACCCATTTCAATCCATTCGCGTCTTAATTCTTTATTTTTTATTACTTCTTGAATAAAATCTAATGTTAATGGATTTTCTAAAATATAACAAATAACAGTGTTATCTATATTTTCTATTTTAACAGTGTCTCGTATAAAATTCATAGAATTAATGGTTGAACATACTACATATTCTAATAAAGACGTCTCTGCAGTAATCTCCGCATTTTTAAAAACACCATTTTCTTCATCACGTAAAAATTTAATTCCTAATATCTCATCTTTATTATTATTAGCCATTAAACATTGATTTAATGGATAGTTACACATAACTCCCCCATCAATATAACATTTATTATCTATTATTGTTGGCATAAATATTCCTGGCAATGATGAAGACATTGTTAATGCTTGTAGTAAACTTAATTCTGGATGCGTTGTATGTGAAAGTTCAATCGTCTCAAACTTATTTAATTCAAATGTAATAATATGCAAATCGATTTTTGAAAATTCATAAAATTCTTGTAAAGTTATATTAATAGTAAGATCTTTTGCTTCTAATAATGGTTTAAACACAATTTCAGAAATTTTTTTATCAAATAATCCTTTATTATAATAAGAATTAAATATATGTTTAGCAGTTACTTTGAATGCATCTTGCCAAGGTCTATCAATAACATAAGTATTTAACGTTTCCCAATCATAATTCAGACAAATAAATGCACCAATAATAGAACCTATTGATGTTCCATATATTGATATGATATTCTCTTGTTTCCAAACACCTTCTTTTTGTAACTTTTCTAATGCGCCCAAATATCTTAACCCTAAAGGCCCTCCTCCACTTATAACTAAATGTTTTATTGTCATAATTACATAAATATGATTAATTTTAAATAATTATTTATGGTAATATTATATTATTTATAATATTTCCGAAAAAATAAAAATTATTTTTCTTTAAGGATATCAAATGGCAAATATTTTTACTTTGGAAAATTTCTCAGACTTTTCTGAAAAGATAAATATCGATGACTTATATGAAAAAAAACGTTTAATTGATTTAAGTAAGTTAGAATTATTTAAAAAAATCTTAAATCGTATTCACGTGAGAATTAGAACAACTTCCAGGTATAGTATACACGAAAAATTTTGTTGGTTTGTTGTTCCAGAAATTATTATTGGGGTTCCAAAATATGATCAAGCTGGGTGTATAGCATATTTAATGAATACATTACAAGAAAATGGGTTTAATGTAAGATATTTTCATCCAAATACCTTATTTATTTGCTGGGAACACTGGGTTCCATCATATGTAAGAAACGAAATTAAAAAAAAAACAGGTATTATTATCAATGAGTATGGTGAAAGAATCGAAGAAGAAAAACCTGATGAAGAAAATATTCAAAATGATATACAACAACTTAAAAATAGTAAAAAATATACTCCAATAACTTCATATAAGCCTTCAGGTAAATTGGTTTATAGCGAAGATTTACTTAATAAGATTGAAAATAAGATTAATTAATTATTTATTATTTATTATTTATTATTTATTATTTATTATATATATGAGAACAAAAAAAAATAATAGTAGTAGTAAGAGTAACGATAGTAAGACTCGCCATAGTAATAATACTAGAAAATGTATTCCATCTCAAAAACAATTAAAACATTATTGTAAAGAGCACGCAAATACTTTCAATCGATTTGAAGAAGAATATGAAAAAAACATTAATACAGAAAAGTATGGTGAAAATATTGAAAAATCATTAATTAAATTATTTAATACACCATTTACTCCAAAGGAATATAAACAAAAAGATGATTATTATACATATATAAACTATTCATGGATTAACGAAAAATCAGAAGAAACAAAAAAAATACAGAAATATTATGTTCAAATAGATAGTTTTAGGATAACTCAAGAAAAAGTATACTACGAATTAATTGATATTGTAAAAAACTATATAAAAAATAATAATACTCCCAAGTCAAATGCGATTAAAAAAGTATATAACTCTCTATATAATTTAGATTCAAAAATAGCAAAAGAATATGTCAACAAAGTTGTAACAAAAATAGACGATTTACTATCAAGAGAAACAATGTTTGAATTTTTCGGAGACATAAACCAAAATGAAATTGTTTCTTGGGGCTGTCCAATTGTTTGGAGTGTTTTAAAAGACGAAAAAAATGTAAAAAAATATATATCAACCATTTCAGCACCACAACTAACAATTTACGATTATATGATTTATATTGAAGATTCAACCGACGATCAAGAAACAAAAAAATACAAAAAAGAATTTAAAAATAGATATTTAGATTTTATTGATAAAATGTTTGACTTATGTTTAGATAAAGGTCACGAATTAAATGCAATCGATGTATGGGAATGTGAATATAGTATATTAGATGCATTAGGTTGTGACGAGGTAAAAGACGATCCGGAAGGATATAATGTTGTAACGAAAAATGAAGCCTTTAAAAAATATGGATTTGATTGGGATATATTTACAAAAAACATTGGTTATAAAAATACCCCTGATAAATTTATATGTTCAAGCACAAATTATTTAAAATGTATTATTAATACTTTAAATAAAGATAATGCCTGGAAAGGCAAGAAATGGAGGACATATTATATCTATATGATTTTAAGACAATTAATGCGATTTCACAAAGAATGGAGATTGGTATATTACGAATTTCACGGCAAATTTAAAAAGGGACAACCAATTCCTTATCCCAAAGAAATATATCCTGTTTTTGGCTTATCCTTTTGCTTCAATACCTTTTTAACAAACGAATATATTGAAACGAATAAAAAACAGCAATATATTGACTATACACATAATATGGCTGCTGATTTATTAACTGTATATAAAAGAATTATTAAACGAAATAAATGGTTATCTCCATCTACTAAAAAATATGCTTTATTAAAATTAGAAAAAATAAACTTACAAGTCGGTAGTCCAAAAATATTAAGAGACGATCCAATATTGGATTACAGTAATGATAATGCGTATTATAATCTTCAATTACTAGCGGTATGGAGATCAAAAAAATTTATTGAAATAGATGGAACATCGAGTGATATTGATATTCCTATTATTGATTGGGAAGAGTTTAAAATGGTTGGTAAACAATCATATATTGTGAATGCATATTATACGCCTACCGAAAATTCTATTTACGTTCCTTTAGCATTTTTACAAAAACCATTTATTGATCTTGATGAAAGAGGAATTGAATATAATTTAGCACATATTGGATACACTTTAGCACACGAGATGTCTCATTGTTTAGATGATTTAGGAAGTAAATATAATGAACAAGGAAACTTACATAATTGGTGGACAACACACGATCGTAATATATTTAATAGGAAAGTGAAAGATGTAGTTAAACAATACGAACAATTTGCCAGCTATGATGGTATAAAAATGGATGCGACTTTAAGCACTGGTGAAAATTTAGCAGATATTTCTGGTATAGCCATTTGCCAAGAATATTTAAGAGATTTTCAAGAATATCATGAAGATATTACTCCGATTCGCGCGGTATCATTTCACGCTTTTTTTATTTATTTAGCAGTTCAGGCAAGACAAAAAATATTCGATGAAGCAATAAAGGCGCAATTAAAAACAAATCCGCATCCTATGGATAAATATAGAGTTAATTGTCCTTTAGCTCGTTTAGAATTATTTAGAAGTTTATATAATATTAAAAAGGGAGATAAAATGTATTGGCCATCTACTGACACAATTTGGTAATTAAAAATTAGTATATTTAGAATAATTATTTTTTATATTTAGCGAATTATTCCATATTAATTAAAATATTTTTAATATTTTGAAATTATTTTTTTCTAAGGGTATTATATAATGGCTAAATCTCGTAAATATCGTAGTAGATCCGGCGGCAAACACGGCGGCAAACACGGCGGTAGATCTGCTCAGGCGGCTCGCGGTAGATCTGCTCAGGCGGCTCGCGGTAGATCAATGAAAAGAACGGCTGCTCGTGGTGCTGCATCTGCTGCATCCGCCGCTAAATCTGCGTCTAAAGCCGCGTCTAAGGCTGCTTCCAGGGCTGCTTCTGCTGCCCGTAGTTCTTCTGCAACTCGTGCCGCATCTGCTGCTAAATCCGCCGCTGCTGCTGCTCAAAGAGCTGCCCAAGCCGGACGTAGTGCTTCCGCTGCTGCTCAAAGAGCTGCCCAAGCCGGTCGTATGTAAATATTCATTTGAGTAAAATATAAATTTATATTATTTAGTAATAATATAAATGACAAGTAAAATACGAACAAAATATAAAAATAAAACCCAAAGATGTAACAAAATTGCAAAGGATTTTAACAAAACGACACCAAGATGTAATAAAAATGCGATAAAAGGAACACAATTAAAATGTAAATTAAAATCTTGCAAGGCTAAAATGTATCAATCGGTATATGGATTATCCGAAGGAGGAAGTATTCGTTCAAATTCTTATTCCTTTTCTTAAAGGCTCTTTAAGTTGTTTTACAATATATATATTATTTTGACTTAAAGACTCTTTAAGTTGTTTTACAATATATATATTATTTTCGGATTTTTCCTGCAGCCATTGCTGATACAGGCATATCATATTTTAGACCTTGATGTTTATTTATATTTTCATTCGTTAATTGTTTTTCAATATTTCCTTCTATTATAATTTTCATTTTTCCTTCTTGTAAATTGTATTCCGGGTTTTCAGTATTTTCTTTTGGTATTTCTATATATTCTTTTGGTATTTCTATATATTCTTTTGGTATTTCTATATTTTCTTTTGGTATTTCTATATTTTCTTTTGGTTTTTCAGTATTTTCTTTTGGTATTTCTATATATTCTTTTGGTATTTCTATATATTCTTTTGGTATTTCTATATTTTCTTTTGGTATTTCTATATTTTCTTTTGGTTTTTCAGTATTTTCCATATTTTTCACCCTTTCTTTTAATTTCTTTAACTCTGCTGACTCTGGTATGTCATCATTAAAATATGTTTCTTCTCGTTTTTTTTCAAGATATTGCGTTTGATTTTGAAGTGTATCCAATATTTTTTGATCTACTATTGCCTCATATATATTCAACCCATTCACATAGTTTACCTCACACGTTAAATATAATTTAATTATTAGTGATCTTGCCTCAATTACTACATCTTGTAAACTGTCTTCCGTTAAAGAAGGATTAATACGTATTTGTTTTTTTTTCATTTCTGGATCTACTACATAAACAAAAAGACGATTAATTATTTTTAATAATTCTTCTTGATTTTTATTTGCGGTTTGAATCATTTTTTTCAAATTTTCAGCATAGTCATTAAATAATTTATCAGTTAAAGAACCCTTTATTTCACGTGTTAATTTTGGATTTACACCTCTACAATGTTCCTTTTTATGGTATTTTTGTAATTTTATGTCACTAAATTTTGTGATCGTTTCTGGCATAACCTTTTCTCCAGTAAACACATTATAAAATATCTGTAAATTATATAAATACATCTCCTTTGTTTTTTCAGACATTTCCGTAAATTTTCCGGTATCAAAATCATAATTATCATCATAATATAATTCTTCTAATTCTGGAATACCCGGCTCATCTAACAAATCTTTATCTTTTCCATCATCACCTATATTAATATTACAAAAATCAGGACCAATAGTTATATCTCCATTAGCATCTGGCTCCAAGGGACTGTTATTTTCCAAGGGACTGTTATTTTCCAAGGGACTGTTATTTTCCAAGGATCTGTTATTTTCCAATGAATTGATACGATTACTACAAATATTTAATTTATAAATATCCACTTGGGCATCTTTGGGTATTTTACTCTTTTCATATAATGATGCACGAACCGTATTTCCTTCTGTATCCTTATATACATATATTGGATTTATAGTCGTTAATATTGCTGCAAAAATATGCGCAATTTTAATATAAAATTTAGAAATTCCCATACATACATTTTTTTTTTTATTTGGATTCTTTATATCCACCTTATTTAGCAAATCTTTATTAAAAAATATTATTTTATCTTTCTCATTTATTGGTGCTCCCTCTTTTGTCCTTTTAGATAAATATGTTATTTCTATATCAGTATAGTATCTTTCTATTATATCAGATGTTAGTATAACTAGTTTATCACAATATTCCTTATCATATAGTTTTCTTAAGCTCTTAAAATCCATTGTTAATATATAATGTGTTGCTATATAGTCTAATATTTCAGATATTGGTCTAGGCTCTAATTTATTATCTTCTTCTTCATTTGATGTTGAACTTCCAATTCCCATATATTATATATATTTAAAAAAGTGTTTATATATAAAAGTATTTATATAAAAAATAAAATTGATTTAAAAAAATATATTCTGTTTTATTTAAACAATGACTAATATGACTAATATTATGAATAATGAAAGAACTAAAAAGAACAAAGATAATAATTCTTTGTCTTTACAAGAAAAAGCTAATCTATGGAATGTTTTCGACACTGAAATTATTAATCCAGATAAACCAAATAACACCTTAGAATGTTTATATAGAGTTGCCGGCGACAGAGAAAATTGCGAAAGGTGCCAATTTTCTTTAGCATTTTCCGATGAAGGGTTTCTCACTTGCACTAATAATAAATGCGGAATCATCTATAAAGATATATTAGATCATTCACCCGAATGGAGATACTATGGCGCTGATGATAATCAAAGCTCCGATCCCACCAGATGTGGTATGCCTATTAATCCTCTTTTAGAACAATCTTCTTACGGTTGTCGAGTTTTATGTATGGGCAAATCATCCTATGAAATGAGAAAAATTCGACGATATACCGAATGGCAGTCTATGCCATATAAAGAAAAATCACAATACGACGAATTTCAACGAATTACCATTTATGCAAATAATGCTGGCATTTCTAAGAAAATCATCGACGACGCTATTCGCTACCATAAAAAAATATGTGATTATGAACAATCTTTTAGAGGCGATAATAAAGATGGACTTATTGCAGCTTCCATTTATATCTCCTGCAGAATTAATAATTACCCTAGAACTGCTAAAGAATTAGCCGCCGTGTTCAACCTTGATGTCACCAGCGCTACTCAAGGCTGTAAAAATGCCCAAACTATTTTAAATATCCTCGAAAAAGATATGGATAATAAAGATAAAACCGCATTTTGTAAAACTAAACCAGAAGATTTCATTGAAAGATATTGCAGCAAACTTAATATTAATACTGAACTAACCAAATTATGCAAATTTATCTCCATAAAAATTGAAAAAAATAATTTAATGCCCGAAAATACACCACATTCCATCGCAGCAGGAGTTGTATATTTTATATCTCAATTATGTAATTTAAATATATCTAAACGAGAAGTAAGATTAATTAGCGAAATTTCTGAAGTTACCATTAATAAATGTTATAAAAAACTTGAAAAAATGACTGAAGAATTGGTGCCGTCTGTTATTTTACATAAATACACCCCGAAATCAACACAAACACCTTTACCTATATCTACATAATCCTTTATGTCATATTTAGTAAAATTCGTAATAAAAATAATAATAAAATACTAAACACAAGTATAATGTCAACCATTCCTAAAGTTGTATTTATTATTCCCTATCGAAATCGTCCTCAACATAAATATTTTTTTTCCAATTATTTGAAAAATATTATGAATGACAGCATTTTAAAAGATGATTATGAAGTCTATTTTTCTCACCAATGCGACCCACGTTCTTTTAACAGAGGAGCCACCAAAAATATCGGGTTTCTTGCCATTAAAGATAAATACCCAAATGATTATAAAAATATTACATTTGTTTTTAATGATATTGATACTATTCCCTTTTCATCCATTTTTGATTATGAAACCGTTTCGGGTATTGTAAAACATTTTTATGGATTTACATATGCCCTTGGAGGAATTGTTGCACTAAATGGCTCAGATTTTGAAGCAATAAATGGTTTCCCTAATTTCTGGGGATGGGGTATGGAAGATAACGTTTTACAAAATAGATGCGAAAAAATTGGTCTTAAAATTGATCGCACACAATTTTTCCCCATTGGAAATCCTAACATCCTACATTTATTCGATGGAGTTCAAAGAATTATTAATCAGAAAGACCCTTGGCGCGCTACTCACGATAATGGTATCGACGGAATACGAACTATTCATAAATTAATCTACAATATCGACACTGAATCCACTAATCCATTAGACAATGTCCATATTATTGATGCTAATAATATGTTTATTATCAATATATCCACCTTTATGACTGGAATTAAATTTGAAAATGATAACTATCATAAATATGATTTAAGAGAACCACCCAGAAAAATAATTCATCCTGATAAAATTAAAACGGTCACCTCAGAACATTTTACAGATGATTGGTCTAAAATACCTTTTTATCCAACCATTCAAAAAAAAAATGAAATGATACAAAAATATGGGAAAAATGAAGCTGAACAAATTATTAAATATAGTTATGATAATTCAACCGATCCAACTAAAGAAACTTTACCACCTTCACCTCCGCCTAAGTTTAATATTCCACAAAATATAAATAAGTATTCTCCTGCTTATGCTAGAAGTATTGCAGCAAAGCCAAGAGCAACCCCCAGTGCTAATATTCGTTTAGGCGGTGTTTATCGTTGAAACATTTTTAAAACATTATATAATTATTTTAATATAACATTTTTAAAACATTATATAATTATGTAAACATTATATAATTATGTAAACATTATAAAAACATTATATAAATTATTGTTATAATGACTATTAATTGTTTAGATGATATTAAAAATGCTTTTTACATCAATTTAGAACATAGAACCGATCGTAAAGAACACGTCGAACATCAATTGAATAATATTGGAATTAAAACTACCCGATTTAACGCTATAAAAATGACCAATGGCGCTATTGGATGTAGTTTGAGCCACTTAAAAATATTAGAAGACGCAAAGAAAAATAAATTAGACCATATATTAATCGTCGAAGATGATATCACCTTTCTCGATCCCTCATTATTCAAAACCCAAATAAATAAATTCTTTGAATTACATAATAATAATTGGGATGTAATACTATTTGCAGGCAATAATATGCCTCCATTTGAAATAATAGATGACACCTGTGTTAAAGTTAGCCGATGTCAAACAACCACAGGTTATTTAGTAAACGGTCATTATATTAATGTATTAATATCTAATATAAAAATGGGTCTTACACATTTAATAAATACACCTACTGAAGCAGTTAAATATGCTATAGATAAATTTTGGTTTGTATTACAAAATAATAGCAGGTGGTATTTAATTACTCCTTTAACAGTAGTTCAACGCGAAGACTACAGTGATATAGAAAAACGAGTAACAAACTATCAAGAATTAATGCAAGACTTAGATAAAGCCAAATTATTTAAGGCTATTAAAGAAATGCGTGATAAAAAAGTTATTAAATAATATTTACTTATAAATCGTTAAATAAATATTATTTACTTATAAATCGTTAAAATAATATAAGTTATTATTTCAATGTCAAGTAATAATAATTTAATTACATTCTCAACCTGTTGGTATATTTTGAAATCAAAATTTGATATTAAAACATATTTAATATGGATAACCAATTTATTGTCCATTGTTAGTAATTTTAATTTAGTTATCTTTACTGATTACATTTCATTAAAAACATTAATCAATTTAATTGATTTTACTAACAAAAACATAAAAATAATATTAAAACCTTTTGATTGTTTTTATACATATAAATATAAGGATTTTTGGATTAGAAATCACGAAAAAAGTAATTTAGGGCTACATTCACATATTGATTGGCAAGTAAATATGTTATGGAATGAAAAAGTGTTTTTGGTTAATGAAACAATACAAAATAAATATTTTGATACATTGTATTACGGTTGGTGTGATATAGGTTATTTTCGTAATCGACCAAATAATTTACATACTCATTTTTTAAAAAAATGGCCAAATAATTATAACTTATTAAATGGTCCTTTTAGTAAAAATTGTATACATTATGGCTGCGTTCAAAATAATATTTTCACTTATTCGTCTTTGCAAAATGATATCAAAACACACTATTTAAATAAATTAACAAATCAACCAACATATCAATTAGAAGAACCGTGTTTTGCAGGTGGTTTTTTTCTGTTAAAAAAAGAATTAATAGACACATATATGAAGTTATACGATGAAAAGCTTATGTATTATTTTACACACAATTTCACCATAAAAGACGACCAAACTATAATAATGGATCTCATTTTTACTAATCCAACTCTATTTTGCTCACATACCGAAGATAATTCTAAATTCGACAATTGGTTTATGTTTCAACGGTTGCTTCTTTAATTATTTTCGTTTTTATATTTAAAATTAATAATGATGGAAACGCATACTTATTATTTTTACCATCATATTGGTGATATCTTTCTATATCAATGTCATATTTATCAATTAATTTGTCAAAATACATACCATTACAAAAATAATTTATGATTAATAATGGTGAAAATATTAATCCTAATGAACAAATTACGCCTGATATTAATGGAATTGGCAGAGAATTGTATTTTTTATCGTCAAACTTAATAGAAAGCTTATTGGGCAAACATCCAACACAAAATCCCGAAACAAATCCATAAGAAACACTTGTAATAATTATAATCTTCATTTTTGGAGTTACAAAATTCATATTTTTTCCTTAAGTAGTTTTACTAATATATATATTCGGTTCTTTAAGTTGTTTTCAAAATATGTAGTATCTGTTCTTTAAGTAGTTTTACAAATAATATATTTCGGTTCTTTAAGTAGTTTTAAAATTAATATATATTGGATTTTTCAAATTTTCCAAAAAGTGATTTAGGTTTTCATTTTTGGACATTTATTTTTGTCCAATTTTGAAAAGTCAATCCTACTTTTAGAAAAACGATGCGCAAATGACGATTGTGACGGTAATGCTCTCATTTTCGTTTTTTTATGAAAAAAAGTGTTACCATAATTATTTTTATATATATTTATATAAAAAGGATTTAGGCATTTTTTATTCTATAAATAGAATAGAATTGAATGGAAAAAAATTCCGAAAATGCCGTAAAATATAGTTGTAAAATTTGTCATTTTATATGCTATAAAAGAAGTAATTATGCTATACATTTATCAACTGCAAAACATAAACATAGAACAATTTTGGACAATTTAGAACAAGAAATCGAACAACAACAAAAACTACAACAACAAATAACATTTTCAACACCTTTGTTTAGATGTAAAAAATGTGATAAAGAATATAAAGCACGAAACAGCTTGTGGTATCATGAAAAAAAATGCCAGTATGAAAAGCCTATAGTAAATGATTCAAAAGATAAAGACAGTATAATTAACCTATTACTAACACAAAATAAAGATTTAATGGATCTACTTAAGAATGGGATTATTAATAACACCAATAACAATAACAATATTACAAATATAAACAAAACAACTAACAATGATAACAAAACATTTAATTTAAACATATTTTTAAATGAAACGTGTAAAGATGCTATGAATATTGATGAATTTGTTAGTTCAATCAAAGTTAATCTAGAAGAATTGGAAAATACTGGAAGACAAGGTTATATTGAAGGTATATCAAAAATCATATTAAAACGTCTTAATAATTTAGAGCAAGATTTTAGACCAATCCATTGTTCAGATGCGAAACGTGAAGTATTTTATATTAAAGATAACAATGAATGGCAAAAAGAAAATGAGAATAAACCAATACTTAAACGGGCAATAAAGGTGATTGCAAATGAAAATATAAAACAAATACAAAATTGGCGAAATAAACATCCGGATTGCACCAAATCAGATTCGAAGAAAAACAATTTATATTTGAAAATTGTTAGTAATTCAATGAATGGATCAACAGAAGAAGAAAGTTTTAAAAATATTGATAAAATCATCAGCAATATTGCGAAAGAAGTTATCATAGATAAATCGGCGGTTCTTTAAGTAGTTTTAATATATTATATTCTTGGATATTTTTAAAAAGCCAAAAGTAAATTAGGTTTTCGAAAATGGACATTTATTTTGTCCAATATTGAGAACCTAAATCACTTTTCCAAAAAAACACAGAGAAGACCACTTGTGACGAGAATGCTCTCATTTCCATTTTTCAACAGAAAAAAGTGTTACGATAAAAATTTTATATATTTATATAAAAAACTTAAAGATATTTATAGTTGTGTATATTATGGAATTTGAAGAGGAAAAAATTGAGGAAAATGAGTATTTATTGAGTAATTTATTTTTATGTAAAACGTGTAACTATAATACGTCACGAAAACTAAATTATGATCGTCATATGTTAACTAGAAAACACAAAAAAAGGTTTTCAGCGGCAAATATTGAGCAAATTGAGCAATCCAAAGGATTTCAATGTATATGTGGTAACGTTTATAAATATAATAGAGGTCTGTCAAATCATAAAAAAAGTTGTGATCTACATAAAACTGATAAAATAATATCCAATAACGAAATCACACCAGAATTGGTATTAAAAATCATCGAACAGAACAAAGAATTAACTAATATTATATTACAACAAAATACTACAATTAATAAACTCTGTGACAATACTAACACCAATACTAACACCAATATAACTAACAATACTCAAATTAATAATTCTGAAAATAACAACACATTTAACCTGAGTTTTTATTTAAACGAAACATGTAAAAATGCAATGAATATTGATGAGTTTGTCGATAGTATCAAATTAAGTTTGGAAGACCTTGAATACACTGGACGAAAAGGTTACATTGAAGGTATATCCAATATTATTCTTAAAAATCTTAAGCGATTAGGAGAATATGATAGACCTATTCATTGTTCTGATAATAAAAGGCAAATATTATATATTAAACATAATAATATTTGGAATAAAGAAGATGATAATAAAACTATACTAACAAATGCTATAAAGGTGATTGCTAATCAAAATATAAAACAAATATCTAAATGGAGTGACCAATATCCTGACTGTAAAAAATCAGATTCAAAGAAAAATAACCTATATTTACAAATATTAAGTAATTCTATGTGCGGAATTGATAAGGAAGAAACAGATAAAAATATTGATAAAATTATATCAAATGTTAGTAAACACGTGACCATAAATAAAAATAAAAAATAATTAGGTTATTGGTATCTTTTTCCAATCATCCAAAAATAAATCTGATGTATATTTTTTAGCCTCTGGACTAAACCATTGATCTGGATAACATACTATTTTTTCTGGATTTGTGTTTAAATATGCTCCCCACCAACTAAATGTGCTATTTGCTATTATATTGTGTTGACACAGGCTCATTAATAACATTTGTTCCCAATCTTCTAATTGTGGATCTGCTCTAATAAAATTTATTTGTGGAAAATAGGGTTTTAAACTATCAATTATTTCGTTTACTTCATTTACGCTATCATTTTCACAAAAATATAAGACTTTATATTCTTTAAGTCCATTTCCTTTAATATAATTTAACGCATTTTTATAATATGTTTCCGTTAATAATGTATATATATTTGGATACTTTTTATAATCCCCAAATCTAAAATGCATTGAAATATAAGTTGTTTCATTAAAATCGATGTAAATCTTATTTTTTACGATTGATTTCTTTAAATCAATTTTTAACAATTTATATATGGTTTCTTTATAATTATTGAAATATTTTGGACTTTGAAAGTAACCAACTAACAAAGTGTTAGTACTTGTTGAATTTATAGGTAGTACTTGATATTTAAAGTCATTTTCTGTTATATATGTTAATTGTGGTATTTCATTTATATTTCTTAAAAACGGATGTAAAGCTGACAAAAATGTATTCCAATAGGTATATCGTATGGTTGACCCGTTGGAACCGTTACCTAATTGATAATTATTTAAAAAGAAAAAAGGTTTTGAATTTTCTATAGCATAAGAAATGGTCGTAAAAATTTGAAATAATTGATTGCCTAAACCTCCGCATAATTTTGAAGATATCATATTTAAGTATAATTAAATATAATAATATAAAAAGGCGATTACAACATATAGGTATAAAATCTTAATGATTGATTAAAAAAAGTTAAGCATTATTTAATTGTATAAAATGTTGATGTTTTGTGCTATTATGATGTTCACGTATACTTGACTTACGAATTTCAGAACCACATTCACAAATAAACAACTCCTTTTGTTTTTCAAGTATTTTTTCTTTATTATTTTGATACCATTCATTTTTTCTCTCCCTTATTTTATCTTTATTTTCTTCAAAATATATTTTTTGTTGTTCTGTTATTTTTTCTTTATTTTGTTCTCTATATATTTTATATTTATCCAAAACTTCTTTTTTATGCGTTTCATAATGCTGTTTTTTATATTGTTGAATTTGTTCTTTATGAGTTTCTCTATATTCCTTTTGTTGTTGGTTTAATTTAAGTCGTTTTTCTTCTTTTTGTTTTAACATTTCTTCTTCGCTAATCTCTTGACAAAACTTTTCTGGATTATTTATTTTTTCATAATATAAAAGGTGAATTTTTGATTTAAAATGTCTATTTTTATTTCCAAATGTATATGATTTTTCACATTCACATTGAATAATTTGGTTTCTCTCTTCTTTTAACTTTTCTTTATTCGCTTCTCTCCAATCTTTCTGTGCCTTTGCTGTTTCTTCTTTATGTGTTGCTTTATATTCTTTTTTTTGTTCTTTTAATTTTTCTTTATTTTTTTCCATATATTCTTTTTGATATTCTGAAATTTTTTCTTTGTTTTCCTGTGCGTATTCTTTTTGATATTCAATTTTTTCTTCTTTATTTTCTTCGTAATGTTTTTTTGCCTTAACTAAAACATAATCTTTTTTTTCTTCATACCAATTTTTTTTATATAATTGGGGGTTTTCTTTACACATAGCATATGGTTTATTTTTATTTAATGATGCTCCTGTTTTTTCAATCCAATATTGTTCAATAGATTCTGCTTCCCTTCTATCTTTGCAATTGTGTTCTTCTATCTGTATCATTGACCAATTATCCCATCCTCCATAACATCTTATAAACTGGTATACATATATATTACAAATTATATTATTACACGCAGTTTTATGTTGTTTTTTTCTTTGAATAAAATTAGTTGTATGACCAATATAAATATCAGTTATATTGGGATCTTTACAACAAATTTTATAAATAATTGTTTTAGAGTAATCCGTTTGATGTTTTGGCATTATAATTATTTATATAATGTTGTCTTTAAGTTAAAATTTTATAACACATTATAACACATTATAACACAATATAATATTTCAATTTAACTAAAAATCATTTATAAACTCGAAATCGTTATCAGATATCGTTTTATTTGCCAAAGCATATTCAGATATCGATTTCTCGAACATGTTCGTTTTAGACTCTAAACTAATCATTTCCATCCAATCAAAAGGGTTCCTACCATTATAAATCTTTTTGTAACCAAGTTGAACGCATAAACGGTCGGCGACAAACTGAATATATTGCGTCATAAGGTCCGAATTCATACCGATAATTCTGCACGGTAATGCATCGCAAATAAATTCTGTTTCAATTTCGACGGCTTCTTTAATAATTTCGTGAATGCGAGTTTTGTCCATTTTTTTAATAAGTTTCGAATACAATAGCACCGCAAATTCGCAGTGAAGAGCCTCATCACGTGAGATCAATTCGTTACTAAAGGTTAGCCCGGGCATTAAACCGCGTTTCTTAAGCCAAAAAATACTACAAAAAGCCCCGCTAAAAAAGATGCCTTCAACGCAAGCAAATGCGACTAAACGCGTAGCAAAACTGGATCGTTTATCGTGAATCCATTTTTGAGCCCAATCGGATTTCTTTTTAATGCAAGGGAAATTGGATATAGCATTAAATAGCTTATGTTTTTCTTCTTTGTCTTTAATATATGTTTCAATTAGGATACTATAGGTTGTGCTATGAATATTTTCCATAGCTATTTGAAATCCATAGAATGCCCTTGCTTCTGACACCTGAACATCCGACATAAATCTTTCGGCCAAATTTTCTAAAACAATTCCATCTGACGCGGCGAAAAAAGCCAAGATCATAGAAATAAAGTATTGTTCATTTTTTTCGAGAGCTTCCCAATGGGTTAAATCTTTAGATAAATCGATTTCTTCAGGGCGCCAAAAACAATCAACTTGTTTCTGATACATATCCCATATATCCTGGTATTTAATTGGGAACATCACAAATCTGTTATCGTCAGGTATCAATAAAGGTTCTGTAGTATTCTTCGCCATCCTAAAGTATATATACTATAGATTTTATATTTATTTCATAATATATATTAAATTCATAAAAATTTAATAACTTAATAAAATAAGAATGAAGGTGCCATTGGGTGAAAGAGACTTACACTTATTACAAATTGAGACGGAAATAAAAAATAAAAAAAGGCTTTTAATTAAAAAGAAAAAGGATTTAGATAAAAAATATAAGGTTAATCACTATTTAAGTGATGTGAAACAAAACTATTCAAAATATTATCAGTATATTGTTAAAGAAAAACAACAACAATATAATGCACTTTTACTACTTGAGGAATATATGGATGATTTAATGAAGACCGAAAAACTAGTAGATGACCAGCTTAGAGTGGCAAAACACGACCAAAGAGATATTATTAAAGAAATTGATAAAGTTAAGGATGAGTTAGATGAATTAATTGAATAAAAGTTATTTTAGATAAAATAAAATAATAATATATAGATGTCGAGTGATCCATTTACTAATATATTTGATCAAATAAATGATAAAGGAAATAAAATTAATACAAAAATACAGGAGTTAATGACAAACAATAATAACCATAATACAGAATTAAAACAAAGGTTGAATGCGATTAATCAACAAATTATAAACTTTCAACCAAACTTAGTAGAATTAAAAAAAAATAAAACTGATTTAGATGCAGCAAAAATTGAATTAGATACTACAAAAAAAGAGCTAGCCAATTTACAAACTAGTCTTTCAGATGCAACTAATCAGATTAGTAATTTACAAAGTCAAATTGCTACAATTACAAGTGAAAAAGAAACATTAACACAAGAAATTGCAAATTTAAATGACGAAATATCTCAAATAAATAGAGAATTAGCAGATAAAACAACACAACAAGAACAAACAGATCAACAAATTGCTAATCTTACACAACAAAAACAAGAACTCGAAAACCAAATACAAACGTTAACGGGACAGGTTGATGAAGCAAATAGCAATGAAAAACAAGCAACTGATGAATTGAATAATTTAAAAACAACACAAAACAACTTAATTCAAAATTTAGAAAGTGTTAATAAAATATTACTTGATCAAATAGCCAAAATTGAAGAAATAAATGATACATCAAATACTAGTTTTACAGATTACACCGGTTTATTAAATTCAATACAAACTGGTTTAAATGATGTTATAACTGGAATTAACGGAACAGCATCAACAACAGGAACGACACCACCCCCTTATGATGCTGAGAAAAATTATAAAAACCTTGAAAAAATGTTGTTAGATTCCCCTGTGGAAATGAGGAATTTTGTAAACACACTTAATATAAGCGAAGATGAAAAAATAAGAATGAAAAGAATTAGTGATAAAGAAAAGAAAGAAGATATAAAAAACATTTTAACAAAAAACAATTTAATAATACCAGATATAACTAAAGGAGGAAAGCGTAAAAGTAAAACGATGAAAAAGAGACATAAAAACATTGGATCTCGTAACCTTGGATCTCGTAACCTTGGATCTCGTAACCTTGGATCTCGTAACCGTATGAAAAAAAATCAAAAAGGCGGTTACACTTATAATGATCCTTCAGCAAAACTGTTATCAAAATCTTTATCAAACCCTTTATCAAACCCTTTATCAAACCCTTTATCAAATTCATCTTCAAAAATTAATAGCAGCACAAATCAAAAAACTAAAATAAAACCAAGATCAAGGTCAAAATCAAGTTCAAGAACAAAAAGAAGATCAAGAAAATAACTTATTTTAAAGATTGTATAACATTCCTTTTAATGTAGGAAAATGTTTACAATGTGTAGGCCAATATCCAGTGGTTTGTCGAAATTGTAAACTGTGTAATTTACATCTTTCTTTAATAATATGTTGTTGTTGTTTGAATATTTTTTTCCATTTTCGTTGGATAATTCTAATCCAAAATGTTTTTAAAACGGCGACAGCTTCGAGTGTTGGTAAGATAATATATTGTCCAATTTCTGGTTGAATATAATTAGGATTAGAAACAATTTTATAATAATTTCTTATTGTTGGGTGATTATGAAATACGGGGTCAAATTCATAAGTTATATATACATATTTTTGTTGAAGATAATTGATTGCATTATGTATTCTATTATATGACGCATCTTCATCATCGGAATCATCAGAATCATATGTCTCGTATAGTTCAGTAGGGTTATATAAATCGTGAATTAAATAATGTGTTTCAATATTAGGATCACTGTCATTTGTTTTCCCGTGCATTGTAGGCAAATGTAATTCGCATAACATTAAATGCCATTCTTTTTTGATAGTAGGCTGGGATTGCATAATAATATATATATTATATTGTTTATTAAAACAATTATTCAATTTTTTTTAAAACAATATAATATATAGTATGAGTTTTGTGACAGAATCTTCAAAATTATTAACTAACAAATACTTTTTGTATTTTATGGTATTTCTATCAGCGACAAATGTATTGGGTTATTTAGTTACAAATCAAACAAGAGCGGTTATATTTTTTGGATTAGTGAGTTTAATAACATATCAATTTAGTAAAAATATGACAGTAATATTATTAATAGCTGTAATATCAACGAATTTTTTAATGTTTAACAGAAAAATGCGAGAAGGTTTAGAAAATGAAACAACGGAATCAGGAACGGACGAAACAACGGAAAAAGCATTAAGTAACATTGGAGATAGTGATCCTGAAATGGCAGATGCTATAGATATTGTAAAGAAAACGAATAGCGATGAAACCATAAAAGCAGAGCTAAAAAAAAAAGAAATAAAGAATAATAGTTCTAAAAAAATAGTAGATATGAATAATTCCGATTTAAATACATCAAATGAGGAGGGTCCGGAAGGTGTTGGAGAAAAAATTGGTGGTAAGAAAAATTTTACAAAATCGGAGCACTTTGGGCCACGGTTAGATTATGCTGCTACAATTGAGCAATCATATCAAAATTTAGATAATATATTGGGAAGTGATAATATTAAAGAACTAACAAAGGATACGAAAAAATTAATGGAACAACAACAAAATTTATTTGATACAATGCAAAATATGGTTCCTGTATTAGAAGGTGCTCAAAATTTATTAAAGGATTTTGATATTGGTGGATTAAGTAACTCATTAAAAGGTATAAGTGGTTTAGGTAATGCTCCAATAATAGCGCCTAATAAAAAACAATAGGATTAATATATTTTAATAACATAATATATTAATGAAAAAATGTCCACCAGGGGTGATTTGTGTTGAAAACGTTACATTGCTTCTACTTTTTATTATTTTGTTAGTTCTAGTGTCTTTTATTTATTCTAATAGCAATTCAAATAGCAGAAGTGTTACAATAAATAATGATATAACTAGTAATGATATAGCTAGTAAAGAGATGTCAACTAGTAGTGGTTGGTTAAACAATTTGTTGCCGAGTTGGCCATATAATAATTTATCAAATGACTTACATTTATCAAAGGATGTGCTATTGGATCCTTATGCGGCTCCATATAGAGATGAGCGTTATTTAGTTGCAAATATGACACCATTAGCAATGCGAAATATGGTTCCAATAAATGTGTCAACTAACATAGGGTCGGTTGATACATCGTATCGTCAAATGGGAATAATTACTCCGTTAAATGGAGCATCAAAGGATAATATTTTATCCTTAATGGGACGACCACTATTTACAAATAGAGATAAATGGCAATACTATACGATATCAAATCAACACAATAATGTAAAATTGCCGATAACATTTAAAGGAAAAAGTGCCTTAAATGATTATGGTGTTGATAAAATATTTGATGGGGATACAATTTATGTCGAAGGTTATAATGAACCATTTAGAGTAACCGTTTATGAAAATGACACGATTAAGTATTTGCCGTTTGTATAAACGGTTTAGTACATTTGTTTAACGGTTGTATTACGTAAGTTAAAGGGTTTATTGCGTTTATATAATGTATTATTATGTTTAAAATGTTTGTTAGTTTGTTTATATTTTTTTCTGGTTTGTTTGCCTTTATTATGGATAATCTTTTGTAAACGAGATTTAGTTAATTTCATATATTACATTACATTTAGAAAATTATACATTTAGAAAAATGTATTTAATCATATAATAGTTTCTCTAAGATTATTCTCTAACAATGAATTACGATTACGTTTTTTTTCGCATACATAACAACAACAAAAACAATAAAGCCATAATAAGGTAACAACCAATAAAATTATTAAAATTGAAATTAAAATGAGATAAATTTTGTTATTCATTTGAATATTTATTTAAAAAGTGTTAGTATGAAAAATATATTTCAATTTTTTATATGTATTTTATTATACTTTTTTTTAAAAGTATAATATAAATGAGTTGTCCAAATGCTACAGCGCCAATAGATATAAGTATATCAAAAATAACAAATAATTGTAGTCTAAAATGTTCATATAGGTTTAAATATAATGATAGTTCGTGTAATGCAACAAATAGAGGTGAATATATATCAATATCATATGACAAATCTTCATCACCTCCTGTAATATATAATGCAATTGGATATGATGTGCAAGAATTAAGATTATATACTCCTTCATTGCATTCGTATAATGATACAAAAACAGAGGGAGAGTTAATAGTAGTTCATACATCCAATATGGGTTCTAAACCTTTGTTAGTTTGTGTTCCAATAAAAAGCAATAATACTTCAAGTGATAGTGCTTTGTTTTTTAAAACATTGATAGATACGGTTGCTTCAAATGCTCCAGCAGACGGAGATAATACAAGTGTGAATATAACAAACTTTAATTTGGAATTATTAGTTCCAAAAAAACCATTTTATTCATATTCAGCTACGGAGCCATATAATCCATGTTCAGAAAGGGTTGATTATATAGTGTTTTCTCCGGTTGAGGCCTCATTAGATATAATGCCCGGGTCATTAACAAAATTACAAGCAATAATAACAAGTAATCCATATAGCGTAAAAACAGGTGCAAAATTATTTTATAATGAAAAAGGGCCATCAATGGGGAATTCAGATGGTCAAATATATATAGATTGTCAACCGGTTGGTTCATCGGATGATAAAGTAGAAATAATAACAGATACGGGTACAGGAAGTTATCAAATGGGCGATTGGTTAAATAATCAATATGTAAAGTATTTTCTTGGATCTGTAATATTTATAATATTATTATATGCAACAAAATATACAATAAAATATATTCCGTCAAAGGGGGGTAATTCTATTGCCGTCAATGTTCTTAATCCAGTGAATGTTCTTAATCCCGTTTAGGCGGTTAAAGGCGACGCGTCGTAAGTATCCTCTAAAATAGGTCGAAATGGTGCCTTAACATATTCAGTGTTGAATTTCTGTGTTGTCATATTTTTAACAATTTCTTGTTCTAAAGTATAAGGAAATTGATGGGTTGGTGTAAATGGGCTCCATTTTTTGGCTTCTGTTGGGTAATACTCTTCTAAACCAGCCATTCCTGTTTTGATTGAAGCGCCTTTAATTAATTGATATGCAACTAACAAAGCCAAAACACCTAAAACTGGATTAGAATATGCGAACAACATTAATGCTACTAATAAAACAATAATTTTCCCCAGGGTTGAATCAATCATCGTGGCTACTCCGTCTGGAACTTGATATCCAATTACTAAATATATAACAAATAATGCAGATAGCACAAGTTCTGGCATATGTTTTTTATTAAAATAATCCATCATATATATTATACTTTAAAAAAAAATATACTTTATAAAAAAGTATAATAGCAAATTTTAGCTTCATTTTTCTAAAGATTATATAATATCAATCAATAATTGTATTAAATAAACAATCTAAATACAATTTAATAAATATTATATCCAAATGGTTATAAAAGAAACAAATGTATGGTCTCAAACATTAAATACATACCTTGGTAATAAAGGGTATACCATACTTAAAAAAGAATTATCTATTAAAGAACAATTTGCATTAAAAGAGATGCTAATGGTGAAACCATATGTGCCTGGGTCGCCAGTACAGGTTCAAAAAACATTTCCGGCTTACAGAGAAAGCGATAAAAAACTGTATTTACCGCGTTATTTTGGTGAAGAATTGTTCGGACCAGCCAAAATAATAAAAATTACAGAGGGAGACGATATTGATTTAAAATTTGAAGGAACGTTGAGAGATTACCAGGAACCTGTGGTAAATAAGTTTATAGACTACGTTAAAAATGAGACAACACTTGGCGGACTACTTGAACTCCCGTGTGCGTGGGGAAAAACATCAGCTTCTTTATATGTATGCTCACAATTACAAAAAAAGACATTGGTAATTGTGCATAAAGAATTTTTAATGAATCAATGGATTGAACGTATTAAACAATTTATACCTACCGCTAAAATAGGAAAAATTCAAGGTAAAATAATTGATATTGAAGGTAAAGATATTGTTATATGTATGTTACAAAGTTTAGTTATTAAAGAATATCCATCAACATTATTTGATTGTTTCGGGTTTACAATTATTGATGAAGTTCATCATATTTCAAGTGAAACATTTTCAAATGCCCTTTTTAAAATTGTCACCAAATATATGTTAGGATTAAGTGCTACAATGATTCGTAAAGACGGAACAACAAAAGTATTTAAAATGTTTCTAGGTGAAGTTGTTCATAAAGTTGAAAGAAAAGATGAAAATAATGTTCAAGTAAGAGCAATTACATTTAAAACTAATGATGAAGAATTTAATGAAACAGTATTGGATTGGAAAGGAAACCCTCAAATAAGCACAATGATAAGTAAATTATGTAGTTATAATAATAGAACTGAATTTATTATTAAAATATTAACTGATTTTATAGAAGTAGATAATATTGAAAAAAATATAATAGAAAGTCATAAAAAAGAAATGAATTTAAAAAATCCAGAATGTCAAATTTGTTTAGAAAATAAAAATTATTTAATAAAAAATACATGTTGTGACACAATACAATATTGCTTACCCTGTGTGCAAGAAATTGAATCAATAGCTGAAATTCCGGTATTTATTGGACTTGATAAAGATGGAAAAAAAATATATAAAAAAAATATTCCTAAATGTCCAAATTGTAGAAAACGATTGAAATATGAGCAGAATTATATAGAAAATCCATATGTTAAACCATTAGAACAATTACAAACACTTATTTTATCTCATAATTTAAATGTATTACATTATATTTATAATAAAATAGTGTGTAAAAATATAGTGTCTGTAGGATATTATGTTGGTGGAATGAAAGAATGTGAATTAAAAAAATCAGAAAAAAAGCAAGTAGTACTAGCAAGTTTTTCAATGGCTAGCGAAGCTCTTGATATTCCCAGCTTAAATGCTGAATTTTTAATCACTCCAAAAACAGATATTGTTCAGTCTGTAGGAAGAATTCTTCGCGCAAAGCACGCATTTTCAAGTCCAATTATTTATGACATCAAAGACAATCATAATGTATTTCAGAAACAATGGTTAAAAAGAAAGACATATTATAAAAAACAAAATTATAATATATTTGAATGTGATAGCTATAATTATGATAAAAATATGTATAATTGTCAAAAAAATGACTACATGTGTAATAAATTAAAGACAAATTCGTCTTCATCTGATGAAGAAGATAACAATGACACAAATAAAGTAACTTCTGGTGTATGTCTATTAAAAATAAAAAAATAATATTAGAATTGTAATACATCTAAATTTCGCTCTAATGTTGAATAATTTTTATAAATATCAACAATTTTTACAATACCAGGACAGAGATATCGTAGATCTTTTAAATATCGTTTTTTATATGATTTTTTAATCCACTCTTCATTTTTATAAATACTTTTTTTATAATTATTTGTTTTAATAAATGTTTGTAATGCTTCATTATATTTTATTTTCTGACTTTCTTCATCATCATCCGAATCAAACCCAGGAATGTTTGTTAAATGTATTTTTTTCAAATTTCGATTCGTAATTGTTTTAGACGATCTATTATTTGAATCGATATAGATAATAACTAAATCAGATTGAATATAATAGTCGCAAGACATTTTAAGTTAATAATAGTATTTAATTAACTTAAAAAAAATAATTCAATTTTATTTTGCATTAAAACCATCCTCTGCTTGGGAAACCAGAGCCTACATTATTGCCGTAAGCATTTGGAGAATTTCGATTTAAATTATCTGGAACACTTGCACCTGTAATATGTTGAAAAGGAGGAGGATTTGCTAAAGCACTTTGTCCAGCAGATAACAAACTACCAACAGAATAAGTATTTGATAAACTGCCATTATTATTTAGAAATTGGGTATAACCAGGAGGATAATTAGGGGTTGTCATCGCACCGCCTTTCATATAACGTGATTGTCTAGAATGACGTGATCTTCTAGAATGACGTGATCGTCTAGACATTCTTCTGGCATATCTTGAGCGACAATGTTTTTTCATTTTCCGAACGCGTTTTTTAATTGTTTTTTTTGAACCTTTCATCTTATATTTTCGTGAGATTTTATTTATTTTTTTCTTATTTATTTTTCCTCCTTTTTGTGAATAAGGGAATATTCCTGCTGCACTTAGGATATTATTACCAGGAGCAGGCAATGTATGAGGTCCGGTTGGTATAGTTTTACTAGATACGAGAAAACTACTTGCGTTTGATCCATCTACATTAACAAAGGCAGGATTTACATTATTTAATGGAAAATTGTTTACATTTCCTATAGAAAACGGATTCATTATATATTATCATAAGATTTAATATCCTAATATGCTAAATATATTCTAGGTTAACTCTATTTCCTACATGTGATACAATTTCATATACAATCATTTTTGCTTTATATGCTAGATCATATACAGTTTGTTTGCAATTCTTTCCATCGCCAAAAATTATTACATTATCTCCTATTTTATCATTATTTTTTACCTCAATTACTATTTGATCCATACTTATCATTCCTAATACTTTTCTTTTTTTGCCATTAACAAATAAGTATAATTTTAGTGATGTTGAACGCGGTAAAATATCAGCATATCCAATAGGAATAACGCCTATTTTCATTTTATGTCGAGAAATATATTTATGATTATAACCAATACCATCTCCCTTATTTATTTCTTTTATTTGAATTATTGGTGATTTCAAAGTCATAATAGGTATTAAATTTTTGTTAGGTTTATTATCAGGCGACAATCCATAAATTCCTATGCCGGGTCTTCCTAATGTAAAATCAGATACATCATAATTGAGACATCCTCCTGTATTTGCAATATGAACTAGAGGTGGTTTAATTCCTATTTCTTCAAGTTTTTTTCTTAATTCTCTAAATTTGCTCAATTGTTTAATAACAACGGGACAATTTTTAATTTCAGAACAAACTAGATGTGACATTAACCCAACCAATTCAAACTTATCACTATTATTTACATCGATTGTTGCCTGAAATGCTTTATCATAAGAAATAGACGCCCTATTAATTCCAGTATCTACATGAATGGTAATTTTAGCTTTTTTACCTTTAGGAACCATTTGTTCAATTTGTTTAATGTGTGTTTCATCAAAAATGGCGATATCAATATCTAAATTAAACGCATCTTTTAATTCTGAACTTTTAACATCATATAACCATGCTAATATTCTACCTTTATCGCCATTTTTCCTAAGAAAAATAGCTTCTCCAACTGTAGCAACTCCTAAATATTTTATATTTTCTTCCCTTAAAATTTTGGACAATTGTATGATTCCATGTCCATAAGCGTTTGCTTTTAATACAGGCATAATATCTGTTTTACATTTATTTTTTAAAAAGTTTAAATTATGTTTTAATGATGTAATGCTTATTTCTGCGTTTATATCTTTATTAGAACTAGGTATGTTACACAATTTATATGTTATATTTTTTTTTCTATGAAGTTTATGTTTTTTTGTTTTTGTCATATATAATATATTTATATAATCATATAATCATATTATAAGTTGTTATTTTTGTAAGCTAAACTTATAGGAACCCGATTATTCATCTAATAAAATTAAAGCCATTGCTGAATAATTATGTAAATCAATTAAGGTGTCTCTAATTCCTTCATCATTTATTAAATTGACACCATTTTTTGTTATAGACATAGAACGTTGTAATTTATCTTCTATCCGCATTAAAACACCAATAACTCCATATTTGGCAAATGCATCACCATAATCAATATTTTTTTTGGTAAATAATTCTAATGCCTCATTTTGAATTGTTTTCATTTGTTCAACTCTGTTTATTTGTTCAACTCTGTTCATTCTATAATAAATATTATAAAATATATTTATATTATTTTATACAATATTTAATAAGAATTTTAAATTTATAAATGTATAATTATATAATCATATTATAAGTTGTTATTTTGTCATTTTCACCAGCTAAACTTATAGGAACCCATCTTTTAAATTTACTATTATATTCACAAACCAATTTAAAATGTCTATCTAAATAAACATATTTATCTTCTCTATTATTTTCGAATTCTTCATCATCATCACTTTCTTCAATTGCATCTAAATTTGCATTTTCTTTAATATTTCTAAATAATTTGTTCATAAATACACTGGTTTTGTAATCGGGAATAAATGCCATATCATAATATTCTTCTATGCCATTTTTATATACAAACAAATGATAAATGTCGGGGTCAATATCGGGAATAATTTTAAATATAGCTCTCCTTTGTAAATGGTTTTCTTTTTTTTGTGAACCGGGTTTAAAATATTTCATATAAAGTATTTTTTTTGATTTGTCATTTTCAAAAAAACGAAATTTAATATCACTTATGTTATAAGGTAAACATTGAATATTTTTTACAAGCAATTGTAAATCATTAAAAATTAATGGAAGACCAAAAATAGTATATTTATCAACTAAAGCAATCTGTAATAATTCGTATTTAAATATATCCTTTAATTTTTCTAATTTTGAATAATACGAATAATTATAATAGGATTTACCAGCATAATAATACATATCTTCAACACAAAAATAATAGGGTTTATTTTTAATAGATGTTCCATAAAAGATAGTACCTGATCCTAAAGACAAATTATCCGTAAAACTGGTTGTTAGTTGTTTAATATCAGTAAATTGATTATTTTCATTAATGTTTAACAATAAACAAATACAATTACCTTTATAACTTGTAAACCAAGCAAACCCTTTTTTTCCCTCAGGAATAGCTAGAATAGCACTTGAGTCGAGAACTTTCTTATGTGTTATTTTCTCATAACAAAGTTCAAACTTAGGAAAATTTCGCATAATTTTATTAATTACTTCTTCACTAAACATAATGGAATGATATATTAATATGTATTTATGTCTTTAAGTATATTTTATTAAAATGTTGAAATGTTTTCTGGCGTAAAATCCATTCCCATTACATTTTCAGTGTTCCCGTTTAATTGTTTTTTTAAAAACGATTTTAACTCATTTTTCATTGAATTCATTTTGGAGAATTCAGTTGTATCGCTAGGTAATAAATCAATATCTGTATATCCAGCAGAACTATTAGAATTATTAGAATTATTAGAAATGGTATCATATATATTTTGATATTTTTGATTTGGAGAATTGACTAAATCTTTGATTTTTGGAACGGTTAACGTACTTTTAAAAAACATTAATATATGATGAACCAAAAAAATAAATATTATTGAAATTAAAGAAATTTGTATAATCCAAGATAACATAATATAGAAAAAGATTAGATTAGCCTATATAATACATATTAATTAAATACTTTTAATAAACTAATAAAAAACTTTTAATAAACTAATAAAAATATATAGCTTTTAAAACAATATAAAACTATAATATATTAAATATATTATGAGTCAAAAATCAGTGACTATTATTATTGTTGATAAAGGTGGGTCATTAAAAACACTTGCGGTAAAGGTCTATAATGTTGAAGAGCTTTATAAAAAGTGTGGATTTAAAAAATCGGATGGGTTTAATTTACAGGTTGAATGGCCTGTTAAGATAGATGGGCAACGTTTGTTAGTTCAAATGTATGGAAAATTAAATGGTAAGGCAAATATGGAAAATAAATACGATTTCCCTCCTCCAGTTGATAAACAATTATATTTTGGTTCTTGCGCATTAGTTGGAATGATCCCAGAAGGACACTTTACTAATAAATGTCATATAAATTTAACACTTGAATTATGGAATAAAATATACGAAAAATTGTTTGGTGGATTCGAGGATTTAAGTTTAACATGTAAAGAAGACGAAAATGAAGAAGATGAATTGGAAAGTATTCCAACTAATATGAAAACAAAAAAAGGCGGTTACTTGAAAGACGGGTTTGTGGTTGATAGTGAAACCGAAGAAGATTTGGAATCGGATGAAGATATAGTATCAGAAGTGAGTAAAAGTAATAGTGATACCGAGGATGAGATTGAATTAGAAGACCCCGGTTCAGAATTATCGGAAGAATCTTATATTGAAAGTGATTGTGAATAATATAACATATATTCAATAATGTAACAAAATCATTTTAATTAATAAATAAAATTGATTATAATTTAAATATAATATGTATTATTATATTTAGATAAGAATGTCACAACGTAAGATTGAAAACCCTGAGCTATTTAGAAAAAATATTCGCGTAAAATTAGCGGTATATTTTGAAAAAGAAAAATATGCGATAAATTTAGAAAAAGGGGTTCATAATTGGGCTCTTAAAGAAGCAACAAATAAAAAGGTTGTCAAAAAATGGGATAATCCATTCTTCGTTCAAATTTATGTTGATCGTCTACGCAGTGTATACATAAATCTTAAAAATGATGACTTAATTAAAAGCGTAAATAACGGCGAAGTTAAATCACAAGATGTAGCTTTTATGACACATCAAGAATTTTGTCCTGAAAAATGGGAAGAACTTATTAAAGCAAAAATTATCAGAGATAAAAACAAATTTGAACAAACTATTGAAGCAATGACTGACACATATACGTGCAGAAAATGTAAGGGCAAACAATGTTCCTATTATCAAATGCAAACGAGGTCAGCTGACGAGCCAATGACAATATTTTGTCAATGTATTTTGTGTGGAAATCGTTGGAAAACGTGTTAATTATAATGTTCTAATTTAATTCCTTTTTTATTATAAACCCATATTTCATAATTAATTCCTAGTTCTTTTGCTGCTTGTTGTTTTAGTTGAATATTACCGTCGTGAAGTTTTGCAGTCCAAGTAGATTTTACTTCTATACATAGATTTTGAGTTGGTATATAAATATCAACAAAGTGTCTTCTTTTTTTACCCTCTTTGTTACAATACCATATTGTTGGAACATTTGTGCAACCAGTTACAATATCATTTTCAAATATTCCTTGTTTTAATAATTCATCAATAGCGTGATTTTCGTAACCTTGAATACTAATTATATTTCCTGAAGGAAATATATATTCTTTACATTTATACATATGTTTTGTGGCCTTTTCCATAATATAAGGACATTGTGTAACATATTCTACACCATATTTTTGTAAATTAGTTTGTTTCGATTGTTCTTTTATTTCACTTCTTTGTAAATTATATTCTACACCATATTTTTTTAAAT
>Ga0315284_10000789_pt1 | contig 43491 bp, 51 predicted proteins | sample YL17G09_16_MG_FD_203696 | JGI IMG/M metagenome (GOLD analysis project Ga0315284, IMG submission 203696) | Sediment microbial communities from Yellowstone Lake, YNP, Wyoming, USA - YL17G09_16 | ecosystem: Environmental > Aquatic > Freshwater > Lake > Sediment | place: USA: Wyoming | collected...
GTTCAAAAAAGGGCCGGAATCGGGTTCTTGAAAGATATTTTTTTGTGGTTTTTCCGAATATAACTACTGATAGATACAGTACTTACGGCGGCAACGCTGTTGTGAATCTGCGATAAGAAAAAGCGGGTTTTGAGATGCCAGATGCAAAAAGAACAAAACAAAACAGGGAACGGCATCGCAGGCGGGCCGAACATAGTGTGGATCAGCCGCAGACCGGCCAGGAGCAGTCGCATCCCATCAATCACCCCACAGTGTTGACCGTGGCGCGGGTGCGCAAACTGGGGCTTGATTATGCCACGATCGTTGATGCTGCCGCCCACCTGGGACGGCGTTGTGACTTCCCGCAATTGCTCGCGGAGCACGCCGATCTGGCGGCCGCCTGGTATCGGGGCCAATTTTTTCGCAACATCCGATTGCTCGCGGCGACGGGCACTACGATCGCAGAGGCGGCGAATCGGCTCGGGCTCACGGTGGATGATCTACAGACGCGCCTGGCATCCGACATGGAGCTGGCCAACATTTGGAATCAATCGCGTTTGACGACCGCGGTCGAGATCAAGGAGGGTTGGCTGGCCAAGGCCAAGGAGGGCAACGCCCGCGCCATGGCCCAGGTCGAGATCGCCTTGGCGAATGAGATCGCCCGGGCGGCGATGGACATCCACACGGTTCCCGAGGACCAAATGTGCATGATCTCCGGCGTCACCCGGCAGACGCTCAATCGCTGGCTGCGGGAGGAAGCGATGCCGCGCAACGCCGGCGAAACGACTTACGATCTGCCCGCGGTTTGGTTGTGGTACGAAGGGTTTATCAAAAAGCGTTGCGGTTTCAACCTTGATTCCAACAAATCGAGTCGGCTCCACGACGCCAAGGCTGAGCGGATCGAGCTAGACCTTGCCAAACTCAAAGGCGCCTTGGTGCCTCTAGAATCCGTCAAAGGCGGTATCCTCGCGAGGGAAGAGTCTCTCAAGGCTATTTTGGAACATGTCCCGGAACAGTACGGCCACATCTTGGCCGGCAAGACCCATCAGGAAATTCAACGGGTCCTGGAGCAGCTCGCGAAGGATTTGTTGGTGTCCTGGTGCCGGGGAATCGCGGAAACGACAAACAGGAAGGAAATAGAAGCATGATTCCATATCCCTGGTTCGCCCTCCTCGATCTCGACGGTGTCCTAGTGGATTACGAAAGGAGACAATGAAAATGGCACAGGATGAATTGACCGGCCGACGCCCGTTTCCGCTCGAAGTGGCGGTGCTGATCGGCCCCATCCGTATTCCCGTGGAGGTCTGCACTTTCACGATCGAGGAGTTTCCGGGATCCACGGGGATGCGGATGCGGTTGCAGGAAGGGGTCCCGATGGCGAAAAAGATCGAGATCATTCTGAGAGGCCCGGAGCAGCTCGCGGTGTCCCGGGCCCTGGTAGCCTTATCGAAAGCGTGAATTGAAAACGGAACTTGTTCCATTCGTCGCGCCTTTCCCATTGTTCGCGGAGGAGGCGGAATTGCTGATGCCGCGGGACCGTCCAGACATGGTCGCGTGGGCTCAGAGTCACTACGTCCTGCCCACCGGCGACGTGGCGGTGGCGGGCCCCTGGTCCCCGGAATACGTACCATTCTGGGTGGGGCCGATGCGGTGGCTGTGTTCGAGCCTCGTGCGTCAGCTCAATGCCGCCGCCTGCACCCAGGCGGGCAAAACGGAGACCTCTAACATCTTCGTCAGCTACCGTTCGGACCTGGAGCCGTCGCCTAAATTGCTCATATTACCGACCGAGGACGCCGTGAAAGAGCGCTTGGAGATGCGTTTGAAGCCGGTGATCCAAGCGAGTCCCCACCTGCTCAGGATGTTCGGGGATGATATCCGCAATTTCAACATCAGCAAAGCGAATCGGTTCGGCCGGGCGATCCTGTACATTGGCTGGGCGAACAGTCCGATCAGTCTCTCCGACCGGCCGATCTGCGACGTCGTGCTCGACGAGCTGGCGAAATATCCGCACAGCGTCGGCCGGGAGGCGGACCCCGTATCGCTGGCGAAAAAACGCCAGCGGACCTTCCAACATAAATCCAAGCTCCTGATCGTCTCGTCGCCGATCCTGGAGGATGACCCATTCTGGCTGGCCTGGCTCTCGGGTGATCCCTATGACTGGTGGGTCCCCTGCCCGCTCTGCGGAGTGTGGCATCAGATGCGGTGGGAGCACGTCGAGCTCGATAAAAACGACCGCGGCCGGCTCCTGGAACCGCGGGAATACCTGCAGGGCGGCCGGGCTCGGTATCAGTGTCCGCACTGCCGCCGGCCGTGGACGGAGTACGAACGTTGGCAGGCCGTCACCGCTGGCCAGTGGATCCAGACGGGGGCCCGCGTCGAGCCGGACGGCGCGATCGTGGGCGGCCGCCCGGCCGGTCCGAACCGGTCGATCCGGGTGCTTTCGATCATGCTGCACCCGATCTTTCAGACCGTGGATGGTCTGGCGGCGGAATGGGCGGCGGCCCAGCTCGCGAAACGCCAGGGCAACGTCAAGCCACTCCAAGATTTCATCAATAACCAGCTCGCGGAGCCGTGGAAAGAGACCGCGCGGGCGACGCCCCAGGACCTGCTCCATAAACACGTGGGCAGCCTCCCCGCCGGCGTGGTCCCGGATGGCGCGCTCTTCATTACGCGGGGGATCGACGTGCAGCTCGACCATTTCTACGTCCTGGACGTCGCCTGGGGCGATCTCTCGCAGGCCTGGGTAGTGTTCTACGCCCGGATCGAGACCGGGGATACGGAGAAACTATCGAACTGGGGCCCACTAGAATATTATCTTCGCAGCGGCTGGCCCTTGGCGAGCGACTCCTCGAAGCGATTGCATCCGGTGCTGGCCTCGATCGACTGCGCCTATCACACGGAGGAAACGCTGACGTTCTGCCGTCAGTGCCAGCGGCAGGGGATCAAGGTGATTCCATCCCGCGGCTCGGAGCACGAGCACATGCGCCGGGGGATCGTCCGGCCCTTCCGGGACGCCTCGAAGAACATCCTGCGCTATGATATGAACGTCGACCACTACAAAAGCATCCTCCATTCCATGCTCTATGTGACACAGGAGCCGGGTCCCGGCTATCTCCACCTGCCGGCGGACACGCGGGAGGAGTTGTTGATCCACCTGTCGAGCGAGGAGGCGCGGGACATCCCCTACAAGGGCCGGCGGCTGGTGATCTGGGTGAACAAGCGCGAGCAGCCGAACCATTGGTGGGACTGCCTGGTCCACGCCCGCAACGCCGCCGAGCTGGTCGGCGTCCGCTGGTTGGACCCGGCGGCGGCCCGTCCGAGCCGGCCAGAGGGCAAGCCGGTGGGACACCTGGCGATCCGCACGCAATACTGAAAAGAAAGGAAAAATGATGGACTTGGAACGATATCTCGGCGCCGTGTTCGGCTGGTGCTGGCGCCGGCCGTCGAGAGAGTACGCGTGGTGTATGAATTACGGGCGGCCGGTCCAGAGGGAGAAACCCGTAGCCGGCGAGCGCCTCCCGCGGCGAATGCCCCATTGGTCCAGCCTGCGTTCCGGCCGCCGCGGCCGGCACTGGAACCGCCGCCGAAATCATCAATCATAAACTCGAAAGGATTCGCATGATGAGTCACCCCAAGGAGTCACCAGCCCGCCGCTGGATCTTCCCGTCCCCGACCCGGTGTCCGCGTTGCCAGCAATTTGACACCGAGGCGACGCACACGGATTCCGAGCGCGGGATCCAGTACCGTAAATGCCGCCGCGCCACCTGCCGGCGGAAGTTCTCGATCTCGGGGCCGCCCGTTTCGGTCGAGACGGCGGAAGTTCCTACCCCGGAAGTTCCCGCCTCAGTGCTCCTGCCCTGTCCCCACTGCGGCAAGAAATATCAGCGTCAGGGTGACCTGACGAAACATATTCAGAAAACCCATTCAGAAGGAGAAACGAACGATGTTGGAAGAAAATCCGAAATCTGAGGAAGGAGCGATCCCCTCTGTCCCCGCGCCATTTGCCCCGATCGATCCGCCCTGGGAATTCCTCGATCCCGATCTAGCCCGGTGGCTGCTGGCGAATCCCCTGCTCCATGCCGCCCTGCAGGAGGCCCGGGAGTGCGGCCGGTGGCTGATCACGGTGCACCGCAAGCTCAAGGACTCGCCGCCGGACGATCTGGCGGGCCGGTCCGTGCGGTGTGATTTCCCCTCCGACTGCATCGTCGACGCCCTACGGGGTTTATGCCGGTCGATCCTGATCGATGATCAGCGGGCCCGGCAGGATGAGGGTCGCCGGTGCGCGGACAAAAATCAGTGGAAATGAAGACGACAAAAAAACAAATCAGGGAAATCGTAGAGCCGGTGCGTCACGCCTTGGGTTTACGGATCAGCCAGGGGTCAGAGGATGAGGGAGTCATCGAGATCTCGGCAACGTATTCGTGGTCTGTCAAAATCCCCTCCCAGGCGGTGATGACGCCGGATCGTTTGGCGGATCATGTCCTGATGCAGATCCACGTCGAGCTGCTCGCTCTCCAAAGAAGGATCTGCCGTCATAAGGAGCGGATCATTCAGCTGCGGGTAAAGAACTCGCGGTGAGATTCTTCCAGACTCTGGAAGAATCTGAACGGTCAGGCAACATTTTTCCCTTTTTCCTCTTGCTAAGGATGGGTAGATTGCCGAAATTATAAACAGTGACAACTGAGTCTTGAGTTTTCTTCGGGGCCGTGCAGGGCGAAAGCATCTGCGCGGCCCCCTGTTTTTTAGGGCAACGGCTGTGCAGAGCTGCACCTCGAGCACGGCGCGTTGCCCTTTTTGTTGAGATGATGACATGGCTCTGACGAGCGCCAGCACGTTGACCGACGCCTTGAACCAGTACAAGGATAATCTCGTCTGGTGGGGCAGCGCCGCGGCGGCCGCGAATCTCTTGGCGGCGGTCCTGTACCTCTTGGCCTGCAAGCCCGAGACGATTGCGGCGGCGGATCAGAACGTCAACTTCGCGTCCCTGGAATCGTTGCGGGTGCGGCTCGAAAAGGAAGTGGTGAATCTGAGCTCGGCAGCCAATCGCGTCTCGTTCACGAGTGGAAAGATGTTGATGTAGTATGACGAAGAGCGTAGCCATCCTGGGTTCTGACGGCCGCCCGGTTCGCCTGGCCCGGTCTCGGACCCAGTCCGCCGACGGCCGTCATGAGATCGTCATGGATGGGGTCGGCGGCGCCTACGCCGCCACCGGCTATCACGCCCGCTCCATCGCCGTCAACGAAGGCCAGAGTTACAGCCAGGGTTCCGGCGAGCAGCATCAGCGGTTCGATCGCTATATCCTGGTGGACGAATCGCGCGGCCTGGACCGGGACAATCCCCTCTATGCGTCGATCATCGACACGGCGATCACCTATATCCTCGGCTCCGGTTTCTCGCTTCAGACCGAGCCGAGGGTCGAGCAGCTCTGGAACGACTGGTGGCGGGCGCCCGAGATCACGAACCGGCTCTCGGGCGGCGAGGTCGAGCAGATGGTGCTGCGGGAGATCATCCTCTGCGGGGACCATCTGATCGTCAAGACGGAAAAGGGCCTGATCGACCTGATCGAGTCGGAGCGGTTGGCCAAGGGCAGCCGCATGGGCACGGGGATCACCACCGATCAACTCGGCCGGCCGATGGGATTTTCCGTCTGCGATTACGGCAAAAACGGCATGCTGAATACGGCCACGGCGACGCTCTATCCCTCCGATCGGGTGATCTTTCTCGCCTGTCCCCGCCGACCCTCGGAGCTGCGGGGGATGCCGGTCCTGCAAAGCACGTTCGCGATGCTGCACCGGATCAACGATACCTGCGACGCCGAGGCGATCGCAATGCAGCTCCAGGCCCGCCTGGCGATTGCGATTAAAAAGACCCAGGCGGCGCAGCTCGGCTATTTGGAGAGCAAGGACGATGAGGGGCAATCGGCCACGGAGGATACGGGGGCCCTGACGACCCGGATCACGGAGCTCAAATATGCGATCATCGCCCACCTGGAGCCGGATGAGGACGTGACCACGATCGAGCGGAACATCCCCGGCAAGGACTTCCCGCAGTCGCTGCGGATGTTCCTGCGGCTGATGGGTTTGCCCTTGGGGATGCCGTTGGAGTTGGTGCTCCTGGATTGGACGCAGAGCAACTACAGTCAGAGCCGGGCCGTGATCCAGCAGGCCTACGAGCGCTTCTGCAAATGGCAGACCAAACTGATCGACTTCTTCTACGACCCATTGCTGCAATGGAAACTGTCTCAGTGGGAGGCCCAGAAACTGCTGGGCAACAAGGCCGCGAAGAATATCAAGTGGGAATGGATCACGCCGACCTCGCCCTGGATCGATCCCCAGAAGGAAATGGAGGCGGTGGGTCTGAAATTGGATCGGGGCCTGACGACGCACGGCCGGGAATGCAAGGCCCTGGGTTTGGATCGTAACGACGTGAACGATGCCCGCGAGGCGGAGATCCGCGACGCGATCAAGCGGGTGCAAAAAATCAAGGCGGACACCCAGGTGACAGTGCCCTGGCAACTCTTTGCGGGCGCCGTGACGGCCCCGGCCGCCCCGGCGGCGAAGAAACCGGAACTAGCGACGGCGGCCGAAAACGATCAACCAAAACCGGGAGTGGATGAAAATGCCTGAGTCAACGAATGCCATCCCCATCTCCTTTTTGACGGATTTGGCGGCCGAGCCGTGGGCGATGGAGCCGGGCCGGTTGCAGAATTTCTTTCTCCAGATCCGCGACCATGCCGCCGCCTATGCCAGCCTGGCGAAGATCGAGATCGAGCGGTCCAAGCCCATCCTGCGCGTGGAGGGCACGACGGCCCTGATCCCGATCAGCGGCATCCTGATGAAGAAAGTTCCCTCCTGGATGGCATTTTTCGGGATCGAAGCCACCGCCTATAGCGATATCCGCGATCTGGTCAACCAGGCGGCGGCCGCCCAACGGGTGACGGAGATCCATTTGGTGGTCGATTCGCCCGGGGGCACGGTGGCGGGCGTGGCGGACGCCGCCGCGGCGCTTCAGTCCGCCCGCCGGCAGAAACCCATGACGGCCCACGTCCAGGACCTCGCGGCCTCCGCCGCCTATTGGCTGGCGTCGCAGGCGGGGACGATCACGGCCGACTTCAACGCGGAGATCGGCGGCATCGGCGTGTATACCGTCATTGATGATTTCTCCCGGAGGTTCGCCAATGAGGGAGTGACTGTCCATGTCGTCACCTCCGGAGAGCACAAAGGCGTGGGAGTATTCGGGGCGGCCGTTACGGAGCCCCAACTCGCGGCGCTCCGCGAGGTTATCGAGGGGATCGCGGCGAATTTTCGCGATGCCGTGGCTGCCGGTCGAGGTTTGGCCGCCGACGAGGTCGGGGCCCTGGCGACGGGCCGGCTCTGGGAGGCCAAGGCCGCCCTCGCCAATAAATTGATCGATGGGATCGGACCGCCGCCGCGCGGCGCAAATCCGAAATCCGAAATCCGAAATCCGCAATCCAATGAAGGAGATCATCCCGTGGAAACGATCACCCAACCCCAACAACCTCCGGCCGCGGCTATTGCCCCGGACGTCGAGCAGATCCGGAAGGAAGCCGTGGAGCGGGAACGGACCCGGCTCACGCAAATGCTGGCGGCGTTTCCGAAGGACCCGCATTTTGCCTTGACGCAATTTTCCGCCGGCGTCACGGTCCAGGAGGCCAAGGCCGCCTATTGCGATACCCTGCTGGCCCGCGGCAAATCGGAAAGCGAAACCGAGGACGAAGGCGTGGCCGGCACGTCGGGCTATCAGCACGGCGGCTATCAGGAGGGCGGCCCGGCCCCGGCGGCCGGCGGCTTCCTCGCGGCCGTACGCAGTTACGCCCGCGATCATAAATGCAGCCGGCTCGCGGCGATTCACGCGGTCCGGACCGACCAGCCGGGACTCTATGAGAAATTCCGCGCCGAGTCCCGGCCCCCGATGGTGCACGGCCGGTGCAAACGCGTCAATGTGGAGTTGGGCTCCTGATAAACTAATCATACATTTCCGAATTATTGAAGGAGTTTCGCAATGAGCGAACAACAGAATAGTCCGATCAATCTCCCGGCCGGCGAGATCCTGGAGGCTTTTCGCCGGGTAAAACAATCCGGTATCACGGTGGTATACGCCGACGCCGGGGAGCGCGGGATTGGTACTACGCAGGTCTACGTCGCCAGCGGGGGCCAGGCCCTGATCCGTCTGGACGGTCAGGGAACCGCAAAAATGATGGCGGCGGGGCCCTTCGCGGCCGGGGCGACCCTGTACCCGGCCGATGACGGCAAGATCGATGATGTCAAAGTGGGTTTACCTCTGGGCAAATCCCTGGAGGCCGCGACGGCGGCCGGCAGTATCATCGAGGTCGTGCCGGTCATCGATGATGCCTCCTCGGTCTATATCTGGGTCAGTCCCGAGGGCGACGATTCGAGCGGCAATGGTTCCTTCTCGTTGCCCTACGCGACGATCACCAAGGCCCTGACGGCCGTGACCACGGTCCGCAAGACGATCCTGGTGCTGCCGGGCGAATATACGGAGACGCTGATGTTGACGTGGCCCTCCATCAGCGGCGTGAGTATCAATGGCGTCCTGGGTCACGGTGACGGCGCCACGATCGCAGGGACCGCCGGCCAGACGGCCGTGGTCAAGATCGATCCCACGGTCCAAACGTCGACGTTCGAGGCGACGCTCAGCAACGTGACAATCGCCGCCCCGATCGGTGTGAATGGCATCGATTTCAACAACACCGCGGTCAATCGCAAGATCAACCTGTACCTGAAGAACGTCCCGATCGAAAACGCGGACACGAATGGCAGTGGGGCCGGCAAATCCCTCAACGTCATCCACGCGAACGCCGCCGAGGCCATGCGCGTGTACGCGAGCGGCCAGAAGGACATTTGGGAGGGGTTGTTGTATATCGAGCCCAAGAATACCAATGATCGGTTCCAGTTCGGCAACCTCCAATTCGACGGGGGTGTGCAATTTGGAACGACCACGATCGCCTCGGTCTCGCGTTTCACGAGCTGCATCGCGGTGGACGACGGGGGCATCGGGGGTCAGGACACCCAAATCCTGGCGATCCTGGGCTGCCAAAGTCTGACGGGCACGACCTATGCCGCCGCTGCCCTGGGTGATTTTGCGGACAATGCGGCGGAAGTGGTAGCGTGACACGGAATCTCACAGCCGCCGCATGATTCATCGCGGCGGAGTCTACGGAAAGGAATGTCATCATGGGAGTACAGTACACGGGCTACAGCACGCCGCGCGAGGATCTGGGCATGGCGCTGCACGAATTCGATCCTTCGAGCCAGGGCTTGATCGCGACGCAGGTCCTGCCGATCCGGCCGGTGAGGAAACAGGCGGCCAATTTCAGCATGATCTCCCGCGAGAATATGAAAAACGCGGAGCGGGTCAAGCGCGCCGCCGGCAGTGCGTTCGCCCGCGTGCACATGCGGGCGGAGGACCTGGCTTACGCCTGCGAGCTCTACGGCCTGGAGGCCCCGCTCGCCGACGAGGATCGGGACAATTACGAGGACGATTTCAACGCCGAGCTGGAGCTGACGCAGTTGATCAACCTCCTCCTGCTGCTCGATCTGGAGATCGAGGTCGAGGCGATGGTCTTCAATACGACCACGTGGACGGGCACGGGTCTCTACGTGGACCACTACGCCGCCCCTTGGGACGCCGCGGCGACGGACATCATCGCCCAGGCCGAGGAGGCCAAGGAATATGTCCGCCAGAACTGCGGCCTGCCGGCCAACGCCCTGATCGTCTCCGCCAAGACGCTCTCGAACATGCGGCTGAACACGGGGATCAAGGGCGCCTTCCCGGGAATCCCCACGTTGACCTACTCGGCCCTGATCGGCAATCTGCCGGGCATTCTCGGCATCGAACGGATCATCGTGGGCGGCCAGGTCTACGACACGGCGGACGAAGGGCAGACCTCCACGATGGCGGATATCTGGCCGGACGATTACGCGATGTTCGCCCGCCTCAACGGCCCAGCCGACAGTCTCTGGTCGCCCGGCCTGGGTCGGACGATGGCCTGGCAGGCGGTGTCCTCCGATCTGGTCGCGACCGACCAGTACCGGGAGGAGCAGACGAAATCGGACATCTTCCGCGTGGAACACGCGCTCGATCCGCTGATCCTCAACAAGTATTGCGGGTTCCTCATCAAGATCGACGCGTAACGTCAGTCCCTCCGGGACGAATCGATCGGAGCAGCCGTGGAGTTTTTGGAGATTTTAGCTATGCCGCCTAATCTCGAAGACTGGTTGGCCAGTCCGGTCACCCAGGCGGTGATCGAGCAGATTGCCGCCAAGGTTACGCAGCAGGTGATCGAGCAGCACATTCAATGCTGTCCCCACGGTCGATTGCTGCTCAAGGGCCGTTCCTTGCTCGTCGGACTCTGTATCGGCAGCGGGGTCGCGGGCGGCGGGGTTTCCGCCCTGGTGCTCAAGGTATTGACGGGGGTGTGATCATGACGGATTTCGCGGCCGCGATGGATCTGGCCGCCGAGGCGGCGTGGGTGAGTTTGGACGTCGAGTCCATCACCTACACGCCGGCCGGCGGCGCCGGTCTGGTCCGTTCCGCCCTCGTGCGCCGTCTGGCGCCCCAGGAGATTTCGGGCCTGGGCCGGGCCCCGGAGGCGATGGTCACGCTGCGGAACCAGGCCGCTGCCGGCCGCCTGAGCTCCGTGGTGGACACCGGCGGAGACACGATCTCGTGGTCTCCGAAGCGGGGCGGGGCCGCGAAGGTCTCCCGCGTGCTGGAGATCATTTCCGCGAACGGCGGTTTCGTGACGGTCCTGATTGGGTGAGTGGAATTTCGGATTGCGGATTTGGAATGGCTGGTAGTGCACTACTGACGGTTCGAGTCGATCGTGCAGGGTTGCAGACCATGGCCCGGCAAGTGGCGGGCCTGCGCGGCGGTCTCGCCCGGGTAGTGCCGGCGGCGCTCAATCGTACGGCCGCCTGGACCCGCACGCGGCAGCGCCGGGAGGTGGCCAGTCAATGCCGCATCAAGGTTCGGGCGGCGGACCGGCTCCTGCGGACCGACAAGGCGAGTTCCGCCAAGTGGAACGCCCAGTGCGAGATCCTCAATCGCCGGGTTGGGATCGGCAAATTCCTGGCCGGGGCCCGCCGCAGCACCACGGCGATGTTCCCCAGCGGCCTAGTGATACAGTATCCCCGACATTTTGCAGCCACCATGCCGAGCGGGCATCGGGGCCTGTTCGTGAGGGCGCGGGTCGTCAAGCCGGGGATCAGTATTCGCCGCCCTCAGCGCACGACGGCCGGCAAACACGGTGGGTATACGTACCGGACCGAGTTGCCGATCTACGAGCAGCGCGAGCGGCTCGGCGTCGTGATGCAGCTCGATTGGATGGCCGCTCTCCAGGACGCCGGGGCGGCCCAACTGCAAAAAGAGATCGATTCGAAGATCGCCTGGCTGACGGCGAAAGGAAAAGGGTAATCATGGCGGCGTCGCGGCGGGAACAGATTTCCGAATGGCTCCGGGCCGAGGTGGCGAAGATCGCCGGGGTCACGGCCCTGCGTCCCAAGCGGGTTTTCTGGACCGAGGAGCTGACGAAGGACTTGACGGCGGTGATCCGGCAACGGTCCTGCCGGATCGTGCACGCGGATGAGACGGATCTGGCCTTCGAGCAGGGGTACAAGATCACCGTGGCCGTGATCGACCGGGACACGGCGACGGCCCCGCTCGATACCCGGATCAATCTCGTGATGGCTGCCGTAGTCAAGGCCCTGGCGGCGGACCCCTCCTGCGGCGGTCTGGCGGGTTCGAATGGGATGGTCCTGGAGGAGATCGTATCGCTCCAGGAGGACAATAGTGAGCCGGTTTCGCCGGGTCTCACGGGCGAAAGCCTGCTGCTGCGGGTTCATTTTTCCACGTTGAAAACGGATCTCAGCGCCGCGGGCGGCGTCTGACGAAAGGAGTTTCGCATGATCGGTAAAGGCGCGACGCTGACCGGCTCGGTGACGGGTTTGGTCGGCCACATTCGCAATATCAATTTCGAGGGCACCAAGGTCGACAATCTCGACAACACGGACGGGGACACCCCGGGCTATCACCGGACGTTCGAGCCGGGTCTGATCGATTCCGGCCGGTTCACCTGCGAGGTCCTGTACGACGCGACCTACGCCTGGGGCGTCCTGACGGCGTTGAAGAACCGCGTGACGGAATGCTGGAAGGTCCAGTTCGCCGACGGCCGCCGCCGGTGGTTCTGGGGCTATCCCGACGATAGTTCGCTCTCAGGTCCCTACGACGCCCTGGTCAGTTACAATTTCGGCATCAAGATCACCGGGGCGATCACGAGCAGCTCCTCGAGCAGTTTGTCGAGCAGCTCTTCGTCCTCGGCCTAAACCTCACGCAGCATAGGAGAAACGAAATAGGAGAAACGAATATGGTCCTGACCCGCGAGCGCATTTTGACGTATCAGAAGCTCAGGCAGAAGAAGGTTGATTTCCCGGAGATGGGAGGCGAGCTGCTCTTTCAGGAGATGTCGGCGGATGCCTGGGAGGATTTCGACCGCAAGACCCCGAATTATTCCCTGCGGCTGTTCATCGCCGGGGCGATCGATGAGAAGGGTCTACGTCTCTTCCGGGACGAAGACGTCAATCTCCTGGCCGGCAAAGGCGCCCACCTGATCGAGAAGGGGGCCCGGGCGGTCCTGGAGCTGTGCGGCGTCCTGCCGGAGAGTGAGCCGGAGATCCTAAAAAACTCCAAGCCGACCCCGCCCGCGCCCAAGAGTGGCGCATCGCCCTCGGTTTAGGCCGGACCCGGGCGGAGCTGCTGGCGGGCGTCACGTGCTCGGAGCTGGCGACGTTGCGGGTTCTCGACGGGGTCCGGGCTTTCGGAGAACGCCGGGCGGATCTACGGGCCGCGAAACTGACGATGCATCTGGTGGCATGCCTGCGGTCGAGCAAAAGCGGCGTCGTACATCTGGAGGAGTTTCTCCTGCGGCATCTGGACGATCCGGAGCCGGAGACGGAAGACTCCGATACGGCCGACCGGTTCGACGCCCAGGCCGGTCTGGTTTGAAAATCAAAAATCAAAGATCATAAATCACCAATGCTATGGCCGACACCTGGCAAAAATCCGGCATCGAGTACATCGTCAAGGACTCCACGGAGACCGGTACCGCCGCGGTTTTGCGGAGTCTACAGAGCATCGACAAAAATCTGCAGTCCGTCACGGGAAATCTGCAGTCCGTCACGGGAAAAATGAAGGGGGTGGCGGCGGAGAGCCGGGGCATTGGGGCGGAACTCAAAGCGGCCCTCGCGATCGGGGTGGGCTACCTGGGGATTTCCAAACTGGTCAGCGGCTATCAGGAAGTCTCCCGGTCGATTTCTGATACGGCCAAGGCGGCGGACATCCTCCAGATCTCGACGGAGAGTCTCAGCGGCCTCCGCTATGTGGCGGAGCAATCGGACGTCGCCGGCACGTCCCTCGACGCGATGATGGTGAAGTTCACCGCGTTCGCGTCGCGAGCCGTGCAAGGCTCCGCCTCAGCGCGTTACGCGTTGCAGCAACTGGGTCTCAGTGGGGAGGAATTGACGCGGATCCGGCCGGATGAAGCGCTGCTGAGATTGGCGGACGCTTTTCAAAAGGTCCGTGACCCGGCTGACCGGGTACGGCTGGCGCTGGAAATCTTCGGGCGTACCGGCACCGCCGGCACGCAGATGATCGAGATCCTCGCCCTGGGCAGCGCCGGGATCAAGACGATGACGGATCGTTTCCGGGCCCTGGGCGGGGAAGTGACGCGGGTGGACGTGGAAAAGGTCCGCCAGGCGAACGCCGCTCTCAAAGACGTCAAGACGATCCTGGGGGCGATTCGGAAGGAGATCGTGATCCAGGTGGCGCCTTACGTCGCCGCCCTGGCGGGCGGTCTCGCGGACGCCGCGGCGGCCGGCGGCGGGTTTGGGGCGACGGTGACGAACGCGATGGAATCGGTCGCGGTGGCGGCGGCCACGGTGCTGGATATCCTCATTAAGATCGAGAACCTCAAGAACTCGGTGGCCCTCCACGCCTATGACGTCGCGTTCGAGAAAGATGTTTTCGCGCAAACGAAAGAGATCTACGCGGGTCAGATGAAGCGGGAGGGAAAGAAGCCTTGGGGCATGTTCGATCGGGGCGGTGTCCTGTACCCGCCTCGCTGGTCCCAAGCCGAAGAAATCGTCCGCCGGGATTTGACGCCTGCCTACGAGGCGGGCCGCAGGCCGCTGGTTCAGGAAACGAATAACGCCGCCCAGGTCCAGACGTATTTTGGCCAACTCCGTCAACGGGCCCAGGGGCTGAGCGAACAGGCGGAGATCAAGACCCGGATCACGGAATATGGCCGGAATCCGGAGGCCGGCTCGAATCTGCCTTCATCGATGCCGACCGTGCAGGAGCTCCAAGACGCTGAGCAGGCGCTCGAAGACGAAGAGAAAGCGGTCGAGCGGGCGGCGAATGGGATGCAGAGGCTGCGGGACCGGGTCGAGGACATGGACGCGGCGATCCAGACGGAGATCGAGGTGGTCCGCCGCGCCGGGGACGCGCACGGCAAGCTCGGCGAGATCGTGCGCTATGAGATGACGGTCCGGGCCGCCTACGGCGACGATCTGGACTTGGTGACGCGTAAGTTGGAGGAGCATCGCCGGCAATTGGAGTTGCTGGCCCGGGTGGATTTCTCGAACAAGTCGTTCGATGATCTCGGCCAGAGTCTGACGGACCTCGTGTTCGATTTCCAAAACGCCGCGAAGTACGCGGAGCAATTCTTCAACACCCTCGCCCGCCGGGCCGTAAATGAGATGATCATGCAGCCCTTCATGGCCGCCCTCAAGCCGGGGGTCGCTGCGTTATTCAGTGGCGGCGGCGGCATGACGAGTGAGGGAATGGCCACGGTGGCGAGATATCACGATGGCGGGACGGTGGGCGCCGTGCCGGAGACCCGGTATCTGCCGGTCGGGGCGGCGGACCGGTATCTGGCGTCGAATGAGAGGTTGATCGTGGCCCGGGTGGGTGAGGAGGTCCTGACGAAGCAGGAGTCCCGCCGGCGGCGGGTCTCGGTCTATCATGAGGGCGGCGTGGTCGGGGAAGGGGGTTCGAGCGTCGCGGCCTCGGGCAATGCGGGCCAGCCCTCGCAGGTCCAGGTGCGGATCAGCAACCCGCCGGGCAGTCCACTGGAGGCGACGGGGGCCCAGATCTCCTTCGATGGCCCCACGATGATCGTCGGCGTGATCCTCGACAACATCCGGCGGGGCGGCGCCATGCGGGACCAGATCCGCATGACGGCGCGGGGAGGATAGGGATGTCCACTTTGCGCGAAAATTGGATCTATGATGGCGCCGCTTATACGGAAGTCGGAGGAACGGACTGGCGGGCGCAAAGCTTCCTATGTGGCTATGCGACGCCCTGGCAGGCCTATCAAGTGACATCGATCCAATTGCGGGGCTATGCGTATCAATCTTCGGGTGATTTTACAGTAGGGATTTATTCGTCCGTGTCGGGAAAACCGGGCTCTTTATTGATTTCCAAAACGGTGTCCAAATCCTCTCTGCCTTCCGGTTCTTCCAATTGGTTTGAAATCACGTTTGACGATCCCTATCTGTTAACGTTGAACTCCGTTTATCATATCGTCTCCTCGGCCAGTAGTGGAACGGTACGCCTGCAAGATCAAAATGGTTACAGTGGCGGGTCCTTTGCCTATTCCTCGGATGGAGGAAGTTCTTGGACTGTCAGCGGCACAATTGATATGGTATTTGCAGTTTGGGGTATCGAGCCGTTTTCATCCTCCTCCAGCTCCAGTAGTTCCTCTTTTTCTTCGTCCAGCTCCTCTTCCTCCTCCAGTCTCAGCAGTTCCTCCTCTTCGAGTTCGCTGTCCTCCAGTTCGAGTTCGCTATCCTCCAGTTCGAGCAGCAGTTTCAGCGTGGATTTCCCGGTCTTGACCCGGGCCTCCGCCCGCGGTTTTCCGGCGGAGTTCGTGATCGATCCGGGCGTGGTCACGGCCGCGCTGGGGATCGGCCGGCCCCGGGTGCGCCGGGAATTTCAGGATGCGTTTCGCGGCTGGCGGGACCAGCGGACGAATTGCAGCGCCGCCGATTACGCCGCCTTCGAGATCTTCTATCGGGAGACCGTTCAACGTAGCGTCCGGCCCTTCCGCTGGCGCAATCCCCGCACGCGGGAGCGGGTCGTGGTGCGGTTTTGGTTTCGGGAGCCGCCCCGCTGGCAGCGGGTGGCGGAGCATCAGGTCGAATGGACCGTGGATTTCACGCTGGCCGAATGCGCCGGGGCGACGGGGGTTGGGTATGGAGGAGCGGACGCGTGAAATATGACCTTAGAAGTGGGAGGCGGGCCGTGGCCCGCCGGACTCTTGAAATCAACAAACGACAATCAGAAATCAAAAATGCCATGAAACAGATCCCGGATCTCATCCTGCGGCGGCTGAAGGAGTTGGAGACGTCCGAGCCGTTCATCTCGCTCTTGGACGTCGCGCTCAATGACCTGGCCGATACGCACATCCGCCTGGCCCGCGACACCCGCCTGATCACGTTCGGCGGGGTCGACTACGTGCCCGCCGCCTTCGACCTGCAGGTTCTGGGCGTGACCAAGCGGGAGGGGATTCCGCAGTTCGATCTGGCGATCAGCGACGTGGAAGATCGTTTGCGGCCGGCGTTGTATACGTCGAACTATTTCCAGGGCGCGACCCTGACGATTGCCGTCGTCATGCCGGACGCCCTCTCGCTCGATTACCAGGATCTAGTGACGGAGTACAGCATTCTCAAGGCGCGCCCGCGGGCCGAATGGGTGTACCTGACGATCGGGGGTCCGGACCTGCTGCGTAAGCGTTTTCCCTGGGGCCGGTTCTTCGCGGACCTGTGCGAGTACCGGTTCGGGGACGATCCCCGTTGCCCCTATGTCCCCTCGAATATCGTCGCGGTGGACCACTCCGGCTCGGGGCCCGTGACGGTGACGGTGACGGACCATCCCTTCGAGACCGGGGACGAGGTGACGCTGGCGGGCGGGGCGGGCCTGACGCCGCCCTTGGCGGGCACGTTCGTGGTCACGGACATCGGGGATGACGCGTTCACGCTGGACGATACGAGCGGCGATGATTACACGGGCACGTACTCCGAGAGCGGCACGGCCGCCTTCACGATCTGCGAGCGGAACCTGGACGCCTGCCGCAAGCGGGCGGCGACGCTGCATTTCTGGGGCTGCGTGGGTCTCCGCAACCGGGTGTCCCGTTTGGCTTGAAAATGATACATCAAACGTCAAACGTCAAACGTCAAACTTCCGGCAATTGCTGGCGGCTCGTGCAGGAGACGCGGCGGGCGGCCGGATTGCCGATGCCGGATCAGGCCACGTGGCTGACGGCCCTGGTTCGCAACTCGGCCCCGGCGGTCCGGTTCGTCCGTCTCGCCGCCCCGCAGCTCTACGCCATCGTCGCGCTCAAAACCGGGGAATACGTCACGCATCTCGGCGTCGTGCTGTCCCCGCGGGAGTTTCTCCATGACGGCGGCGCCGGGCCCCAGGTGGAACGGATCGAAGTGTGGATCCCCCGGATCGAGGGTTTCTACGAGTTCGGCGATTGGCCGCTCCCGCCTGCTGGGTATCCGATCGCGGCGGTGGGGGCGCCGGGGTCCCTGGTGATCCTCACGAATCCTCTGACCGGCGCCTGCCGCACGGCGTGGGGGGATGCCCAGGGCGGCAGTGTGGCCCAGTGGCTGGCCCGGGAGGATGTGCCGGCGGGGGCGGTCTGTCTCTTGAATGGGACGCCGTTGTCTCCCGAACATTGGTCCTATCGGCCCGGTCCCCGGGATCGGCTGCAGGTCCTGATCCCGATCGGCAACAATAATCAGATGCTGGGCATCATGCTGATGGTGATGCTGGCCGTAGTCTCTTATGGCGTCGGGGCCTACGTCGGCGGGGCCGCCGGCCTAGGGATGGGCGCGGGCTGGGGGGCGGCGGCCAGTGCCGGAATCATGATCGGTGGCTCGCTGCTGCTCAATGCCCTGCTCGCCCCCGGCGTCCCGGATACCACCAAAGACGAAGTGAAATCGCAATGGGGCGAGCAGACGGTCCAGGCCCAGGGGGGGGCGGTCCCCAAAATCTATGGGGACGTCCGAGTCCACGGCAACATCATCGCCCACTACAGCGAGCAACTCGGGGTGGAAGTGCACGGCGGCTTCCTAGCGCGCATGCCGGAGGAACATATCCGCAACGTCCTGGTGTGTTTCGGTGAAGATCCGGTGGAAGGTTTCGACGAGTCGTCACTGCGGATCAACGATGTGGCGATTGCGGAGCTGCCCGGCGTGGCGGTCGAATACCGGCGGGGACTCCTCGATCAGACGGCGACGAGTAAATTCGCCACGGAGACCCCGATCGAGTTCTTTGCCGGATACGTGCTCGACTATGAGACGAACACCCGGACGTACACCCTGCCGGGCGTCGGCTATGATGACGCCGAGGTGACGGTTCTATTCACGAATGGTTTATGGTCGCTGGATCAAAAAAAAGGAACGATGAAATGGCAGGTTTCCACCCTCAAGGTCGAGGCGGGGGACGCGTTGACGGATACCTGGCAAACCATTCTGTATCGGACGGAGACTCACAACAACACCAACCCCGTGCGCTTCAATTACCGCGCCAGCGGCTGGGTGTACCCCGGATTACCGGGGAAACAACACTATATAGGCGGTGCGATTTTCACGATCACGCGGGCGATGCAGCCCCGTTTTCGGGTTACGCGGATCGATCCGGCCTATCAGGGGATCAGTTGGGGCGGCGACTGCATGATCGCGGAGGTCCGGGGGATCTTGAATGAGGTCTTCGAGCATCCCGGCAAGGTCCTGTTGCAGATCAGCGCCCTGCCCTCGAAGATGCTCTCCGGCTCCCTCGACGTCAGCATCGTGGTGAACGGTTCCATCCTGCAGCGGTGGGACGGCGCCGCCTGGGTGCTGGACGCGGTCAAGTCGCGAAACCCGGCCTGGATCGATTATGACATCCTGACCTATCCCCTGATCAGCGGCGATGGCGATGGAACGCCCTACGCCGTCGCGAAGTACCGGGGCGTCGATCCCGCCGACCTCGATGTGGCGGGTTTCCTGGCGACGGAGACGCTGGCGGATGGTCAAGTCCCCGACGGCCAGGGCGGCGCTGGGCTGGAGAATCGGATCGAGATCGGTACGGTCTTCGGGGAGACGAGCAACGCCTACGACGCGGTCCGGCGGATCGGCGTGACGGGCCGGGCGGGTCTCGATCTGCGGGGCAATCGGGTAGGACTCTGGTGTGACCGGGCCCGCGTGCCGGTGGGCCTGTTCGGCGACGGCAATTGGCTCAAGGACTCCTGGGAGCCGGACCCGATCCCGCAGGCGGACCGGGCGGCGGAACTGGAGATCGTCTATTATGACCGGGACAACGGGGACGAGCAGACGCCGATCTTAGTGCCGGATCTGGACATCGACACGACGAATCGCTCCTCGATCGATTGCGCGTGCACCCGGCGGCGGAGCGAGGCCTGGCGGACGGGCCGGTACAACCTCGCCCGCAATCGCCTGCTGGATCTCGCGGGCAAGTTCTCGACGGATATTGACGGGATCATTTACGAGCCGGGCGACGTGCTGTACCTCCAGTTGCCGGGCCGGTCCTGGGGCGGACGCCTGGCGGCGGTGGATTCCGGCGCGGGTACGGTCACCCTGGATCAAGACGTCCAGACGTCCGCGAATGACGTTCTGATCGTCCAGGTCCGCGATTCGGTGACGGGCGTCCAGGCGGCCGGATATCGGATCGTGGCCTCGCGCGCCGGGCGCGTGGTGACGTTCAGCGGCGCCTGGGTTTTCCCGGCGGGCGTGACGGCGGCGGCGGCCCCGGACGATCCGTACCTATTCGGCCCGGCCGCCATCCTGGCGGACACCTTCGAGGTCCTGGAGGTCCGGCCGCAGGCGCATCTGCAATTCGAGTTCTCCGTCCTGCGTTACGCGGGCGGCGTCTATACGGTCGATGACGAGGAGTCGGGCCTGTCGATCGATTCCGGCTTGGCGGTAGATCCTATCCCGGCCGGGCCGCCGCGGCCCCCGACGGCGGCGGCCATCGCGGGCTATTTGCCGCCCGGAATCCAGACTTCAGGACGGGCCCCGGAAATCGAAATCCTCGGACTCGACGTAACGGGCGACGCCGCCACGACGATCTATTGGGACGCGGGGCTGATCACGATTGGCGCCTCGGAATATGAGATCGCCGCCGGGTCCACGACGGATGAATACGTATGGTTCGATCCGGGGGCTCCGGACCCTCTGACCCTGAAGACCGGCGCGGTTTGGGGTGGCGCCGGCACGTACAAGATGTTCGCCAACCAGGCCGGGCGGCCCGATCCATTCTATGCGCCGTTGGCGGCGCTGGGGATCGAGATTTCGGGTCTGGGCGTGACGGGGGACGGCGACGATACGATCGATTGGCTGGCGGGGCAGATTTCCTATCGCGGGCACGATTATTCGATCGGCGCGGGGTCCACGACGGATAAATACGTCTGGTTCGATCCGGAGGCCGCCGATCCTTTGACGCTGAAGACCGGCGCCGCGTGGCCGGAGGACCCGGATATCTACAAGATGTTCATCAATACGGCCGGCGCGGCGACGGGACTCTACGGCCAGGCCTCGGCCACGGAGCCGGTGACCGTGGTAGACAGCACGTCGCTCGATCTGACGGTCGCCGGTCAGCAGATCAGCGGGACCGTACTGCCGGGCGGCGGGTTTATCGACGTGACGTTCGACGGCGGGACCTCGAACGTAGGGCTGGACACGGATTTCAGTTTCGATGCGGGGTATAGTCTATGAGCACGCGCTGGCAATGCAAACGGGATACGGCGGCGAATTGGACCTCGAATAATCCAGTCCTCCTGTCCGGGGAATGGGGTGTGGAAACGGATACGAAGAAATTGAAGATGGGAGACGGCGCCACCGCGTGGAACGGTCTCGCCTATGATTTCTCACCACAGAACAACGTGGCGATCACCGGCGGCTCCATCACGGGGATCACCGATCTGGCCGTGGCGGACGGCGGCACGGGGGCCTCGACGCTGACGGATCACGGCATTCTCCTGGGATCGGGCACGGCCGCCGTGACGCCTCTGGCGGCCGCGACGAATGGGCAGATCCCGATCGGCAGCACGGGGGCCGATCCGGTCCTGGCCACGATTGCCGGCACGGCGGATGAGGTGGACGTCAGCGTCGGGGCCGGGACGATCACGATTGGCCTGGTGAATCCCCTGATCGCGGGCAAAGGCGGCACGGGGGCCTCGACGCTGACGGATCACGGCATTCTCCTGGGATCGGGCACGGACGCCGTGACGCCTCTGGCGGCCGCGACGAATGGGCAGATCCCGATCGGCAGCACGGGGGCCGATCCGGTCCTGGCCACGATTGCCGGCACGGCGGATGAGGTGGACGTCAGCGTCGGGGCCGGGACGATCACGATTGGCCTGGTGAATCCCCTGATCGCGGGCAAAGGCGGCACGGGGGCCTCGACGCTGACGGATCACGGCATTCTCCTGGGATCGGGCACGGACGCCGTGACGCCTCTGGCGGCCGCGACGAATGGGCAGATCCCGATCGGCAGCACGGGGGCCGATCCGGTCCTGGCCACGATTGCCGGCACGGCCAATCAAATTGTCGTGACCAACGGGGCCGGGACCAGCACGATCGGGACTCCGTTACTCGCCGGGAATGAGCCGGTACGACAGGTGATTCACGGTGGGGTGGCGACCATCCATGCCGGCAACAACGGGTTGGGGCAGAGTCGCCCGCCAAATTCCAAGATCACCCAAAGCGCCGCGATTGCCGGGACACGAACCACGGCCCAAATCTTCACCCGCACGACGGGAACGTGGACCGCAGATGTCTTGATTGCTCAATATGCCTTCTTCTACGCGGCCGCGGTCCCGCACACGGGGAATTGGTTGCCCATCGTGGATAATGACGGTACTACTTTGACCGTGACCGGGACGATCCTGGCCGCCGCGGACACCGTCAAGACGTGTGTTTGGACTCCGATTCAACGGTCCTACGCGCACGGCCAGGGGGCCGCTGCTTTCATCGGGGGTTTCTTTGACGGTCAAAACGGGTGGCTGGTGCCATACAATTCCACCAATCTGGTCAAAGTCAATCCGGCCGACGGCACGATGACTGCCTACGCGCACGGCCAGGGGGCCGGTGCCTTCGCCGGGGGTTTCTTTGACGGTCAAAACGGGTGGCTGGTGCCCTTGAATTCCACCAATCTGGTCAAAGTCAATCCGGCCGACGGCACGATGACTGCCTATGCGCACGGCCAGGGGGCCGGTGCCTTCATGGGGGGTTTCTTCGACGGTCAAAACGGGTGGCTGGTGCCATACAATTCCACCAATCTGGTCAAAGTCAATCCGGCCGACGGCACGATGACTGCCTATGCGCACGGCCAGGGGGCCGATGCCTTCATGGGGGGTTTCTTCGACGGTCAAAACGGGTGGCTGGTGCCATACAATTCCACCAATCTGGTCAAAGTCAATCCGGCTGATGGGACGATGACCTCCTATGCCCACGGCCAGGGGGCCGGTGCCTTCATGGGGGGTTTCTTCGACGGTCAAAACGGGTGGCTGGTGCCAAGAAATTCCACCTATTTAGTCAAAGTCAATCCGGCTGATGGGACGATGACCTCCTATGCGCACGGCCAAGGGAGTGGTGCCTTCATCGGAGGTTTTTTCGACGGTCAAAATGGGTGGCTGGTGCCCTTCAGTTCCTATAACATAACCAAGGTCAACCCGGCCGACGGCAGCATGACCTTCTACGCGCACGGCCAGACGGCCGCTGCGTTCCAGGGAGGTTTCTTTGACGGTCAAAACGGGTGGTTGGTGCCCAGCCGCACTACCGCTAACCTAATTCTTTTCTCGCCCATCGGTTTTGGAATAATAGGCACTCCAAACGCGGGGGGTGTGACATCTCTATTGACCTTGGATGATGGGGCCAACTGGCGGATCACAATGAATTTCGTCGGCGGAATTCTGACCGCTAAAACTACCGCCGCGTCAAGTGGGCAATGTGCAACTTGGTCTTAAAATGAGCACGAAACGCGAATACTACGAAGAGACCGAGGACACGTTCACGTCCGTGACGGGATCGACCTGGAAGGCCCAGGCTTTCACCGTGGGTCAGATCTCCGGGGATTCCTATCTGCTCGATGGGGTCTATCTCTATGGGGCGGCGGCGGAGGCGGCGGGCAATCTTGTCATCGAGATCCAGACGAACTCCGGCGCCGATCAGCCCTCGGGCACGGTTTTGGCCACGCTCACGGTCGCGAAAGCGAATCTCCTAGTGGACGGATGGCACGTGGCGATCGTCCCGGTTCCCTTCGCGGTCAGTGAAAACGATGTTCTGCACCTCGTGGCGCACGTGACGGCGGGAACGTTTTATTGGCGGATGCGGCAGACGGAGCCTCTCTATACTCGGGGCGGCGCCTGCACGTCCGGCGACGGCGGCGTGACTTGGACCGGCCCGGCGGCGACGGCGGACCGCAAGTTCCAGATCTGGGGTTCCCCGTTGTCTTCTTCTTCGTCGAGCATCTCCTCTTCCTCCAGCTCGCTCTCCAGTTCCAGCAGCTCCAGTGGGGGAGCCGAGAGCATCCCGGTTTTCCCCACCCTGGGCCGCGCGGAGGCGCCGGGTTCGCCCCAGCAGCAGATGGCGGCGGACGGCACGGTGCACGCCCTGCTGGGCGAGGGGTCGCTGGCGGCTCGGGCGGATTTGACCCACCGGAGGTCGTGGACCTGCGCGATCCACTTGCTGACCCTGGCGGATTACGCTAGTTTTCAGACCTTTTATTACACAACGGTCCACCGTTCGGTGCGGGCGTTCTGGTGGACGAATCGGGCCAATGGAGAACGGGTCCTGGTCCGCTTCAGTCCCGCGGCCCCGCCGCAGTGGCGCCCGGTGGAGAATACGAAAGAACGGTGGGACTTGGAATTTTCTTTGATCGAGGCTTGACAAGGCCGGGGCGCGACGTTACCTTGGCGCCATCGCATCCGAGTCATTCGCAAGGAGAAACGGCATGGCAACGGTGATCGATTACGAGGTCCTTCGGCGGCAATCCCACGGCCGCCTGGCGGTCGAGGATATGCAGCTCCTGGAGCGGGCCTGTGCGGTGTGCTCGGCCCGGACGATCTTGGAGATCGGGGCGGCGGACGGCGGTTCCTCGGTGATCCTGGCGGCCCAGGCGGCAAAGAGGGCCGGGCGCCTCTATTCCATTGAGGGCAATCCCAAGGCCGGCATGATGGCGAATCTGGCGGTCTATGGTTTGCAGGACCGGTGCACCTTGCTGCCCGCCTGGTCGCCCTGGCTGGGTCCGTTGGAGCAAGAGATCCCTCCCGTGATCGATCTACTCTTCATCGACGGGCGACATGATATTCGCTGGTGCCTGATGGACTATCACTATTGGCAGCCGCGGGTCCGGCCGGGCGGCGTGATCGTGTTCCACGACACGGGAGGCATGTGCCGTGAGGACCGGGCCCAGACGGACTTCGGTTCCCCCGGCTACCTCCCCTTGGTCCGCCGCGCCATCGCCCTGATTCTCGCGACGGACCTCTTGGTCCAGATCGACGCCAGTGACGGTCGCGACGGCGGGGCCATCGCCTATCGCAAAGGAGTCGCCCTATGATCGGCGGTTTTCCGGAGCTGAGGGAATGGGTGACGAAAGTAGTGCACCCCCAGGATGGAGGCAAATTCCGCACCCGCGCCTTTCATTCGTATTACCGGCAAAAGTATTTGATCGCCGCGCTCTTCTCGCCCGCCACGATCGCGGAGATCGGGGTCCGCTGGGGCTATTCGGCGTGGTCGTTTTTGCGGGCGTGCCCCCGGGCGGAGTATACCGGTTTCGACTTCCAACGGGGTACGCATGGGGGCGTCAAGGGCGTGAATACCTTCGATTGGTGCACGGAGATTCTCGGCCGCGATTATCCGGCGGCCGACGTCGAACTGTGCCTGGCCGATACGCAGACCTTGACGTCACTGGGCGGACCTTACGATCTGATCCACGTGGACGGCGACCACAACGAGCGCGGCTGCCGCCACGATCTGGAGCTCGCATGGGGGGCAACGGCTCCCGGGGGAGTGATCCTGGTGGATGACTATGATTACATTCCTGGCGTCCGTGGGGCGGTCAAGGATTTTTGTCGTGGCCTGAGCCGGAACGAGGCCGGGCAGATGGCGGTCCCGTCCCTGCGGGGCGATTACCTGATCCGAAAGGGCGGCTGATGGAACTGTATTTTTTCTGCGCGGTGGATGAGAACCCCGTCTATCGGCATGAGGCCGATCTCCTGATCGAATCGGGGCGGGTCTTCGGCCGCGAAATCCACCTCTACGACATTCCCGCCCCGGAGATCTGGAACCGGTACAAGGTGAATCTCTTCCTGGCGGACCTGCCGCCGGCCGACCGGTACATCTACCTGGACGGCGATTGCGCCTTGACCGGCCCCGGCGACTGGGAAGCCCAGGACGGCATCGGCGTTTGCGATGTGCTCTACTACTGCAACGCCTATGACCGCGCCCGTCACACCAAGGGCTTTATGAGGAATCATACGCTGCTCGTCGGCGAGCAGCGGGGCTATGACTACGTGGCCCAACTCTATCTCGAACGGGGCCAGCCGCCCTGGTGCAATTCCGGCGTGGTGGTCCTGCCGGCGGAGGATCGTCTGCCGTTCGCCCGGCTGTGGAAGGACTGGATGAATCGAATCGACGCCGAGTGCGAGAAGGGCTTCATGGTGGGCGATGAGGCCGCCCTGCTATTCGCGCGGCAGGAATATAGCCTGCCCTTACTGCCGCCGAGATTCAACGGGATGTGCAAATGGCAGCCGATCTTCGATTGGCATGTTTTGATCCACGCCGACGGCAACGTCGGCGGTCCGAAACGGCAACCCTATCTGGACGCCCTCCAACGCGTCCAAAACCTAAAGGAGAAACGGACATGAAAGTTCTGGTGCTCGGCGGCGCGGGCTTCATCGGCCGCCATTGCTGTGATTTGCTGATGGCGCAGGGCCACGTGGTGACGGCCTTCGATCCGGCCCCGTTGGAGCTGCCGGCCCCGCATGCCGGCGTGCGCGGGGACGTCCGGGATGCCACGGCCGTGCAATGCTACGTCGCCCAGCACGACGTCGTGATTCATCTGGCCGGCATTCTCGGCACGGCGGAGACCGTGGATCGGCCCGGGCCGTCCGTCGAGGTCAACATTCTGGGCGCCCTGAACGTCTTCGAGGCGGTCCGTCACGAGGGCAAGAGAACGGTGACGATCACGGTGGGAAACCACTTCATGCTGAATAGCTATTCGATTACGAAAAGCTGCGCGGAGCGGCTGGCGCTGATGTACAATCGCGAGCATGGGACGCGGATCGCGGTCGTGCGCGGTCTCAATGCCTATGGACCCAACCAGAAGGCCCGGCCGGTCCGTAAGGTGATGCCGAACTTCATTCTCTCCGCCTTGCGGGGCGAGGATCTGACGATCTACGGGGAAGGTGATCAGATCATGGATTTCATCTACGTCCGCGATCTGGCGGCGATTCTATTAAGGGCGGTATTCTTCAATCACGAAACCTATGACCAAATCTTCGAGGCGGGCAGCGGCCGGCGCACGACGATCAATGAGATTGCCGCGGCCGTCATCACCCAGACCGGTTCCCGCTCCCGGATCGTTCATCGTCCGATGCGGCCCGGCGAGACCGCACATAGTGTAGTGCTGGCGGACGTGGAGAGTTTGGGGCCTCTGGGAGTGGACGTGGCGGGGATGATCTCCCTCGCGGATGGCCTCGGCCTGACAATCCCCTGGTATCGTCAGCATCAAATGGAACTTTGAGGCCCTGCGCCCCGATGGAATCGGAAATCGGAAATCATCGATCATCGAAAATCTTCCGGGCCCCGCTCTGGCGCGGTGAGTTCGGCTGGGAGGTAATGACCTGGGCCCCCTGGTGGCGGGCCCGGAGCCGCGCGGGGCCGGTGGCGATTACTGGTTTTGCGGACAGCCGGGCCTTATACGTCGACTTCGCCCGGGAGTTTCACGACCACGGCGAGACGCGGCGCACGTTGGACTATCCGAAGGGTTTCGATCAGTATCACAGCGACGGTCCCGGTTTCGAGCATTACGAGTACGGTGATCCGGACCGGGCGGAGCCGTTCGACGTTTTGATCCACGCCCGCGGCATCGCCCGTAAGCGCAGCATCAATTACCGCCATTGGGACACGATGAGCCTTTGTCTCCTGAGTCTCAAGTGCGCCTCGATCGGCACACTCCAGGACCAACTCGTGCCCGGCACGAGGGACCTGCGGGGTCTGCCGCTGGAGAACCTGATGGATCTCTGCGCGGCGGCGGATGTCACACTCGGATGCAGCTCGGGGGTGATGCACCTGGCGGCCGCCTGCGGCGGCAATCTGGTCGTCTGGGGCGATACGAAGACCAGATATCGCGAGACACTGGAAAGGAGATATCGGGAGACGTGGAACCCGCACCACGTGCGGGTCGCCTGGCTCGACGCCGACGATTGGCAGCCGCCGGCCCACCGGGTGGTGGCGGCCCTCGAAGAAATTGCCAGCCGCACGATGGGTTGAAGGGATTATTCCCGGATTCCGGGAATTCGAGAACAAGGAGAAAAACGGCATGCAGTTCATCGAAACGATTGACGTGGCGTCCCCCTTACGGGTCATGTTGAAGAATCATCAGGAGCTGCTCGGGGACCGGATGGGGATGACCTCCCTGGTCCGGGATCTGAAAGCGACGTATCCGCACTGGCAGATTTACGTGGCGGTGGCGAATGACGAGGTCTGGCGCAACAATCCGCACGTGGCGGGGATCGTCCTGCCGGGCGCTCCGGACCCCGAGAAGGTCGATCTGGCGGTGGACGTGGGCCCCTTCCGCGCGACCCAGGCGAGCAGGGGCAATGGGGTGCATTTCATGCGGGCCTGGAATTACGGCTTCATCCGGGCCACGGGTCTGCCGGTCCACGCTGGTCCCATGAGGGCCGATCTCCACCTGTCTCCCGAGGAGTTGTCGTACCAACCCGTGGCGGGCCGTTATTGGGTTTTCAATGCGGACACGAACAACATGGGATCCAAGCGTTGGCCCGCCGCGCGGTGGCGGGAGGTGCTTCGGTCGCTGCCGGGAATCCGGTTCGTCCAGGTGGGACTGGCGAAAGATCGGCTCGAGGATTACGGCGACGAGCCGAACGTCATGAGCCTGGTCGGCCGGACGGACGTGAGGCAGTTGTTCGCCCTGGTGGCGCACGCGGAGGGTTGCGTCAGCCTGATCAGCTCCCTGATGCACGTGGCCGGGGCGTTCGACAAGCCCTGCGTGGTCCTGGCCGGCGGCCGGGAACCGGCGACGTTCGAGCAGTACCCGGCCCATTATTTCATCAGCCGCGTCGGGATGCTCGACTGTTGCCGGGACCTCGCCTGTTGGAAAAACTCGATCACGGCCTGCCGGGACCGGGTCGAGACGCCCGCCGGTCCCATCGCCCGGTGTATGATGACGATCTCTCCGGCGGACGTCCGGCGGGGGATCGAGCTGTATTACGAGGGAGGGCGATTTCCGGTCGATGCGAAAGTGGAACCATCGCCTGGCGCACGCGCGCCAACCGATCCATCGCGATTGCCGGTGGGATCGCCGGCGCAGGTTCTGCGGATCGTCACGAACGGCAAATGCTTTGGCGGCGCGGAGCGGTCCTGCCTGGAGATCGCCCGGATGTTCCGGGCGCGGGACTGGCAGGTGGAGATCGCGACCCGGCAACCGATGTGTTTCGAGATGGCGGCGGCGTTCGATCCATTCGCGGTGCGGACGGACCGGGTCTCCTCGCCCTGTGACGTATTGCTCTGGTATGCCAGCGACCAGGTCTACGATGCCCACCTGCCCGAGTTCGAGCCTCTCGCCCACGCCCAGGCATCCAGGAAGATCATGGCGCTGACCTATAAGATCGGCAAGGCGCCAGAGTTGCCCTGGTGCCGGGACTGGGATCAATATCTATTCCTGTCCGCCGCTTTGCGGGATTCGTTCGCCGAGAGAATGAAATCACCGGGGGAGGATCAGGTGTCCAACGGGGTTTCGTTCGCGGAAGAACCGGATGCGCCCGATGAGGAATTTCCCCGGATGCGGGTTCTCGCTCCCCCGGTTGATTTGTTTCCCTTCCTGGCGGTCCAACCGAATTACGCTCTTCCGGTCCGCGTCATCCGCCATAGTTCGCAGGGTGACGACAAATGGCGGCGCGAGACGGGAAGGTTGCTCGATGCCTGTCCCGGCGCCGAATTTTGGTTCATGCCGTGCCCCAGTTGGTTGCCATCTGGGAGAAATCTTCATCGTTTTAATTGTGGCGCCCTACCGGTTCCGGAATTCCTCGCGCGGGGCAATCTGTTTCTCTACCTAGTCCCGGATGATTACACGGATCAGGGTCCGCGCGTCGTGGTGGAGGCGATGGCGGCGGGTCTACCGGTGATCTGCCAGCGCCGGGATGGTTGCGCGGTCCGGGTGAAGCGGGAGACGGGTTGGTTCGTCCGGACGGAAACTGAGGCGGCGACGATCATCAACTGCGTCGTGCCCGAGGTGCTCGCGGCGCTAGGGGAAGCCGCGCGCCACCGGGCCCGCGTGGAGTTCGATCCGTGGAAATGGTACGCCGCGATCGCGGGGGACTGATCCCTCACGATCATGTCGTTCCTCCGGCCGCGGCGGCTCGGCTCGTTCCGGGCCGCCGCGAGCTATTGCCCAGGTCACTCGAAGATCTGGGTCCCCCACGCGCCGAACGTGGCGAGTTTTCGCCTCGGGAAATCAAAAATCAACCATAAAAATCACATTTAATTTGTCTTCGGCCGGATCTATCGTATACTCTGGGTAGATTACGCAGATTTCCGCAGATTTTTCCGATTTTTGTGATGAAACAAGCCGATGAAACGTCTATAATAAATAATAGTGGCTAAGCAGCTGATCCAAATTAACGGCCCGGGGACGGGGAATGCACTTCTGGTGCTGCTTAGCCGCCTCCGACCCGGGCCGCTTTGAAAGGCTAAGCAAGATGATTACGAAACCCATGCTCGCCGTGAAGTGCACCGATCCGTCCGCCCTCCGGTTCCCGGTCCTCGCCACTCCCAAGATCGACGGCATCCGTTGTTTGAAAATTGCCGGTCACGCCGTCTCGCGAGCATTCAAACCGATTCCGAATGCGTTCATCCGGGGAAAGATCGAGGCCTCCCTACCCGATGGCGTGGACGGCGAGATCGTGATTCCCGGCCGGGCCTTCTCCCAGGAGAGCAGTATTATCATGAGTGTCAGGCATGACGGTGAGACGGAGTTCATCTACTGCGTGTTCGATTACGTTTCTGGGGGGGGGGGAGAGACGAATCACCCGTATGAGGCCCGCATGGCGGCCCTTGCCGGACTCGCCGTGAGTCCATTCGTCCGCAAGATCATTCCTGTTCTGATCCGTTCGGCCGAGGAACTCGCCGCCTTCGAGGGACAGTGTGTGGCAACCGGCTACGAAGGCGCCATGATCCGCTCGCCTGGCGGCCCGTACAAATGCGGCCGCGCCACCGAGCGGGAGGGGTATTTGCTCAAAATCAAACGGTTCGAGGATGCCGAGGCCCGGGTTGTTGGGTTCGTCGAGAAGAGGCGCAACGAGAACGAGGCCGTGCGCGATGCCGTGGGCGCGGTCCATCGCAGTGGCCGGCAAGGCGGCCTGCGGGCGGCCGGAACGCTGGGTGCACTGCTGGTGAGCGACTTGGCTACCGGCCGGGCCTTCCAGATCGGCAGCGGCTTTGACGCCGAGACCCGGTCCGAAATCTGGGGGAACCAGGCGGCGAACCTCGGCCAGATTGTCAAATACAAGCACCAACCCTATGGCGCCCAGGACCGTCCCCGTTTTCCAACTTTTGTCGGCTTCCGGCATGAGAATGACATGTAGTTTCAGCCGCCCGCGAACGGGCCCGCGTGGAGTTCCATCCCTGGAACAATTAACTGAGTCGAATAACCGAGTCAAAATTGGATGGTAAAAACCTATGGCACGTGAACGTGGATCGATCTTCTCTTACATCGTAATGGTGGGGGTCATCGCCGTAATGGCCTACGTGGGATCAGGGGTATGCCGCCGCGCGATGACCACACGCAAATTACTCACCGAGAACCGCCAGCTCAAGCAGGCGATCAGCAATCTGACGGAGGAGGACCAGATCGGGTATGCCAAGGTCCTCTCGCAACGGACCGAGAACGGACGCCGGTTGACGACGATTCGCTTCGTCGAAACCGCCCGTGACGACAAGACCAAGGTCATCCTCCAGAAGGAGTGCATGATCGAGGGGGACGTCATCCATTTCGACGCCCTGATCGTCAAGTTCGAGGACAAGATGGTGATGGACGGCAAGGCTCGGGCCTTGTACCTCTGGCGCCGCATCTACGGCGAGACTACGTCGCCCCACGACGGCTGCCCGATCGAGGAACCCGGGACCGAGCCAAAGAGATACACCGGCCTGCTCAATGCCTTGCCCGTCGCCCATCAGCGGCTTTTCTGGTCCAGCATCTGGGACCTCGCCAACGACACCGAGAAGCTCCGCGAGTACGGCATCAAGGCCATCTACGGCAACGTCGTCTACAACCAGTTCCGCCTTGGCCTGATCTACGTCTTCAAAATCAGCGCCGTCGGCCACATCTACCTCGCAGTGATTCCGGATATGTGATGACCGCGGATCGATTTTGGATTTTATCCAATCGTAATGTATGCTTTACTCAGTGGAGAAAACAAAGGGCCCCCGCGATGTGGCAGCATCCGGGGCCACGTCCGAAATCTGCTTTGGAGGTCTCAGTGATGAAAAGTGTACTCGATTCTCAGCTCGTTGGCAACGGCCCTGCCCCCGGCGTCAGGCCCGCCATGGACGCGTTGCGTCTGTTTTTGATCGCGGTATTGGCTGCCGCCCTGGCGGTGATCCTGCTGCTGTCCGGCTGTGCGGCGGAGCCCGCGCCGCGCGTGTTGTCATCGCCCCTGAGCCGCTGGCACGTGGAGGTGGCTCACACGCGGGCGGCGCGGAACTCGGCCTGGCTCGCCTGGGCCGACGCCGAGGCGGATTATCAGCGGGCCCGGACGCATTGATCGGCTCTTCAACCTGGATTGGAGGTTATGGTGATGAAAAGTCTACTCAAGTTTTTGCGTGCTCGCGATGATGCTGCATTTTCACGGGCCCGCACAATGCTCTGCTGGATCAATGTGGTCCTGCTGATTTTTCTCGCGGGCCTGGCCACGCCGGTCCTGTTCCATTGGTTCGTAGGGACCAGCGTGTCGTGCGGCTGTCAATGATGGATTCACTGGCCCCGTGGGAGCCCCCGGCTCGTAGCCGGGGGTTTTTGGTTAAGAGGGATCGATTCGCAGGAGGAAAACGTGAATCGTAATTGCGTCACCTTGGCCGTGTGGTTCTACTGGATTGTTCTATGTCTCGGCGGGTTGAGCCGGGGTTGAAGGGATCATCATGAATGGAAAGTGGTCCGTTGTCACACGCGTCCCGCTCCTGGTTACGGTGCTGCTGGGTCTGGCGGGCTGCTATCAGGAGCCGCCGCCGCCGCGCGTCACGGGCGTATGCCGGCCGCTGGTGATACCGCCGGCCCCATCGCTGCCGCCGGCCCCGGCCCCGGCCCTGACCACGCCGGCGCCGCCGCCGGCGCCTATGACGGCCCCGGTGCGGTCCTCACGGCGACTGATCGGCCGTTCGGTCCAGGGCCGGCCGATCCTGGTCCAGATCGCCGGTCATGGTACGGACACGGTGCTCATCATGGGCTCGATCCACGGGGATGAGCCGGCCGGCGCGCGGCTGGTGAACCGGCTGGCGGAGCATTTGCAGGATAGCCCCCAACTACTGACGGACCGGCGTGTCGTGCTGCTGCCGGTTACTAACCCGGATGGACTGGCCGCGCGGACCCGTGCGAACGCGCGGGGCATCGATCTGAACCGCAATTTCGAGACGGGCAACCGCGTGGACAATAGGACCAACGGACTTCGGTCCCTGACGGAGCCGGAATCGCAGGCGTTGCAGTCGCTCATCAAGGAGTATGCTCCCAGCCGGATCGTCAGCATCCATTCGCCGTTGAACTGCATCGACTACGACGGCCCCGGGCAGGCCATCGCGGCCCGCATGGCCCAGGAGTGTGATCTGGCGGTCAAGAAACTGGGCGCCAGGCCCGGCTCGCTCGGCTCGTACACCGGCGCGACCCTCGGCATCCCGACGATCACACTGGAACTCCCCTCCGAGGCCGGGAAGATGACTGACCTAACCCTCTGGGAGAAATACGGCCAGGCCCTGATGGCGGCCGTCCTGTACCCGGACCGGGCGCCGTGAACCGCGGAACGATAGATATTATAGGACACCAAACCGAAAGGGAAAACGATGATGACGGGAATGATAGTGGGAGTGGGTATTGGATTTGCGCTGGGGGTCGGTTTTTGTGTCGCGACCAGCCGGAGGTTGTTCGTCTGGCTCGAATTCCAGGCGCGGGAACGCCGCGGGGTCGTCAAAATGCAGCTCAAAATCGCCGAGGAGGAGCGCCGGGCCCAGCAATTATCAGTCCTGGCCCGCAACGAAAAACAGGCGGATCGGTGGGCGAAATGAGCCGACCTCCCGAGGAGATCGTGCATCTGGCCTGGCCGGACGGATCGATCTGTTGCCGTATGACCCAGGTGGTCCTGATCCTGGAGGATCCCCGGCTCTGGCTGGCGGTGCCCCAGGGCCTCCGCTGCCCGGACTGCGATTTGATCTACGCGGAAGATCACCTCCACGGACTCAACTGATCCTCCGCGGATTTCGCGGATTTTTTCAATGTTGGGTTGCTTTCCGACGATAAATAGTGTATGCTTTGGGTATAAGAGTGGGCCACGGTAGCCCACGGAAATCCCCCCGCCGAGGGCATCGGCGGCGCAACCCCGGCGAACCGGGGCGCGAAGGGAAACGGATATGGAAACCACATCTCGCACCGGTGAAAATTGGCAGGCGTTTCTCGCGGAATTCCGTATCCTCGACATCACGGATTCGGGGGGCGTCTATCAGGTGAAAAGCGCCAGCGGTCACACCTACACGGTTCGAATCCACACGAAAATAGACCGGGACTGCGGCAGCATGTATTTCACGTGGTCGTGCGATTGCCCCGCCCGGAAAACCTGTCGACACATAGAGGCTGTGCGGCAGATGCGCTGGGCCGAGTCGGCGGCCGAGGAAAATTCTGACGGCATGGATATCATGGAGAGGGAGATATGAAACTGCGATGGTCCAACGGGCATAGTCGATCACTGGAAGAGGCCAAAGGAGAAAATCATGATAACACAACACCATGAAGCGCACGCCGAGATTTTCATTACCCCAGGAGGCATCCTCGGAGAGCACTACTGTTGTTCGTGCGGCGCCACCAGCACGGCCGCACAAATGGCTCATACCCCGGGCGGTGCGATGACCAATGCGCTCTTCGGGAATCATCCGTGTATTGGCATTTTGCGACTCCACCAGTCCGGTGAAAATTTCATTGTGGTGGACGCATGAACACGATTGAAATTCAAAATCACGGTTCGCTGATCCTCGCGACGAACTACTGGCGGAGCGAGCTGGCCCAGGCGGGTAAATTCTATTGCTCGGTCCACGCCGGGGCGATCCGGCTGCTGGCGCCGTCGGCCCAGCGGGCGAGCATCGAGGAAATGCGGGCGGCGCAGTACGTGGTGTTGTCGCGAGGTCCCTGGCCCGATCGGGGCCTGCTCGAGGCGGTGGAGCTCCTATTCGAGGATGGATCAGAGGAGCCCTTTGCCTTGCAGTTGTCGCCCGAATCACTCGATCGGTTTCCGGTGGAGCCTCCATCCGGCCAACTCAATGATCGGGGCTGGGTTTTCTCTGTCTGGGTCGAAAAGAAGAGTCGGCCCCACAAATCTGTCGAGCGGATCTGCCATTGGCGGCAGGTGCCGCGGCTCCCGTGGCTGCAGCCGTGGGCGGAATCCCGCTCTCTCATCGCGGGGGGCAGAAAATAAAATGGCAATCCTCCATTTTCCTCTTGACGTACCCTCTTGATTCTCTATTATCATCCACAGTCGATCGTTTGAAAAAGGAAAATCGAATAGGTGAAAACACAGGTCGGTTATGGAATGGGTATTTGAGCAAGGGCGCACGGCGCATTTCTGGCGGCCGATTTCACCGATAGATCGACTAATTTATCAACCCGAACGGCCGCCTTTTTTGAATCCTGATGCCGCCGCGGTGGGAAATCCTTTTCTCTCTCGTCCCACCGCGGCCGTTTTTCCATGGAGAGTATTCGCCCGGCGTTGTTGGGGCTTGGCCCTATCGAAAGGCCATCCAACCACACGTTACGGGGCCGGGTTCCCGCCGGGTTTTTGGGGCCGCCGCCGACGGTCCGTTGCCGAGGCCCGAGGGATTTTTAAGACGACACTCCGACCGTGACAAGGATGACGCCCCCGGACGGCTAGGCAAGGGGGGTGTAGGTAAGGGCAGGGAGGCCCTCTGAATTTTTGATGGATGATTGATGATTTACTATTTTCGATTGCTGGAATCAGTTAGGTTGGCCCCAGTGAATTCCTGAGCCCCCGCGGCGTCGTAACGGAGTCTCTCATGATGATCCCCACCCTCTCCGTGAAACAACCTGGGGCCTCCTTGATTGCCCAGGGCAAAAAGACGATCGAGACGAGGCTCTGGGGGACCGCGTATCGCGGTCCGCTGGTGATCTGTTCGAGCCGGGAGCCTCGGGATCAGGGTCCGGTCGGCCGGGCCTTGTGCATCGTGATGGTCAAAAGTTGCCGGCCGATGACCGAGGCGGATGAGGCGGCGGCCCGCTGTGAGATCTATGAGAGGGCGATCGCCTGGCATTTCGGCAAGGTGTGGCCGGTAATGTCTTTCGCGATGCGGGGCCAACGTGGGATTTTCCCTCTGAGCGTGCCGGAGTACGTGTTCGTGACGCCGGAGGATAGGCATGAAGTGCGGGCGGCGCTGGAGTGGTCGCGACGAAACGGATTATTGAAATATATCAAAGAGAAATGAGGTTTTCTCTTTCGAGCAACAACGCGAAAGGAGTCATATGGAAAAAATCACGACGAAGACCAGAATTCTGCTCTGGGGGGTGGTGGGGGACAAGGAAAAGATCGATTTCGAACTCTGCGATTTCTCGTCGGATCAGGTGGGAGATCTGGACCGTTTGGTCCGAGCCGATGGAGAGAACAAGGTGAGGATGACGATCGAGCCGGAACAGAAGGCGCTCCAGATCGGCGATATCACCTGCGACGTGGGCCTGGTCAGTCTCTCGTGCCGAGGCAAGGGACAGAAACTGAAGGTGCGCGGATTCAAATCACCCGATGAGAGGGCCGCGGCCCTCAAGAGAATGGCCGGCGCCGATACACCGATCCTGCTGACGATCGGGGAGATCCAGGGCAGCCTGTTCGAAAAACAGGAAACCACAAACCAGACCACCGCGGTCGGTGATCAGAACCAGGAGATCGAGCTGAAAATCAAGGGCGTCAAGGGCGCCAAGGGCTTGGTCTCCCTCCGCTGCTACGGGGGTCAGTGGCAGGGTGGGTATGCGCTCCAACTCGGCAACCAGAGCGTGGAAGTGACACCGGAGGATACGCCGACCCTATCCAGCCGGGCGAAGACTCTGCTTTGGATCGATAGGCAAATCCGCGGTTGGCTTGATTCAATTATCATAACGGGCAAGGTGGATCAGCGGCGGGCAATGGAGGCCCGGCGGGATTCGATGCGCGAGCAGATAGGCAATCAACTGGCGGCGGCGATACGGGAGAGCATGACTGCGGCGCCGGGTTCCGGGGAGGCTATGGGCGATGAAGAGGCGGACGAAGACAAGAGCAATGACTAATAGCCCGCGGACGCATCGGCAACCGACGGGCCGGGGCGTGATGGATTATCTGGCGGCGAAACGGCCGGGGGCCGCCCGCGTCCGGTCTGAACCCCGCCCGGCCGCCGGGGGGGTATCACCACGACGGGCCGGACCAACACTGGCATTGGCCCTGGATCGGGCGGATGAATTCCCCCGGTTCATCGAGATCTATGACGAGGGTGACGTGCGGGATCGGAACGTCTGGCGGTTCGACGTGCGGCTGGATATGGTGCGGGGTCAAACTCTCTATCGCTGTTGGTCGGTGACCGCCGTCACGTATGCAGGGGCCGTGCAATCGCTAGGTCTCCGGGCCGGCGACGCGCGGGTGGTGACGATCTTCGCGGTGCGGCGGCCGCCGACGCTCGAGGATCTCGATCGGATCGACGCGGCGAATGTCAAGTTGGGGCGGGTCCGGCGCCGCTGCGGGCCATGGGCCACCGTGGACGATCTGGGGAAACGGGTGGCGCAACTGGCGTTTTGAGGATGGATCGATGGATGCGGATGGGCAGGATATGGATATCTGGGGCGGCGCGGATACGACGCTGATGCTGATCCCACGTCCTGGGGGATCATGCGTCCTATCGGATGACGAAAATATCTGCCCCGCCGGCTGCCGTCAATGCCTGGATTTCGCCGAGGAAATGGAAATTATAAATCATAAATCAGAAGGGATTCGATCATGAGACAGGGACTGTTGTGGTGGGGATTGGTGGCGGCGGTGCTGCCGCTGGGCGGGTGCGGAACCACGAGCGATCAGCGGCTCGCGGAATTGCAGACGGCGGTGACGTGGACGGCGGAGCAATCGCAGCGGATGGAGGCCCGGATCGTGCTGTTGCAGCAGGCGCTGACGTCCGCTCAGGTTCTGCTGGCCGATCCCAATCTCGCTCCAGCGACGTTGGTCAAATTGCGCGACGATATCACCATGATCCAGGCGAAACTCGTAGCGGCGCAACCGGTCAAGAAGATGCTCGACCAGAATCTGACCGCGTACCAGACACGGCTCGCGGCTGCCCTGGCGAGCGGTCCGGTAGATATCGCGACGGAGGCGAAAACCTATGGCCAGGGGATTACGGCCGTCAGTCCCATCCTACCGGCCCCCTGGAACGCGGTGGCGGCGCTTTTGGGCGTGGCCGTGACGGCCGGCGGCGCGGTAGCCGGTGCATTCGTCAAGGGGAAAAAAGACGCCGGGGCCATCGCGGGGATCGTAACTTCGGTCGACGCCCTCCTGCAGAGCGATCAGATCAAGGATCTGGAGGCGGCCAAAAACCTTCTGGCGCGAGCCCAGGTGAAGACCCCGGGGGCGGCGGAGGCGGTGACGGCGGCCAAGGCGGCCGTCGCGGCCTCGTGATCTGAAATCTGCCACGGGGATGCAGATTGAAAGGAACATCGTGCTGAGATACTGCGAAAATGACAACGTCATGCGGGCCGGTGAAAGCTCGATCAAGCTCACTCCGCGGGGCAGTCTCTATGTGGCCCAGACTCTGAGCGACCGTTGGCCCGCCGATATCAAACATGCCCGGATCGGTTGGGATGACGAGACGGGATTGCTGGTTCTGGAGCCGGCGGCGGTCGATACGCCGGGCGCCCGGACCGTGACGAGTGCCCACAAGAATCAAATGCGGCTGCGATTCATCACCTCCCTGAAATTTTTCGGGCTCCTGCCCCTGGCGAATATCAAATTGCCCGCCCAATGGATCCATGGGCGGATCGAGGCGATTGTGCCCGGCCATGGGGCCAAGGTTTCGATTGCCGCAGTGATCGTTGAGACGCCTGCGGCCAAGGAAAATAGGCCGGCCGAGTTGCCCCGGGATCTCGCGAAGGGCGTGGCCCTGGAGGCGGCGATCGAGTTCGAGGATTCGGCCCCGCCCGCAGCGGGGCTCCTGCTGGATGCCAAGGAGATCCAGCAGGAGTTCGGCATTACGCAGGCGTACCTCTATGTGCTCTGCTCGAAGGGCAAGTTCCCGAAATCTGTTTCGAAGCGGGGGCATGCTTTTCTCTGGCGCCGGGCGGATATCGAGGCCTGGACGGCCCAGCGCGTCCGACGCCGGCCGGGGATGCCCAAGCCGATTTCCGGGGCGCGAACCAAACCGGAGGTCCCCCCGGACGACTCGCCGGTCGGGCAACCCCGGTGCTCCAACTGCGCCGCCGGCCTGCGGATGCACGAAAACGGCGGGGTGTGCGGCAATCAGGCGTCGCCGCGCTTTGCGAATCGCGTGCTGCCGCGGGACCGTTGCCCGGAACACAAGCCCTGGCGGGAGAAACACCGTGTTGAGGTGTGACGTGAGCAAGCTTCGATTACTCGATTTGTTCTGTGGAGCCGGCGGGGCCGCGCTGGGCTACTCCCGGGCCGGGTTCGAGGTGGTCGGCGTTGACATCAAACCACAGAATCGCTACCCGTTTCAGTTTTTCGAGATGGATGTGTTCGAGGCCTTCGCCGTGCTCAGTCAACATTTCGACGCATTTCACGCGTCGCCGCCGTGCCAGCCGTTTTCATCCTTGCGGTTTCTGTACCCCCAAAAGTCCCGGCATCCCGATCTAGTGGGCCGGACGCGATGTTTCCTGGAGGGGATGCGGCGGCCGTGGGTGATAGAAAATGTATATGGGGCGCCCTTACGGCACGCGATTATGCTGTGTGGCACCATGTTCGGTCTTGGGAGTCCGTGCCGAGACGGGGCGTGGCATCAGCTATGGCGGCACCGGTATTTTGAGAGCTCTGTCGGCTTGTTAGGCGGAACGTGCCAACATCGAGGGCAGCCGGTCGGGGTGTACGGTCACGGTGGGTCATCCCATTCTCGCTGCAAAGGATTTCAGTGCCTAGTGAAAGAGGGCCGCGTGGCGATGGGGATTGACTGGATGACGAGAGACGAGCTAACTCAGGCCGTTCCGCCCTCCTACACGGAGTTCATCGGCAAACAATTGATGAGGGTCTGTGGTGGCGTGGAGAGCGGCAGAGATGGCGATCGGTAATGCGGCGGCTTGTCTCTACATCAGAGGACGCAAACGAGAGCAGCATACGGGTCCGCAACTGATTCCCGATTCGTTCTGGGAGCGGTTCGGGTCGAATACGGCGGTGGTGAGCCGCGACGCGCGGGGCGAATACCACGTGACCACCTACGCGGATCTCGGACGCCAAAAACGGGAGCGGCAAGAGGGGCGGCTCCGCGACCTCCACGCGGAGGCCTGGCGAGTCCAGCGGCGGCCGCTCTATGTCTGGGTCTTTCATTGCCCGGGTTTGGGCGGCTTCGCGTTCGGAGGCTGGTGGACCTATCTCATCGGCCGCGGCATTTCGGAGGGGCGATGGAGTTTTCACGACGAGCAACTGCAACGGCGACTGATGACCCTTTTTCCTATCGCCGCGGGGAGTTTGGATGGCCCGCCGCTGACCTACGAGCAGTGGATGCCGCTGTTCGCGCGGGTCTTCTGCTGCCGCAATCCGGACGGGAAATCGCGTAAGCACGCCGGCCGGATCCAGGGCAAGGCCCTCGTCTGGGCGGAGGTTCGCGGGGACCACGTCGAGCGGATCATCGGCCGGGCCCGGTGGCCTCTACCGAGGGGCGGATCTGTCGGATCAATGGCTACGAATCATCAATAATCAATAATCAATCATCAATCAAAGGATAGGGATGCCGCCGGAGATTCCCGTCAACACGATCCTCCAAGGGGATTGCCGCAAGCGGATGCGCGAGCTGCCGGATGGATGCATCCATTGCGTGGTCACGAGCCCGCCGTATTGGCGTCTGCGGGACTATGGGATCGAGCCTACGATCTGGGGCGGGGAGGAATCGTGCGAGCATGGGTGGGGTCCATCGGGATCGCATCATCGCGGCGGGCCGCCCAGCCAGAGCGAGGCCACCGTGGGCCGCGATCAATCCGCTCGCAATGCGACGAACGATGTCCGGACGGGTAGCGTCTGTTCGCGGTGTGGAGCCTGGCAGGGTGTCTATGGGCTGGAGCCGACGCCGGATCTGTACCTGGAGCACACGGTAGAGATCTTCCGGGCGGTCCGCCGCGTCCTGCGCGATGACGGCACGCTGTGGCTGAATCTGGGGGATAGTTATTCGAACGACACGAAATGGGGTGGCAAATCCCATGCCGCCGGGGGCTGCCAGGGCCAACGGGTTCGCCGAGCCAAAGACGGCGATCCCAAACGCGGAATTTCCGCACCAGGGCAGCCGTGGCATCATTGCGACGGTCTAAAACCCAAGGATCTCATCGGCATTCCCTGGCGGGTGGCGTTCGCGTTGCAGGCGGATGGCTGGTACCTGCGGCAGGACATCATCTGGCACAAGCCCAATCCGATACCGGAAAGCGTTACGGACCGCTGCACGAAGGCCCATGAATATCTGTTCCTCCTGACCAAGAGCCCCCGCTATTTCTACGACGCCGAGGCCATCAAAGAGGCCGCCGCGGGAGTTGGAGGCGGAGCGGGTATTGGGCCCCAAACTAAACCTGGCATACATCACGTCAATCAGGGTCATGGCGCCATCAATGGGATGGGCATACAGAGCCGAAAATTCGACCGGCCAGAGTATAAGATCCGCAACCGTCGTTCCGTCTGGACGCTCCCGACAATCTCTTTCCACGAGGCGCACTTTGCCACGTTCCCGCCCGAGTTGATCCGACCGTGCATCCGGGCCGGCACGAGTGAAAAGGGGGCGTGTCCCGCCTGCGGTGCGCCCTGGGAGCGCATCGTCGAGCGCCAGCCCGTTGGGGATTATGCGCTGCGAGGGGAGAATGCCGGGTTGGTCTACGGTATGTCCCGCAATCATCTCGGCGGGCAAAAGACCTGGACTGGGTATGTTCCGCCGCGGGCGGTTGGCTGGCGGCCAGGGTGCGGCTGTTATGAAACATCCTGGTCCGAGCGGTGCGACGTGCTTTTTGAGATTCTCTGTGTGCGGAACCGAACGCGCGATACCAGGAAGTGCCACCGGCAGAACCGGGCCGATTCCTGGGGTGACCGGGCCTATGGATATGCGGATCGCATCCTGATGCCGCGTGAGCACGCCGCGTTTGCCGCGGGGCCCTGCTTGGTCCTGGACCCCTTCGGCGGCGCCGGGACCACGGGTCTCGTCGCCGCCCAGGAGGGGCGCCGGTGGATCTTGATCGAGCTCAAGCCGGAGTATGTTGCGATGGCCCGGCGGCGGATCGCGGCGGGAGAGTCGATGCCGCTGTGGGCGAAAAAAACCTTGCATCCGTGCGTGACAAAGTCGGGCCGGCAGGAAGTGGGGTTGTTCCCATGACGTCGCCTCGCCCGCGCAAGTCGAAAATCGGAAATCCTGCCCCGGCGGCGCCGGCCGTGCCGTGCATCGAGATCGTGCACTGGCGGGAGGCCCAGCCCACGATCCCCGATCGGGAGGCCACGTGGATCAAGCTCTACACGAGCCTCCTGGAGTACGATGCGTGGGGGGAGATGGATGACTCGGCCCGGGTGCTGATCGTCAGTCTCTGGCTCTATGCGGCTCGCACGGGGCAATACGTCCTGCCGGCCGATGTGAAGTGGATCAAGCGGAAGATCCCGAGCCTCCACGGCGCGCCGGACCTGCGGCCGCTCCTGGAGGCGCAGGACGCCCTGGGCCGCCCGACGCCGTTTCTGCGCTACTGCGATTGGCAAGAGGTCGAAGCACGTCAGAGTGTGAGCGGCGGCGGAAAATCATCGGCGCGCAAAATAGAGAGGAGAGGAGAGAAGAGAAGAGAAGAGAGAGAAGAGAGAAGAGAAGACGTAACCCTACGGGTTACGGAAGAAAAGAAAGAGAAGAAAAAACGGACTTCTTCGAAGTCCAAAAAAGAAGAGAACCGTCCAGCGGAGAGAGAACAGTCCAGCGGAGAGCACGTCACAACGGAGCAGACGGCGGGAGAGCACGGCACAACGGCGATACCGCAGACCAGTTCCCCCCAGCCCGTCCAATCCGTGAATCCGAGGGATTTCGAGGCTGGGGGTAAGCAAGGGGCGTCAATGGTATCACCAGGGGGCGATCTGAGGCCCCCACAGCCTCTACCGCCCGCGAATCCGAGGGATTTCGAGGTAGGGGGGGTACGAGGAGTCACTGTTCGCCAGAGGCCCGCAGCGATACTGACGCCCCCCCACCCCGTTTGTGTGGGCGAACCAACGCGACTGGGCGCAGCGGTGGACGATTACCGCCATTGGCTCGATTTCGAGTGTGTCGCGTTTGGCTATGAGGTTTTCGACATATTGCAATTACGGCAGATCGGCGATCCGGACGGGGATTGGGGCAAAGGAGAGCGTGGCGCGTTCACGCGTTGGTTGTTTAACCGTCGCCGATCGGGTGATTTCGCAGCGGCCCGGGATCGAGGTTTGCATATTGCGAGGGATATCGCAAAATCAGGTCTCAAATCCGCCCGAAAACCAGGTGCGGTATGGTTGGCGGCGGTCCAAGGCCGCTCCCGCTCGCCGCCGGCGGCGAAGGTAGGGTGAATGAATCGAAAATAGGTAGGGTGGGCGTGAATGATGTAACCTATTGTAACCGATGAACTTAGTGATTATCGGAACAAGAATGAAATGATGAATAATTTCACACGTAATCAACGATCGTTCTTGTAAGTGATGCAGGTATAAAGGCTTATATTATGGGTCCTTCCTACCCCCTCCCCCCTTGCGGCTCAAAAAAG
>Ga0315284_10000790_pt1 | contig 43449 bp, 44 predicted proteins | sample YL17G09_16_MG_FD_203696 | JGI IMG/M metagenome (GOLD analysis project Ga0315284, IMG submission 203696) | Sediment microbial communities from Yellowstone Lake, YNP, Wyoming, USA - YL17G09_16 | ecosystem: Environmental > Aquatic > Freshwater > Lake > Sediment | place: USA: Wyoming | collected...
TATTTATTTCATCAAATTCCTCTTGAGTAAGCTCTCCTCTCTCCACCACCTTTGAACACATCAAACATTTTATTCCGACAAAACGTGTTTGATGTGTTTGCACGTCATCTTTCAATTTTCGAATAATATATTCTTCAATACATGGAATGTGAACGGTGTATTTACACGTGTCGCAAAAGTTGCTATAAAAATTACCTTCCATTTTTTCTATTTTGTCATAACATATTATGCATATTTCTTCTTCTATAGGGGGCGAAGAGCACCCTACGACCCCCTCCTTATAAAAGGGAGAGGTTAAAGGTTCTTGTTTTTCTTGTCTTTGTGTTTGCGGTATTGTATTCGATTTATTTTCAAATGTAACAATGTAGTCATCGTCTAGAGGAGGCGCAGTTGCAACACCGATACCGAAACTGACAACAGTAACATTCTGCGTTTCCTCATCATCATAGTCTCCGTCTATTGATACAAAAGATGTCAGTTCTGGATTTGGTGAACAACCGTTTTCATCATCATCAGATGATGACGGAGATGCTGATGATGACGCATTTAATATATTAGGAATAGTAATATTGTAACTTCTGCACAATTGATGTCTTTGACATTTACGCAGAGGAGATTGAGCAGGTTGAGGAAGTTGGTGAATTTGATAAATTTGAACAACAGTGTGAGACATAGTTGTTGGCTATTATATTTACGATTAACTATTTATATTATTTTTATTTCAATTTTATAGAAATAAAAATATTTTAAAATAAGTTATACAAGTATTTTTTAAAATTGAAAAAATACAGATTAAACCAAGTGTTCAAATAGTAACATCCATCAATCTCAACACGGCGTGATGTTGATTAACGACCGGTACAAGTTGTTGAAACGCATAGGTTCTGGTGCATTTGGGTTAATATTCAGTGCAAAAAATGTGAATACAAATGAAATTGTTGCAATAAAGCTGGAGCCGACTGCTCAAGTGGATACGTTGACTCACGAAGCCGCCGTTTTGATGAAACTTTCAGGGATTCCGGGAATTCCTAATCTTAGGTACTATGGAGTGCCCGACCACAACAGGTACATGGCAATTGACTTATTAGGAAAAAGCTTACAAACGGTTTCAAGCGAACACAAAAAATCAGTTCCCATTGAAATCGTTCGAATGTATGCAAAGCAAATGGTTGAAATTATCAAGGCTGTTCATGAAAGGGGGTTTATCCATCGAGATATTAAGCCGCCCAATTTCATGACGGGTCCTGGTCCCAGTCCCAATGAAAGAGAAAACTATGATAAATTATTTTTGATTGATTTCGGAATGTCTCGAACATACATTGATGATAAAACAAAAGCACACAGGTGTAATAAAATGCGCACGACCGGAATTATTGGAACGCCGCGGTATGTAAGCATAAATGTGCACGATGGAAACGAGCCAAGTCGACGAGACGATTTGATTTCAATAATGTATGTTGTCATTTACTTGATAAAGGGCCGCCTTCCATGGAAAGCGGCAGCATCTCCAGAATCGGTAGCACAAATTAAAAAAACAATTTTGCCAGAAGAATTATTTTTAGACATGCCGCCTAGTTATTTGGATATTTTCAAATACTTGTGCACAATGTCTTATGAAGAAGCACCCGACTATTCTTGTATTATTGAGAAGTTATAGTTATTTAATTTTGAATTTAGTTTCATCTTTATTATAAAGAATTTTATTTTTTTGAAACTCTTTTTTAAATTTGAAAAATGGACAAAAATAATTGTCCATATTTTGATTCCTCAAAAAAGTTTTAAAAGTTTTTTTTGGGTTTTTTTAGGTTTTTTATTTTTAAGAATTATTTACAATATGTTAGCTTTACAAGTAATGTGAATAATTTCGAAAAAGTGGTGCAGAGCATAAGCAAAAAATGAGAAAAATGCGATTTTTCGGACATTTTTTGGATTTTTCCAGAATTCAAAAAGTGAAAAAAACGAGTAAATGGACCGAAAAAAACGAGCATCAGCACTTTTTTAATGTTTTTCTAAAAATGAAAGCATATGTGGTATGGCATTTTTCTAAAATAAAACGCTCGTTTTTTTCGGTCCATTTTTGGACCGTTTTTAATCCACGGGGCGATGCTCTCGCGTCATTTTAACTTTTCCATTTTATGTTAGCATAATGGTAACATTTCCGCTCGTTTTTTTACTCGTTTTTTTTGGCCGCTAGGCTTATGCTGTGGACGCATTAATTGGTATAAACCGTCAAACTTATAATGCTTTGAATGTTTGAGTTTATAAAAACTAGGAAATTTGCAGAATCATCCCAAAAAAAATGATATTTCGTAGTTTGGAAAACTAAAAACGTGTTTTTTAGGGATTGAAAAAAAAACGGAAAATATTTTTATTTTTTTGAAACTCTTTTTTAAATTTGAAAAATGGACAAAAATAATTGTCCATATTTTGATTCTTCAAAAAAGTTTTAAAAGTTTTTTTTATAAGTTTTTTTGATTTTTATTTTGAAGCATAATTTATGTAATTGTCAGCAATTTATGTAACGCTGATATTTTGGAAAAAGTGGTGCAGAGCATAAGGAAAAATGTGATTTTTCGGACATTTTTCACTTTTTTTTGTTTTTTTTTCATTTTAAAAAAGTGAAAAAAACGAGTAAATGGACCGAAAAAAACGAGCATCAGCACATTTTTTAATGTTTTTCGAAACTTGAAAGCATGTGTGGTCTGGCGTTTTTCTAAAATAAAACGCTCGTTTTTTTCGGTCCATTTTTGGACCGTTTTTAATCCACGGGGCGATGCTCTCACGACTTTTTGACTTTTTCATTTTTCGTATACATAATGCTCACAATTCCGCTCGTTTTTTTACTCGTTTTTTTTGGCCGCTAGGCTTATGCGGTGGACGTAAAATCTGTCAAAAAAACTCGCATCCGCGTGGGTTGATTTTTTAAATTTCTAAAAAATCGTATTTTTATAAAATCATTCCCCAAAAAACGATATTTCGTAGATTGAAAAACTAAAAATGCAATTTTGGGGGGTTGAAAAATACAAAAAAAATCTAATTATACCGACTAAAAAGTGTTTGATAATATTAAATATTAATACCAGTTAATTAATTAACTAATCTATTTAGAAATATTATATGATTATTGTATACACGACGAGTTCAGGTTCAATATTATAATTATGACTACACCAATGGAAATTTGCAAACACAAGCATGTGTGTGAATGTTGTGTTTTTTCATGTATATTTGAGAGCGATTACAAACGACATATTAAAACAAAAAAGCATATGAAGTTAAAATTAAAATGCATTCTAGAAACGCCGTCTGAAAATAAAACCACTAAACTTGAATGTGAATGTGGAAAAATATTTAAAACTCAAAATGGTTTAATGAAACATAAGCAACGTTTGCATTCTGGTAAAGACAATATAATTATAAATTTAATGAGAGACAATGCTGAAATAAAGGAGCTCATGAAGGAGCAGCAGAAATTCATGAGAGAACAGCAGGAGCAATATCACAAACAGTTGGTGGATATGATTCCGATGATGTGCGGTAGTACCAATTTGATTACAAATAATAATACGAACATTAAACAAAAATTCAACTTGAATGTATTTTTGAATGAGCAGTGCAAAGATGCAATCAACATTGGCGATTTTATAAAGTCGCTGCAAATCACACTGGATGATTTAAATGTAACGAGAGAAAAAACGCTGGAAGACAGTGTGGGTAATATTTTTTTAAGAGGATTAAAAGAGTTGGATATTTACAAGCGTCCCATTCATTGCACCGACAACAAGCGAGACATCATGTACATCAAGGATGAAGAGAAGTGGGAAAAGGATGAAGGAAACTTGAAATTAAAAGATACAATTGATGCAATCTCTCGAAAACAGATTACAACTTTGAAACAGTGGAAAGATTCAGACCCGGAAGTAGAAAAGACGAGCTCGTCTAAGAATGATAATTTTTTGATGACATTTAATCACATATGCACGCCGATACCGGAGGTCGGTGAAAAGCGCATTATAAAGACGATAGGCAAGGAAGTCCATATCAATGATTAGTTACATTTCCGAATATTTAAAAAATATTTAACGATATCATGAATGGCGCGTCTATTATTTTGAATGCGTTTGAATTTAGATACAAATAAAATAAATAAATAAATATTTTTTTGTTTATTTTATTATATTATATTGATATATCATATAATAACACAACATAGACCAATTTAAGTATGTCCAAAAGTAGAGATGATGATAAAAATAAGAAAAGAAATATTGTAGTTCCGCATCATCTTCATAATAAATTCAATTATTACGACCCTGCTAGGTCATCCATATTTTTTCCGCAACAACGCACAACTGCAGGAATGGGATTATTGTCTGCGCCGAGTGTGCTGAGTGCTCCGTCGCCGATGCAAAATATTAAATGTCGGATAAATATTGAAGCAGAGGTGGATGATTTGGCGGATTTGATAAATATTGGTAAAAAAGTCGGAACAGAATTTAAATTGGAGCCGCATATTGAGTATAATATTGACCTGGCGATGATAAAGAATTTACTTCCGGAAATGGAAGATTTGAATAATATGATAGGGCAGCAAGAATTTAAGAGGCAAGTTGTTATACTAATACTTTATTACAGCATGCGTTTAAATCGCAAAAATGATGATTTATTGCATACGGCGATTTATGGTGAACCGGGTATCGGCAAGACTGAATTTGCGCAAAAGTTGGCAAAGATATATTTAAAGTTGGGTGTTTTAAAAAATGGAATTTTTAAAAAGGTTCGTAGAGGGGACTTGATTGCGGGTTATTTAGGACAAACGTCGTTAAAGACGGCAGAGGTATTAAAGTCTGCGCGAGGTGGAGTTCTTTTTATTGACGAGGCTTATTCGATTGGAAACAGCAGCGGAAAAGACACGCAGGATTCATACAGCAAGGAATGTTTGGATTTGATTAATCAAAGCTTGACCGAAATGCGCGAAGACGATGACAAGTATTTTATTTTAATGATTGCAGGATATAAGGATGAATTGAAGCGCAATTTTTTTGGAATGAATGACGGGTTGGAACGCCGTTTCAGCATTCATTTTACGATGCAGTCTTATGCTCCTGAAGAAATGGTACAAATATTTATTAAAAAGTCGCTTGATGGTGGTTGGTTCATTGACGAAGGTGCTATAACCGACGAGTTTATCAAAGAGCATTCGGCGCATTTTAAGCATCACGGTGGTGACATGGAGCTGCTTTTTGTAAAGTGCAAGATTGCGCATTCTAAAAATTTGTTAGCAGGAAAAAGTAAAATAAAAAGATGTATATCAAAAGCAGATATGAAGGATGGAATTGAATTATTCATAAAAAATTCAAATGCGGCAAATGAAAATCCTTTTATCAAAACCATGTACATTTAGGGGAACCCGGGTTCCCCTTAGACCCCTCCTTTGTTATTTTTTATTTGTTTATTTTTTAAGGAACCTCGGCGATTAATTTCAAATGCCCACTTTATTAGTTAAATAATTTAAAACATTATATAAATAATATAATATTATATGTCATATAAAATTATAGTAGCGAGGTACAATGAAAATATTGAATGGTTAAATAGTGAAATGTCAAATTGTATAATATATAATAAAGGTAATAAATTAAATATTTCTAATGAAATACTTTTAGAAAATGTGGGAAGAGAAAGTGAAACTTATTTACATTATATAATTACAAATTACCACAATTTACCAGACGTAGTAGTTTTTACACAAGCAAGAATATCCGACCATAAAGGCATTGATGATGTTCATTATTTAATAAGTATTAAAAACCAAGCATTAGAATACTCAAAATCAATAAATTTTTCTAAGCATAATGATGTAGGAAAATGTATTAATTTTGATAAAGAATGGAATTTAAGAAAAGATGGTTTTTATTTAAAGGATAATTATAAAAATAATAATCCAATTACATTTTTAGAATGGTTCAAAAGCAATATAAATATAAATTATCCAAACCCATTATATTTTTATTGTAATGCTATATTTGCTGTTAAAAAAGAAAATATAATAAATAAACCACTTGAATATTATAAAAAATTAGCATTAGAAGTAAATCATCACATTAATTCAACAGAAGGACATTTTTTTGAGCGTTCTTGGTTTTATATATTTAGTTAGATAGTTAAAATGGGCGTTTGAAATGAGAAAATGTGTAAAAAGTTTTTCATTATTTACTTTTTTTATTGGTTTTATTTTTTTTATTACATTTAGGTTTATTATATTTAGATTTTTTAGTTCGAGATTGTTTTTTTTGTATATTACTATTACCTCTTCCACCTTTGTGAAACATTGGACGCGTTTTCCGTACATTACTTTCATGTTCTTGTCGGTTAATTTCGTCAATAATATAAGTAAAATCATCCATCTCCATTTGATTCAAGTTAATCTCTTGTTCGCTCATTTTATATACCGAATCCATATTAATGGGTTTATTTGTTTGTAATGTTTTTAATTGTAACCTGTCATGAAACATTTTGCATTTTGCACTATCTATATTTAATTGTGCTAAAGTTTTACAAAGACGCATCATTGCCGCAACAGCTTTTTCACTATCAAAAATTCTATCAAGAGATAACATTGTATTTTCACCAACAGAATTAATTTTATTTACAAGGGTTTCACGTTTTTTTTGTTGATTAATCAACTCTAAAGTAAGTAAATCTATATCGCGACTGGTTCCTTCTGAAGCTTCTTTAAATATGTTTGCAAGTTCTTTAACTTGTGCAAGTGTAAGGTTCACGCGGCTCGCACTTCCACTTCCAATGTTAATTTCGGATATACTTTGGTATAAGAGATTTGCCTCACTTTCTGTTAGTGTTTCATTACCAAGTGCGAGAGCTATTCTAGTGAATGTTCCAAATAATAATCCAATCATATGACTATGTGGCATTTCATTGGGGTCTATCATCTCAATTCTCGCTGTAATGTCATCAAACGGGGAGACTTTCTTTTGCACTTGTTGTGGTTGCTGCTCTAGTGGACTATCGCCACTAAGTAGAGGTTCTTTAAGACTCATGTATATTATATTATATATCAACATTTTAAAAAAAATAAATAAGTAATAATGACAAATTATTATTACTTAAAAACTGAAAAATAATAAAATAAAGTTTGTAATAAATATGATTTCAAAACACCAACTTGACAGTGACAAGAAGTTGAAAGATGCGATTATAATAGAGAAGGCGTATAATAATGCAGTTGAAGCAAAAGATGAAATATATAACAGGTATGGGTTTTATTGTGCAAATAGTTATTATGATTGCGATAAATATGAAGACGCTATTACATGGTATAAAAAGACACTTGAAAATTGTGGCTGGTCCCAGGAGAAATATGTGTCTTGTTTGAAACTTTATATCTGTTATGACAAAATAGGTAATAAAGAGGCAGGATTTTTTTATCTTGTAAAGTCTGCAGAGTACGACAGAGAGAGAGCAGAGTGTTATTACGAGCTTATAAAATATTATTCTGGTTTGGGATTATATAATGTTGCTCATGGATATTATGGCGTGTTGCGTGATTTTTATAAAAACTCTTATTTGAAATATGGATGGAATAATAAATTATTTTTAGATGTAAGTATATCAGAATTTTATTTACCTTATTATGTTGTCATTGTTTGTGAAAAAATGCGTGATTATGAAACTGGGATACACATGTATAGAATTATTTTTACGAAGAAATGCAAAATATTTGATGAATGGTTTATAGGCAACCTGATATATAATTTACAATTTTTTACTGAACACGTTAAAGATGAGGATAAAACGGCATTTTATTCATTATTTCAAGAATATATTGACTTTCTTGTTTTTAATAATTATGCGATTAGCAAACATAACATTATACATAAATACAAAAAATATGGCATTGTTGTCAAAACGAAATGGCAAGCCATTAATGAAGAGTGTTCAACCAGTAAAAAAATATTAATTTATACAGGGTTCTCGAATGTTTTATGGAATGATTCATCTATTTCCATAAATAACAATGTTGGAGGAAGTCATAAGGCGGTTGCTTATTTATCCAGGAATTTACCAAAAGAATATGAGATAATAGTAAGTGGTGATGTAGAAGATGAAGTAGTGGGAAACGTAAAATATGTGAATCGTTTCAAGTTGCAAGCATTGTTAGATGTTGAAAAATTTCATACAATTATTGTCTCTCGATACGTATCATTTTTTTTATTATTTCCCAATTTTAAATGTTATCAGTTATATTTATCTGCGCATGACACCGAGTTTATAAATAATCTTTGTCAATCTGACATTTCGGCAACTCGTATAATCAATGATAATATTAATTACATCAATGGAATAATATATTTAACACCGTGGCATAAATATAAAATGGATATGACTCTAAATTTACAAGATAAAACAGATAAAATTAAGATTTCAATAATAAATAATGGTGTACCGGTTTCAGAATTATCATTGTCACATAATAAAATAATTAAAGTGAAAAATAAATTTGTATGGACATCTTGCAGTTATAGAGGATTGGATGTACTGTTGAAGTTATGGGATAAAATACTTGAAGTTATGCCGGATGCAACGTTGGACATTTCATCTTATGAAGAATTCCCGAATAAACAACGCGGTAATTTGGATTTGGAAATAGCGTCAATTATAAATCATCATAGTGATAGCATTAAACATCATGGACAATTAAATAATGAACAGTTGTACGATTTAATATCAAAAGCAGAATATTGGTTATATACGTGTACGTTTTGTGAAACAAGTTGCATTACTGCGCTTGAAATGTTAATGCACGAAGTTGTGTGTTTATACTATCCGCTGGCCGGTCTTGTTGATACGATTGGAGAATATGGAATTCAAGTAAATCCAGGCAATGAGATTCAGAGCATTGTGAACTTGAGTGAGGAGAGAAAGGCGAATTTGAGAACTAATGGAAAGAAATACTCAATGTCGTGTTCATGGGAAAACCGAGCAAAAGAATGGGCTAGCGTGTTGGGTTTAAGTTATTCAGAATCTAAAAATTGTCCAGATACAGATTGTAAATTCCAACTTGAAGCGGATTGATTAATATTGTTTATGAAAAATATTTAGAGAGACGTTTATAAATAACTATATAATAATACATAATACAACGATGCAGATTTTTGTAAAAACACTCACTGGAAAAACAATTACACTTGAAATAGAGTCGAATGATACGATAGGTTCATTGAAAGCAAAAATTCAAGACAAGGAGGGTATTCCGCCCGACCAACAGCGATTAATTTTTGCTGGCAAACAGCTGGAAGATGAGCGAACGTTGGAAGATTATAATATACAGAAGGAGTCGACGCTGCATTTGGTACTTTAAAAAAATCGGAATCTACACTACACTATTTATAATAGATAAATAATTTGAATGCTATTTGGTTGTAGATAGATTGAATGGGTAAAATAAATTATATATTCAAAGATACTTAAAGATGTATCGCTAATAATGTTAAGAAAGGCAATTAAGCAATTCAACAAGCATACAATGGCAACAGCAGTGAGTGGACAAAAGATGGCGGGATGTGTAAAGTGGTTTAATATGAAGACTGGTTTTGGATTTTTGACCGTAGTTCGCGGTGGTGGAAGTGGCGAACTAAAGGTTGGAAGCGAGGTTTTCGTGCATCATTCAAATGTCAAAGTTCAAGAGGAGCAATACAGGTTTTTGGTGCAAGGTGAGTACGTGGAGTTTGATGTGTCGAATGTTGCAAACGGTCAGCATTCGTGTCAGGCGACGAATGTGACGGGCATGTTTGGCGGCAAGTTGATGTGTGAGACGCGCAATGACGCGCGCCAGTCGTCTTCGTCTCAACAGCAGGGTGGTCGCGGTGACGATGAAGAGGAGAGTGATGGTGACGCATATGTGCCGGTTTTGAGGAGGACGGTGTCATCTGCTGCAGCTCCTGCCGCACCCTCATCATTCAGGTCGCGCGGTGGTGATGATGCGCCTCGCACTCGCGGTCGTGGCGGCAGTCACAGGTAATTGTGTTGTGGACTCTCTGATAAAAAAAGAAATAAATTATAAAATTGAAATAATGATTTAGAATTTAAATTATTATTTATATTAAATATATTCAAATACTTATTGTAAAATGGATAATAACGGTGTTAAATCAGTGGAAACATTCGAAATGGATTGTGAGGATGCCAGGTTAACAAAGCTGAGAGTTGACATTATTGGCGTGATGTGCAACGTGTTGAATTATATGACTTTGTCGTCATACGACTATTATTACACACAGTACCATCAAGAGTGTCGAAATGAAATGAATGCAGTATATGACAAGGGAGCAAGTTCAATTACGGTTGAGAGTTGCAAACATTTTTACGAGTGTTTGAAACGGTTGGAGAGTGTAACAGACACGGATGACCCCGATTATTATGAATATAGAAGGAAAATGAGACGATTTATAATATCTTTGGCATCGATTAGAACATAAAATATTTATTTTCATCATTATTTGCTTTTACTTTTTTTATTTGCTAGCAAGAATGCCTTTTTAGTGTGACTGCATCCATTTTTTAAAATGTCGTAATCAACGACGGATGCATTTCCGCCGGTAATGGAGCTTGCCAAACGAGCTAAACCCCAAGACTGTGGTGTTTGGTTGGGTCGTGAACCGGAGGAATAGTATGCACCTTCACCTTTACGCACGATTTTTTTCAGTGCGCCCAAAGAACATCCGGTTTTACGTGCTAGTTCATTGCTTGGAGTAACGTTATCAATGTTGTAAATTCGTTTGGCATTTTCTATATGAGATGATTTTTTACTTTTGAAAGATGAAACATTTTTCCGCGTGTAGTATTTGTTGCTCTTGTATAATTTCCGTGATTTCATAAGCATTCCAAGTTGGCGCTTTTTGTCCTTGCTTGACAGCTGTTTTGGAATGTAACGCGCAGGAAGCGATGTGCGATTATATTTTATGGATTTTCGAATATGCATAGTGTTATATTATTTTGATATTATAAAATTATAAAATATTATATATTAATATTATATCAAAATAATATTAACTATGCTTACTACACATATTAAAAGTGTATTATTTATAATAGTAATATTGTATGTAATAGGATACATATGTAAGATATATGAGAAAATAAATAACAGTTTATCACTAGATGTATTATCAACTGCCGAGACAAACCCAAAAATATTTTATTTTATTACACCTATATTTTTTTGGCTAGCGTCCAAGTCATTTCTTTTTAAGAATGCAAATGGACCATTAATGTCATATATAAAATCATTATTTTATAACCTTGATAAACCGGATTTTTTTAAGAAAGTTGTTCCTTTCACATCTCTTATAGCACTTGTAATAAGTAGTTTGCTTGCAGTATATGCAGGCGGCGCACTTGGTCCGGAAGCAATTATTGTAAATATATCAATGATTTTTCTATTATTTGCAAGTGATTTTTTTAAAAATATTATTAAACAAATTAATATCGAAAATTTACTTTACATGGGATATATTTTTGGATTTACATTTGCATTTAAAACACCGATTTCTTCGTTTATTTTAGCGATAGAAAAATCAATACTAGGACATTCACAGAAGACGCTTACAAATATATTGTATGCATGCATAGCAATCGGTGTTGCTATGATTTTTATGGATGATGATAAAATATTCCCTTCTGCAACACCACAAAAATATGAACTAAACGTAAGTAGTATTTTAAAATATAGTTTGTTGGCAGTAATATGTGGTGTATTTTCATCTGTATTTTTTAAAGGTACATACAAGATGTATTTTGAAGTGAAAAACCTTGTTCTTAATAACACTATTATGTTTAATGTAATACCACTACTACTTGGATTGTGTGTAGCTATTATTATAAATACAACGGGAGTCGTTTCAACTCATAATGGTAAACAACATATAAACAACATGTTTGGTAAACAACATGTATACGGTTATGAAAATATAATAGGACACATTATTAACATATTTTTAACATTTATATCAGGATGTTCAGGTGGTCTCATAATACCATCGATATCAATTGGTAGTTATATTGGATTTTTATACAACAAAATTACAGACCTTCCTTTATTGCAAACGTTGATAATTGGAATGACGTCTATATTCAGTGCATTTTTTGGATATCCTATTTCTGCTTCATTTATTATTCAAAATATATTGAATCAAAATGTTGAAATCTTACCACTACTAATTGGAATGTCATATATTTCTTTTTATTCTTCCAAGTATTTTAATAGGTTTGTTTTTCAAGAATAAATAAGTATTCATATTTTTATATGTTATTTGTGTATAAAAATATAATAGTTGAATCCTGATGTAAATTTATAATGATTCATTATTGAAGAAAATTTTACGAAATTGTGTCATTTCTTTGTCTGTAAACATGTTTGTCAAGAAATCGTTTGGCGTTTTAGTTTCTTTCAAAAGATTGGAAATCATAAAAAGCGAATAAATTCCGCATTCCGTGTTGCTTTTTTGGTGTTGTTTATCATTTACAATGTATTTAAAGTTTATTCCAATTTCTTTTCCTTGTTTCATTATTTTCTTGGCGAATTTATTTATTTCTTTGGACGGCGGGTCGCCGGTGCTGTCGAAGAAGAAAATGAATTGTTGTTTAATGTTGATGAAGAGGGATATCCAGTGCGAGCCGGATAAATAGTGAGGGTCGGTATTAAAGATGATTCCAATTTTACTTTTATTGTTGGCTGGATTCAAGTAAGTTTTTATGTCAAAATTGCATAATTCATCGTATACGCATGATGGCTCACCCTTTGGAGTTTTGTCAAAATCAATGGGCGATGGACCAATAAATTCAAAAAAAGGGAATGCATCCTCGTATTGTTTCATAACTTTTGTAATATCAACACTGGACAACCACTCGTTTGGATTTTTATTCCATGTTTTCGGACTTTCAGGTGCAAAGTAATTGAATAAATCTTTTGTTGCAGAGGCGCCTTCGTTAAACAATTGTCGCAGCCAACACGATTCCTTGTTACACACGTTTCCTAGTGCCGTTTTTAGTGATTCCCATATCACCTTTACATCGTCACTGTTGATAGTTGCGTCTGGATGACGCGTATTCCAACTGTCTCTAAGTTTTATGATTGCATTAGTGGTGTAACAGGTGAAATCTTTTTCTTGTGTTGGACCGCATGAAAGTTTTTTGAATGATTCATCTAAATATGAAACAGGTTCAACTGAATCTTTTATTTGTTTTGTTGTTCTTCTTCGAATACTTTTTATTTTTTTAGTAGGTGGCATTATTTATATTTAATTTGTAGTTATAATAATTTATTATTTTATTTTTAATTTATTTTTGTTTCTTCTGAATTAATTTCATTGGTGTTGGCGTTATTGGATGGTTTTTCTTTTTTATTTTGTTTTTTTAACCCCTTGTGCTTGAATGATGGGTCTTTTGGATTGAATTTGAATTGCTGCGGGAAAACAACCGGTTCTTTTTTCTGAGATGATGATTTTTTGATGACATATGTATCAAGTGTGAGTTTTTTTACTTCTTTTGGTTTGAAACAAAGTTCATTGGCTTTATTCAACTCGAAATCATTTAGCGCAGTGTTGCATACGCAGTGCTGCTGAGTAGTTGGTTCGCCTGCCACAATGCCCATGCACACATAACATTTTTGAATGGTTTCACTTTGGTCTTCAAATTTTAAATGAGAGATGCACGCCTTCATATACATGTTGAATGCGCCATTTAATGTTACATCTTTTATTTCATTTTTAAAAAGGTCTTTTGTTATAGAAATTATTCTTTTTCGATAAAATTTCAAATCTCTCTTGAATCCTGTGTCATAATCTATGTTATTTTTTCGAAGGTATTTTTCATACTGTGCGACATTTACCATGTATTCAAGAGTTGCATCATCAACCGAGTTCAAAGAAACATCTATTACCATTTTGTATTATATTATATAATATATAGTTTTTAAGAACCCAACGAATGATAACCATATGGTAACCATAGTTAATCTTTCGGTTTAAATTTTAATTTGAATTCTTCCAACACGGTATTCATAGGCATAGGCGGCAATATTTTTTGTTTTATAACAGTATTCAAAGGAAGAGGAGGGGGGGGAGGAGGTGGAAATGGGGGTGGTGGAGGGGCAAAATTGTTGCCATTGTTATTGTTGGAATAATTAGAATAACCTAAAACCTTTTCAAATGTTGTATTTGCTGATTCTAGCTTGCACATTTTCAATTTTAGTCTTTTTATTTCTTGTAGTTGTTTTTTATTTGTTGAAATGTTCATTTTTAATTGATTTTTCAAAATTGTATTTTCTGAGCGCAATTCATAACACATTTTTTCTTGTGTTAAAAAAAGGAATTTAAATTCATCCGAGTTTGTCGTTAATGTTGATACTGTCAGTGACTGTGCATCTGTCATATGTTGCGGTGGTTGTTGTTGTTGCGACTGTTGCGGTTGTGAAGCTTGGAGTGGTTCTTGTATATTAATAATGACATTGTCTTTATCTACTTCTTTCTTTTCGTATTCAATTAATTTTTTATATGAAAAGAAATATGACATGTAATAGTTACAATAGTTACAACACATTTATTAAAAACTATGAATATAATTAATTATAGTTTTTAACTTAAAATGATAAATGAAATCAATTTAAATATTTATCCATGATGATAACTAATATAACATAGTATCATGGAAATAAGGGACCCGACAGTATGTTTAAATATGATTGTAAAAAATGAAAGTAAGATTATATATAGGTTGTTTGATTCTGTAATAAAGTGGATAGACTGTTACTGCATATGCGACACTGGTTCAACAGACGACACGGTTAATAAAATTGTGGAGTATTTTAAAAGTAAAAATATTCCTGGAAAAGTTGTTGTTGAACAGTTTAAAGATTTCTCTCATAATCGCAATTTTTCATTACAAGCGTGCAACGGGATGTCTGATTATGTGTTGTTATTGGACGCCGATATGGTGTTTCATCCGAATGAAAACGTATTTTCAAAAAAAATGTTGACACATGACGTTTATCATATTTATCAGGGGTCAAATGATTTTTATTATAAAAATTTAAGAATTGTAAAAAATAATGGACATTATTCTTATTTGGGTGTAACTCACGAGTACATAAATTTTCCAGAGAACACGGTTTGCGCCACTTTTGAAAAGAACGTGGTGTTTATTAATGATGTTGGCGACGGCGGGTCGAAGGGTAATAAGTATGTTCGTGATGTGGAATTACTTACCAGAGGAATAACTGAAAATCCTAAAAATGACAGGTACCATTTTTATTTGGCGAATACTTTGAAAGACATGGGTCAAAATGATGAAGCAATTGAAATGTATAAAAGACGAATTGCATTAGGTGGGTGGAACCAAGAAATTTGGCAGTCTTATTATAAAATTGGAACATGTTATAAAAACCTTGGAAAAATGCCTGAAGCACTTGATGCGTGGCTAATGGGATATGATATTTTACCAAATCGGGTTGAAAATTTGTATGAAATTATAAAATATTATAGAGAAACGAGTAAGCATAATTTGTCATATTTATTTTATACACTTGCGAAAAATGCTATAAGTGAATGTGGTTCAAAAAAAGATGAATATTTATTTTTAGAAAATGATGTTTACACGCACAAGTGTGATTATGAATACACCATCATTGCATATTATATTGAAAATAAGAATATAACAAGTATAAGACAATCTATTATTAATGTATTGAATAATTGCAGTAACAATGATTTTGTTTCAAATTTATTTCAAAATATAAAATTTTATGATTTGAAATTAGTTCCAGCGGTAAAATGCGATATGAGTTTTACGCTAGACCATGAAATAAATGGAAAAAGTGTCCGTTTTTATTCGTCTTCAAGCAGCATTCTTCCAAAACGAGACGGCGGCGGTGGATATATTATGAATGTGCGCATGGTAAACTATACGATAACTAGTACAGGGTATGAAACAGAGCAATACATAATATCTCTTAATAAATATATAGAATTGTTGACTGATAATTTTTACATTATAAAAGAAAAAGAAAAATTAATTGACATGGAATATGTTTACAGATGCGGCACGTTTCCCGCAAATGTTATTGGCGTAGAGGACCTAAGATTGTTTTATGATTCTGATACATCTGATTTGTTATATATTGGTGTTGGGTGTCATGAAAACAATGCGATTGGAGTTGTTCATGGAAAATATAATGGCAATGGCAACATATTAACATGTTTTGAAATCAAACACGAGTTTAATTTGAATTCTCCGTGTGAAAAAAATTGGGTTTTTGCAAATATAGCAGGCAAAAAACGTGTTATATATCATTGGAATCCACTTCAAATATGTATAATCGACGAAGAAAATCCAACTATTTTGAAAAGTGTTTCTGTTAAAAATAAAACAGAATATCCTGGTTTTTTTCATTACATTCGAGGTTCTACTTGCGGATTCAATTACGGAGATGAGATATGGTTTGTTGTTCACATTGTTTCGCATGAACAACCTCGTCATTATTATCACATGATGCTTGTTTTTGAAAATAATGAAGATATGAAACTCGTAAAGTATACTCCCATTTTCAAATTTGACGAGCACTGCATTGAATACTGCATTGGGTTAATAGTGGAAGACTCGCGCATAGTTACGACATACAGCACTTGGGACAGAACAACGAATATTACAGCATATGATAAAAAGTATATTGAAGAAATGATGATAAAATTATCATAAATCAACTTTACCTTTTATAAGGTCAAACTTATTAAAATCAAGAGTTGGAAATTGTTTATCATATTCTAACCAACCTATTTTATACCATTTCACAAATACGCCTGTTTCTGTTTTTTTAGCAACCTCGCCAAACCATCTACCAGGTTTATCCGCTGGTGAAATTAATTCTACTATGTCACCAACTTCTAATTTCTCATCAAATCCTTCAGGAAACCTTTGTCTTAAAAGAATTCTTTTATATCCTGGGCTTGTGTCTTTCAAACCGGCTAAAATTTGTGAACATTTTGTTTCACTATCTTCTTCTCCACTATGACAAGCATCAACAAATGCTTTCAAATTTTGAGCTTGAGCGCCTGAAGTTTGAGCTTCCGAAGCTTCCGAAACAGATTTTCCTGATTTCAACATTCCACCTTTTTTATAACTTTTTTTTTTACTTTTTAGTTTAGTTGGTTTATTTTTTTTATTTGTTCTACGACGACGATAACTACGACGGTTGTAAGATTTATTTGCCATTTTTATTATATATATTATAAAATACTAAAATATTAAAATATATTATTTATAAATAATCTAATCAAGTGTATTTTTCATTTATTTATAAATACAAGATTTATTTTATTTATAAATTGAATTATTAAAACATAAAACTACAATGTGCAGATAACTGTGAGAAAAACAATGTACACCAATGACAACGGCAATGGCAACAATATTTTGATGGCAAACAGAGTTGAACAGATATATGATGTTATACTTGGAGCTGGATGCATTGTTTTCAGCCTTTTAGCGTTGTCAAATTTGTTTATCGTGACAATCAATAAGTTTGTCAACTACTATTCGAGACAAATTGACCGCATCGTCATGGACGAGAGTGAGAGTGAGAGTGAGTATAGCGATGAGGATGAGAGTGAATTCAGCGACGACGATGATGACAGCAGCGAGAGTGAATACAGTGAGTATAGCGATGAGGATGAGAGTGAATTCAGCGACGACGACGATGATGACAGCGATTGCCATCACCATCACCATGATGACATCGAATTGACTCCGTACATTCCTCCTCGTAGAAGTGAGAGACTAGCAGAAAATAGAGCAAGATGCAATTCACCCTTACTTGTGGTTCGTTTGAAATTTGAATAAAGTTGAAACTATGATGTTCCGGTAATGGGAGCAGGCGCGTTATTTTTATCGGTAATATCCTTTCCAACTTTTTTATTCACATCGTTGACTTTTTGCTTCAACACGGCTGTTATTGTGTCCATAGTTGTTTTTATATTTGAAGTATTATCATTTACATTTTTTGACAATGAATCGACACTGGGCTGAAGCGCCGCAACCTTTCCAGACAGCAAATTTGTTCTTAATTGGTCTGCGCTCACTGTTTCACTCAAAGACATTCCCTCAACAACATATTCTGTGGTTATAATGCCTTTTAAAATAATTGCAGTGAAAAATATAATATATATAAATATGATTATGTTTGAAAAACCCAAATCAGATTTCATTTCTATTTTCTATTTATATTAAATTTTTATTATATTTTTATTTTATAATGCGTTAATTATGTTTTATCTTTGTTTGCAATAATTGCCTGTATTGCTTTGCTATTATTTTCATTATCTGATGAATTTTTTGTGACAATTGGCAAAAGTACTAAAACGCTAGATTGGATGGAATCAATTATTTTTCCCAATGCATCTAATTTTGCACCATATGTTCCCACGGTTACACCAATGTCTGAAGAAGAAGGAACTGGGGAAGAAGGAGAAGGGATTGGAGGTAGAGGTACAGCAGGTGTTGTTGCATCAGAATCAAGTCCTTCTAAAATTGTATCTCCTCTTGTAAAATGCATAATTATAATTACAAATAGAAATAGTATAAATGAATAAATAATAAATTTATTGAACATTTTACTTACAGTTTCCTTGTGAAGAAAAAAGTTATAATATATATATATAAATAATATATATTATAATATTGTATAATATTGTATATATAATGTTATTGTTATTTTTTTAGAAGAGTATGTTCTTTTTATGGTGCATTTGGACACTTGACTTCCATTGGAGAATATTCTGGTGTTGTTGGCTCAATTGGCTCATTTGGCTCATTTGAAACTGTTTTGATAGGCGTTAGAGAAGGAAGAGGGTCAGATTCTTTTTGGTTCATAAAATACAGTTGAGATTGAATTGATAGTGCGTTTACAAATTGAACGGCGTGCGACATTGTAACGCGCTTTCCATCAGGTTTCAAGACGTTCAAGTAATCATTGTGCAGTTTGTACATGTTGTTGCGATACTTGATGGGGAAATCTTTTAAACACATTTTTTTGTAAATATAACAATCCAGGTAATTCTTGTGCAAACTGGAAGTATAGTTGTACAACTTGGATTGGAACTCAAAAAATGCGAGTTCATCTTCCGGGCATCTTTCAAAATGTTTTCTCAAATAATTCATTTGTTTCAAATGTAAGTATACAATCTCGCATCTTGCGCTAGGACCCTTAGCATTCTTGACCATTTCATAATTTGGATTGCGCAATTTGAAACGTTCACCCGTGTTTGATCGAAACATTACACCAGGATAGTAATACAATGAATCCGATGACGCATATGTTTTTACTATTTTATCATAATCGTCTTGACCTTTCATTCTGAGTCGGGCAGGGTGCGACACTTTTGAGAAACTGCTCCATTTTAAAACCGACCGCTCCATTTCATATGCGGTTGCAGCAGTAAAATCATCACTATTTTTAATTAAATAAATGGCAATAATATAAAGGGCTGTGGTTTTTACAGGCGCCACAATTACATTGTCTGGGTGTTGCATCACAAAACTATAAGCGTATTCTTTTGGCAAGTCGTCGAAATTCAAATTTGCGTTTGCGCACGCTTCCAGAAACATGCTTCTAAAACATTTTCCTGCCGATTTTTTGACAGGTGAAATTGTATTTTTTGTGGAAAAAATCCAGCTTTGAACATCATTTGCAGAATTATAATATACGTTTACCATGGTCCCTTCAACAAACTCTTCGGCAAATTGAATATTTGGAAAGTCAATGACATTCATAACATGTTTTGGTTCACACATTGGCGGAGAGAATCCAATAACTTTTCGGTCTTCATTCAAAACAACAGACCGAAAATGTTTTACACAGGTTATTTCATTATTAATATTTTTACGCATTGTTTTTTTGTCATAGTTAACTAAATAATATGATGAATTTTCTGACGATGTGGCGACAGTCACTTTTTTACATTTGATGCACTCATTCACATTCTCTATAATGTCGGGAAAAGAATTCAAATCAAATCGATAATGCGCTCGGGGCGGTTGTTCTTGGTGTGATGACATGTTTTGCTGCTATATTGCTATATTACTATTAATACTTGTGTATTCTTTATATTCATTAAATAAAATATAAAACATTTAACAACTTTTGTTATAAAACAGTGTATTTTGTATTTTATAAACTTATAAATATTGGTAAATTAATAATAGTGTAAAGATTATAGAATTTTCTCTAACTATTATACTATATATATAATTATATATTAGTATAATTTATCATGAGTAATATGAAAGAAACAGAAGAAGCAGAAGACACAGGTAGCAATAAAAATAAATTATTTCTTGGAGATGAAATAAAAATAAATGCAAATGTGCCCGAGTCAAAGTTACAAAACAATGTGTATGAAATAGTATATGTAGATTCCGGGTTGTTGAAATTAAATAATAAAAAAACTCAACAAGTAGAAAGTGTTAAAATACACAATGATAAAATACAAAAGATTGAAGACGAAGAAGTATCAGAAATTCAAATTATTAAAAGGAAGGCCACTCACAAGTATGTAGAACAGTCGGGTTTCAAGATTGATATGACAGTTTCAATTGAATTGGCGCCCTCGTCCTCGTCCTCATCGTCAGAAGATGAAGAACCTCTTTTTATTTTGTGTAAAATTGTAGACGTGGACACGACGCAAGATATAATCGAAGTAAAACTATTGCTTGATGATTTGGGGAAAGAAGTAAAAGACATTCCACGGGATTTTCAAGAGAGTATTTTTATAAATTTTGGTTGCAGCGGGTTACCTCCCTGGATACAAAGAATTAAAGTAATTGAATTCAAACCACAAGCAGCCGATGCCGTTGCGAAAGAAGCGGATTATGAAGAGGGTTATGAAGAAGAAGAATCGGGCATCGAACTTGATTTAGCCGAAGCGCTAGATGAAGGGAATAAAATATTTGCAAGCATAATGTACGAGGTTCCGACGTCTCAACGAATTGTGTCTGAAACGAAACAATATGACGATTTATTGGAAAATATTATTTCTTCAATTCCAAAAAGTAAACGAACGGATGCAGAGATGAACAGAATTCATCGAGGGATTGAGCGTTTTTTTCAGCTAAGGAAAGAGTATTCGCTCTTTGATAAAAATGGTGTTCCAAAAATGCCGAGAGCTTTAAGCGAACACGATAAACCGTCTTCGGTACACATTCAGAATTTAGACACGAAACTGCAGTGGGTTCTGCCTGTTGTGGAAAATATTAAAAAATTATACGTAACAGGCGATGACGCGGTTAGTGTCAATACGGTAAATGCAATATACGATTTCAAAGAGCAAATACTAGAACAGAAAAATATATACCCGGAAAAAAATGCGCCTTATAATCCAAAACTTATGGAAGATATAAATTCTTATTTAACTCCATTTGAGAATCCGAAACCAAATCCAGATAACAAGTATGTTATTCAAAATAAACCTGTTCGCGAAAGTATTTTGACGCTTTCAACAAATAATGACACGATTGCATCGGCATCGGCAGCAAGAAGAGCGATAACAAAGACAACCGCGGCGTCATCAGTTCAGACGTACATTGACCGTGCATACAATCCGGGACTAACCAAATTAGAATTCGAGGATGTGAAGTCAAATAATGTAAAACGGGTTGACATGACTCCAGATGACCCTGCATTTATAACGTCATTTGTTACACTTAATAAGCAAGCGGTTGTTTTGACGCAGATGGGATTGCCGGACACGCTTTTGACAGATAGAGTATCAATCGATTCTTTATATTTGAAAACTTGGTCAAGTTTGATTGCCGACATTAAATTCCGAGATGACATTGTAACCGAGGTTATAAATGTGGATAAAGGCGATGAACAACGCTCGGCGGGAGAATATAAAGGCGGCATTGTATTTTCGGATGTAGTAGCGTTTGCTCCGAATGAGTCTATTTCAAAATCCACAAATAAAATAAGTCAATTTATTAACTCGTTTGTGCCGACGAATGAAGACGCATTCGCGGCATTGGAATCTCGTCTCGGTCGCTGTTTATCAATGCACGAAGTCGTATATGCACTTCAACCATTTTTAATATACAACAAAGATTTAACTGAACGCCAGTATAATGGAATGCGCGCGTTTATTAATAAAAATATTTCTGAATATATGAAAAGGCTTTCTGCGTCGTCGTCCAAGTTTAAAAAGCTTGTTAATAAAAATGCAATTACGAAACGAGATTCGTTGGAATTATTTTATGATGCTTTTAATGAAAATGAAGGCAAACGGGTTACAATTTCAAAAGAATTTCATAAAAAAATAGTTTTGTCGAATGATGAACCCACGTCTCTCGATGAGATTTTTAAACTTTATAAATTAAATGAAGAGAGCGGCAGCGGCAGCAATAGCAGTGGTGGTGATTTTTTATCATCTTCCGAAATTTTGAAAATACTTCTAGACGTTGATTTTGCGCGGTTATTCATGGACGTGATGGCGATTGAGAATTCTGATTTAACATCTTCAGAGGTGGATTCCATAGTAAGACGGGAACAGCAGGTTTTGAAGGAACAAATGCAGAAAGAGTCGTCGGGGGCGGATTCAAAAACGTGTAAAAAGCGCGAGATTAATTTGAGCAGAGTGTATTTGTCGATGGGTGCTTTAGAAGTAGACAATGGAAAATCTGCGGATGTTTTGTTTGATTCAAAGTATGATTCAACGGGAAAGCGCGTTGTAAAGGATGGCGACTATGCAGCTTTGAGAATTGTTGACCAAGATGACGGGTCTACGCGATATGATTACTATGTTAGAAAAAATAATGAATGGACCATTGATAAAGACCCTGAACTTGAGAATGTGCAAGTGGACGACCCGTCATATTTTTGCAATATTCCGTCGGAAACAAAACCTAAACCGCTATGTTTTTCAATTAATCAAAAATGTTTAGACAAGACCATGTCAGAATCGTCGTTATTGAATGATTTGACAAGTAAAATTATAGATGAATTCGATTCAAAAAGTGAAACCAAAAAGAAGAACATTGACGAGATATTTTTACGAGATTTTAAAAATATAAAACTTCTTTCAAAGTTGAAAGTTTTTGAAATACTAAAATACAATCAGAAGAAGTATATCCTAGGTCAAGAACACAAGAAAAAGGTTGAAATAATTGTCAAGTCGCCTTATCGGGAAATTGTCGATTGCATTTTGGGGATTGATGACGTTGCCAAAAAATACCAATGCATTCTTGATTTGGTAAACAGCGAATTATTTGTCAGAGATGCGCTTCCAGATGAGGATGCTCGCTGGTATTATTGCAAATCGTGCGGCGTTCCAGGCGTTCGTTTATTACCCACATTTTTGTATGAGCTTGCCCGTAATTATAACCCGCAAGACCCCAAATCATCAAAATATGTGACAGCGCTTTCCAAAATTGAAAGAACAAACGGGAAACGCGAAGGTGACCAAATTGTTGACAAATATAGCGGATACACTATTTCAAAAATTGCGCTAGTATCGGAAGGTTGGTTGCTTGAAGAGGAAGAAATTGGCGGCGGTGGTGGTGGTGGTGGTAATGAGTTGTCTGAATCTGCGGTGAATTTAATTCGCAGCGAAGAAGAAAATGCATCCGACCTTTCCGCAGTCAACTCGGGTGAAATCATCGATGCAAATATAAAAACTGATAAAGGTAAAGGTGAAGACGAAGAACAGGGAAAAGAACAAGATGAGGAAGATGAGGAAGAAGAAGAGTATGAAGGCGAAGAGCAAGAGGAACAAGAGGAACTAAGCGAAGCGGAAGGTGAGAGAGAAGGAGAAGGCGATAATGAAACGATAAAGAGTTTGAATACAATTGTTAACCATTATGAAGGTTCTTTGTCTGTAATTTTTAAAAATAAGGATAAACGATTTATTATAGAAACAATTCAGTTACTTCTTCCTAAAAAAAAAACAAAAGAGCAGTATGAATTGGATAAAAAAATGACGGTTGATTATGAAGCATATGAAAAGACTTTTAATCAGTATTTAATTTTTTATTCCATGGCATTGATTATAATTGTGATACAGACATCCATTCCGCAAATAAAAAGTAAAACAACGTTTCCAAATTGTGTAAAATCGTTCGGAGGGTATCCGTTGACTCTTGATGAAAGTGATTTATCATTTGTTATTTATATGGCATGCATCTCTCAAAAGGTAAAGAGTGATTATGCTCCTTGGAATTCAATAAAAAAGATTAACCAGGATAAAATGAGAGACACTCTATTTAATCTTATAAAAACGAAAATAATAAATCAGCCGCAAATTCAGTCGCGTTTTGATAAGAAACGCGAATCCGATGCGTTAAAAGAACAAAAGAAATCATTGTCTTCAAAGTCGGGTATTAAAATTAATGTTGCGTCGTCACATTTTCGTCCGCTATTGGTTGACCCTTCTGCATTCATTACTTCCACGCCGTTGCCTGTAACAAAAACATATTGTGATGACTTGAAACGAAACTTGAAAAATGGAAGTTGTTTACAAACGGAAAAAATACTGGTGTTGCAGTCAAAAGTGATACATTTTTCATTGGTTATTCAAAAACTTATACAAGAGGTAATTTCATCTCAAACGAAAGACCGGTCAAAACTTTTATCCAAGAATTATATTCAGAACGCGTGTTGCAACGACCACGAAGGTAACAATACGCTGGATTATATGGTAAGCCATATTCCAAATATAAAAAATTATTGTGACATGGCGGATTGCACAAGTGCAATACTTACGGACATTCATAGTCTCAGCGAAGCTCCAACAATGATGGACCCGAGAGACACGCGAAATAACATTCCAGACCTTCCTACGAATTTTGACGAGTCAACTATATACAATGCATTCATGACATATTGCAACTATGGAAAAAATAAAGGGACTTCTTCCGGCACATCATTGTCGGGTGACATTCATAAAATTTGCAAATTTAAAAATACACTTGGAGAGAATCGAGAGATTTTTAATATTCTGAAAAATTCGCAAAATATGAGCCATGATGACAAAATAAAGTTGATTGATAAAATTAAAAATGAATTCAACCTGGAGTACACAACAAAAGACTTGCAGCATTTACTGCAGATTATAAATGGCCAAACAATGAAACCAATGGACCACTATCAAACGGGTGTGGGCACATATAATGAAAATTTAAACCGCATTTTAACAAAAGTGATGGATGATTCAAAAACGAAATCAAAGTCAAAAGAGTCCAAGATGTCTGTGACAATGGTTTTCCCAGACGAATTTATAGTCGCATTGAAGAATTTTAATGAGAATCGCTCGCAATCATCTTTGAGAGATTTGCAATTAATAATTGAAAAGAATACAAAAACATTGACCGAAAAAGTGGAAAAGTATTTAAATTTTGCCGCGAGTAAAAAAAATACGACAATTCAAAGTGCGATATTCCGAAGCATTGAAGATGTTGGTAAAGGCATTTTCAAAAATGGGGGCATAATGCTTTTCAATAAAATGGAAAATACATTGTTAAATGGTGAAAATAATTCGTTGGAAGTATCGATTGAATTTGTGAGAAATGCAATAAAAAATATTACCCAGATTTATCCGAATATTATACTCTCTCAAGTTTCTGAGATGGAATCTTTGCCACCGTATATTTCTGGGCAACTTTCTAGTGGCGATTCAGAATCCATCATTAAATTTTCAAATGAGAGAATAACAAATAAATTAGATAAATTTTATACGATTGGAAATAAAAAACCAATCAATGCAATTTTGAAAAATGTGCAAATGTCGACATTATTTTTGAACGAATTGGTGAAAAATACGCCTGTTTTTAGTGATGCGAAGCAAATTACTGTTTTATTATACGAGTATTATTTTTTAGTTGCGGTTGATTCATATATATATTTTTCCGAACTTGCAAAACAAAAACAGTTGTCACAGGGTAAAACAGGCAAACTGGTTGACATTCAAAAAGAAATTTCCAGAGTATTAGAAACTTATTTTTATTTGGTAGTTGAAGACAAGAAGCTGATAAACAAAGACATTGAAAATATTCGTGAAAATTATTTGCGTTCGATTGATGAAGAGAGAGACGATATTGTTCAAAATGTTGAAAAGATGTCGGAAGACCAGAAACAAATTTATTTGAATCATAAAAAATATAAGATGGGGACACAGTCTATTGGGAAAAACACGGGTTTAAGGATATATAATCCCGAGTTTGAAGCGGAAGAATTGGTGCGCATCGAGAGAATAAATGGTCGGAAAAAAGCGAGAGGTTTGCCTCCGGTTTCAGATGACCCTGAAGCATTAGCTCGTGAGGATGCGGTGGAAGACGAGGGAGATGCGCCCGATATTGATGCAGACGATGTCATGAATGATACACAAGAAGACGACGGTCAAGAAGAATATGCAACCTCTGCCGCCATGTATCCTGACAGTTATCAAGATGAAAGTCTTGAAGAAGTGCGAGAAGAAGAATAATAAATTTATTGTATTTCTTGGATTTTTTTTATATACCATGCAGGTGCTTCTCTCTTCTTGTTCCATGTCGCAATCTTTTGTTTTTCTTCCGACATGTAGTAGTTTCTGTATGCAACGACTGCATCTTCGTGTTTGTACTGGTCGGGCATTGCCTGCGCAAACGGCGTGAGTCGTTGTTCTGGAAAGACGTCAGCATCGGGAATATTCTGTCGTAAATACTGCGCAACCAAGTAGGATTTGTGAAATTTTGTTTCAGGGTGGTTGTAGCGGAATCGCCATTCCTTGTGCATTTCGTCAACAAGGTCGAGTGTCCAGATAAAGTTTTCGCGCGACATTCTGCACCAAATGGTAACAGGGTGATTTTTGTGAGCCAGCTTGTAGAGCGGCGCGTTGATTGTTTCGTCATCCGTTGGAAGAAGAACGCGGCGCGCAGAACACAACATTTGAACGGCTTCAAGTATGATTTTGACAATGTGCTTATCCATCATGAACCTCGCAACTTCTTCGGGAAACAATGACAGAATAAACAGATTCATGATATTTCTTCTTCCTCGTCTGATTTTCGAAACGCTGAAAAATATAAATATAAGTATTTAAAAATCAATTTATATTTTTCATTATTGCGAAGATTAAAAATAATGATTTTAGAATGGGGTTTATTTTATGCATTTTTTTATTTAGATATATTAGCAATATATCCAACCTAAACAATAATTAATTCATCAATCAACCAATCAGTAAACAAAATTTAGAATGAATAAGATTTTTGTAAGAAAAAATATAACCTCATTTTCGATATTATTATTTATCACATTATTTGGGCTGATGGTGTATATCAAGCCGAGTTGCGTTTTTAACAAAGATGGAACAATGCGTCAATTTGGAATAGGTTATAGAAATAAAACAGTTATACCGATATGGTTAATCGTCATAATAATGGCATACATGTCGTATTTATTTTTATTATATTTGAATACTTATACACAGATTTAAACATCTTTAGGAATTTTACAAAAAAAATATTTATAAAAATAAACAATTTTTTTTTCTATGACGAGTATATATATAAATAAAAATGGCAAAATCGAGGTGTAAACGCGGTTCTCGCAAATGTATTACAGGTTGTGTTGGAAAACAAGCTTATAGAAAAATTAAGAAATGCGCCAAGGGGTCTAAAAAATGCGTAGACCAGGCGTGTCACAAAAATACGGCAAAACGCGGTCGTCGTGTTGCTACCCCCGTTAAGAGCAGTTATTCACTTCGTTCTCGAGGACCCAAGAAATAAATAAATAGATTGTTTATTTATCACATTGAAATGAATTGTTGTATATGTGCATGTATATAAAATAAATGCACATATATATCTTTTAAAACTATTTTTACTTTGTGAACTAATATTCTGGAACGTGACGTTTGAATAAACAGCCATGCGAACTGACACCTTCAACTTCACGAATAATAGTTGCATCTTGAAATAAACAGTTTGCAACCCAAACCTTCATAATGCAAAAATTCTTTTTCGGAGATATTGTTATTCCGTTAATGTGTGGTAGTATTTTAACATTGTCAGACATTGTTTCTCCCACCAACAAGTATGACATTTGTTTCCAGGCGCCAGGAACATCTTTATTAATAATTTTATATGAAAAACAGCCACCGTTTCTATTTCTCTCGTGTTCCCATATTGGATTGATTCCTTTGCGCATCAAAAATAACATGCAATTTATAATCAATTTTGGTGGAAGCATTTCGGTTATTGTGACTGCTTGTTCTAGTGTATTAAATTCATAAATATTAGTATAACTTTTAATGCTCCAGTCTGTATCGTGTGGAAGATGAGCCCAAAGTATCCACGTGTCCGACAAACTATGAGGTGATGAATGATGCGAATTGTCGGAGTTGTTTATATTTAAACTTTTATTACTTCCGCCTTCTTCTTTTGTCGAGGACGTCAATGGGTGTTCTTCGAACGATGTCATAACTAAATATAATAAATATAATCATTGAATATGTTTATATTGATTTCAAAAATATTAATATTAATAAGTTCATTGCTGTTTTTATTACACACTTATAATTTCATACTCGTTCAAATTTACCAATAGTCCTGAGGATTTCCCAACTTTATATACGTGCATAACCGCATTGGCGTTGGATATGCACGTCAATGTGTAATCACAGTCCACAGCAAAAGGTGCAACTTCGTATTCTTTCAACATGTACCATGATAAAAATGTGTAATCTAGTATAACGTTTCCAACCACGTTGAAATTGTAAGGGAATGTAATGTCAATGTCATATGTTTTACCCTTGAATTCGAGCGAACACACAATCATTCCTGCTTTTGAAATTATGAGGTCATTCGGTGAAATTAAATAATCATTTTCTGTAAATTGTCTGTATAGTCTCGTATAGTTTTTATTGAGTTTATTATAACGATTGCCGCCATGTTTCAAAAAAAGTGTTTGCATTATAAAATCATATGGTATAAATCGAATTGTGTTATTTTGTTTGTTGTGTTTCATAATAAATAATTGTTCATTTTTTGCACTCGTTGCGTGTGGTTCTGTGGTGATTATTTTGTCTTGCTTATCATCTTCTTGTTTTTGCTTATCATCATCTGTATGATTCTCATCATCATCTTGAGAATCACACACGTCACAAATATCACAGCTTTCGTTGTTAGAAGATTGTGATTCTGATTCATCATCTTGAGAGTCGCAATAGTCATTTGGATTTCCTAAATAATTTGATTTTTTGAATATTTTCATTGTTTCAAACTGTTCGCATTTTATTCCATTTTTAATTACTCTAATTTCATAATCTGTAAAAGAATCTGTAGGGGATGATTCTGAACTTGTCGATTCATTATTATTATTATTACCGCGATTAATAATATTATTAAAATAAGTTATTAAATTGTTGTACGCTTTATTGACTTTTGTAGAGACTAATACAACTTTATAAGTTAATCGCAACATTGTTTCAGGGAATGCATTACTATTTACGAAAGAATAAATCATATAACCGGCTGTTACAGCAAACATTATTTTTAAATTTACTTCAGGTGCGATATCCGTCTCTCCGCATCCGCTATGAAGTTTATAGTTGTAATTGTTTGGGTTTGGAATATTTGGAACATATTCATTATTGATTTCATATTGAATGATAACCATGTAAGTAAATAAGTATGTGAAATTATGTAAAAATATAATATATATAATAATATAATATATTATATATATTTATGTGATTTACACAAATAATAATATATATGGTAAAATAATAAATGAAATATATTTAATTCTTTTTACACTTTTCAGATTTATATTACCGGATTATAAACTCCGCACGATTTTGCCACTGCAGCACTTCCATCAGAACAGCAGCCATATTTTTTTTTTGCGCAGCCGCCGGCAAGTCTTTTTGGAGCCAATGATTGTTCGGGGTCTAACACAAGAGACGTTCCGCTGGGACATGGTTGGGCTGATATTCCATCATTACAACATCCGTATTTTGTTGCAGTGCAACAGTTACTTCCTTTGTCGTCACTTTTTGCGGTTTTTTTGTCGGGGCAACAGCCGTATTGCGTTCCGGCGCATCCGCCAACGATGTCTTTATGATGGTGAGGGCGAGGCGATGAAGGACAGTTTGAACCGTGATAATTTTTTTTCGCGGTTTTTCCGTCGTCACAACAGCCGAAACGCGTTCCGGAACACCCGCCAATATGTTCATGTTCATGGTGTTTCCACCAGTCACGATTATGCTCATTTCGAGGTTTGCGTTCAGGTCTTAAGTCTGATGTCTTTGGAATTCCGAATACAAAAACAAGAATGGTTGTAATGTATGTCATTAAAATAAATGGTATAAATACAATAAACCATGATATAATTCCAAGTCCTGATGTGCATAACATGTTCAGCGCAATCGTAAAAATTATCATTACAATAAATTTTAAAAATGCAGTATTCATTTCGCCTCTAAACATATCAATAAGTATTTGAATGATTGAAAAGGCTAAATATAATGATGCTGGCGGACAAATGTATTGAAAAATCATTTTTATAAAGTTGAATTAAATGTATTTTATATATTATATATATAATATATAAAATATACACAATAAATAATAAAAATTAGAGAAGCAATGTTTTGCGCCCCCTCTGAACTCCTCAATTATTGACAATAGGTATAATTGGATAGCGTGGTGTACCCTATTTTTTATTTGCGTCTAGAAAATGAAGGTTTTCCATTTTTAAATTTTCCAACAATTTCTCCGACATCATCATTTACGCAAGAATAAATGTCACCATTTTGTTCATTTGTTGTGTAATATGTTACATTTTTGATTAAAACTTCAAAAACTTCTTCTTCTTCTTCATCAGACTCCTTGGTTTCTTCTTCTTCATCCTTGGTTTCTTCTTCTTCTTCATCGGCTTCATCAGCTGCTTTCTCGGATTCATCTTCTTCTTCTTCATCGGCTTCATCAGCTGCTTTCTCGGATTCATCTTCAGCTTCTTCTTCTTCTTCTTCTTCTTCTTCTTCTTCTTCTTCTTCTTCTTCTTCTTCAGCTTCTTCTTCAGCTTCTTCTTCTTCTTCAGCTTCTTCTTCAGCTTCTTCTTCAGTTTCTTCTTCTTCTTCTTCAGCTTCTTCTTCTTCTTCTTCAGCTTCTTCTTCAGCTTCTTCTTCAGCTTCTTCTTCTTCTTCTTCTTGTTCAGAAACAATTTCAAATTCAAAATCATTTTCAGGTTGTTTTTTATTCATTTTATTCGTTTTTAAAAAATCAGTGCGCAATGAACATGGTTCGTCATCGTTATTATTATCTGGAATCAAAGATTCATGAATATTCAATGTAATTGTTGGTTCATGTTCTTCTCGTTTTTCTTCTTCTTCACAGTGTTCTTGTTCTTGCTTCTCTTGCTGTTTCAGTATTTCTACTTGTAATGATAGCTCTGAATTTTTATTATACAAATCTTTGATAAACGGAATTTGAAGTAATGCATCATGAGTAGATTTATATAATTCATAATCTTTAAATACGTCATCAAATGACGTTTTCAAATTATTTTTAATAGAATTTGTTACATCTTTTAAAACAGACGAAATGTCAAATTGAATTCCGCGAATGTCAATAACGCTATTAATACCATTATCAGTTGTTGTTGTATTTTCTTGATTTTCCATTCTCGTTGTGTTCCGTGCGTCGTTTCGTTATATGTAATATAAATATTCGTTTAATATGATTTAGAAAATATTTAATGTAGTATATATATATTGATAGCGAAAACCAACATAGATATATATAATGAATTGTGAAGACCAAGCAGATTTGAACACCAGACTAATGGATACAGTAAAACAAAAATTGGAATACAGACGAAAACAGCAAATTCAATTTATTGTGTCTCAAACAAATTACAATGAATGCGAAGCACTTGAAAAACTAGAATCATGTAGTAATGATGTTGTGAAAGTTGTGAGTGATTATCTAGGCATTACGCCAAAGGAAGACCATACCTTAAAGAAAACAAAAAATCAAAAAGTATATTCTGTAATAAGAGACATTATGGACAAGGGGTCAAATAATTATCGCATGCAGCAAGAAAAAGCTAAAAAAGTTGAAGAGATGAATGAGTTAATAAAGCGTAAACAAGCATATCTCGCAAATGCAAACAATGCCTCAAAAAACCAACCATGCAACGACCTGGAAAATTGCAACGAAAAGTGTCTAGATTGTAATGCTACTAATTGTGAAAATTATGAGAATTGTATAAAGAATAATAATGTTATTTTAAAAGAAAAAATTGATTGATGATATGTGAAATTTTTTTTTATTTTTAATTTATTTTAGTTAATCATTTTACACCAAAGACTTCGTTGATAATATTCGTTTTATTTGATTTTTTTTTCAATTGATTTTTACGAATATTATTGTTTTGAATTATTTTATTTCCAACCAGAAAATCGTTATTGTCTTCGTAAAGTTCGGGCAAAATGTGTGTAAGTGGTTTATTAACCATATAAATAAGCTGTTCGCTTTTAAACAATTTTCGATATTCTATGATGCTAAGGTTTCCGTAAAACTTATTCAGTAAATAGTAAGGATTTGGAGCCGGTTTAATACTCTTGTCATAATTATATATAGGACCATACATGGAATTCAATAAATGATATCGTTCAAATTTTATTGACGTGTCAATATTTTCATTCATAAGAAATGCGACGGCACACTCTGGATGACAAAAACATCCGTAAACATTGCACGTGTCTTTAACCATCGATTTTGGAATGTAAATTGCAGGTGTGTCAAAATCGCACGTGCACCAAAAACACGCAGAACGGTGTGACCCAATGATTTGAAATGTATCATTTTTATTATAGCTTATTTTCAGTTGTGATATTTTCTTCCATATGTCTTTCATTGTTGTATTATTGTCATAATCTACCGAATCGTCATGTTGATAATTCTGTTTGTGTTTTTCTTTCCACTCATTAAATAATTGTAATGAGGATGATGAATCACATGTTGAAGTTGCAGAACAACAATTAGCAAATGTCGAAGGGTCATAAAGCGTGTTGTTAGTTTTATTATTATCAGGCTCATAATAACTGATTGTCCTGATAGGTGAATCGGAATCAACAGAATCTGTGGATGAGTCGGTATAGTTACAAACCTCTGACCCACACACTGTTTGGTCGTTGTAGCACATAATTTCATTCTCATGTTTAATCGCTGATGTATCTGATGATGAGCCTACAATGCTTTCATTGTTTGCAGTATTCAAATCCGACGTTACACATTTTAAATGCAAGATAATGTTTGGAAGCTCGGGAACATTATTATTGTGTACAAGAGTTTCTTGTATTATTTTCCCACCTCTAGGCTTTCTTCCTCTTTTTTTATGGACAACGACGGGTGGAGGAGCACTTGGGTCTAAAATGCTTGCAGTATCTGCGGAAATAATAATTGCATTTGTGTTATTTGTCAAATCTGGTTTAATAAGTCTTTTTCTTCCCCTCTTTTTTTTTTCAACAACAACTGGCGGTTCTGCAATTTCAATAACAATAACATCGGCATTGGTATCGGCATTGGTATCCGCATTGATATCGGCATTGTCACTAGTTTTATTTTCATTTTCTTTTACAGAAACAATTGTTGTTTTACAACTAGGTTCTGAATGAGAAGATGTAACGACATTAATGATTTTTTTTTTCATTATATTTATTTATTTTTGTAATTCTTTATAATATATTATTATTTGGTTTATATTGTTTTATTATATTTTATAACGATTTATTCTCTCTTCTCTCTAATGTTTCACGTTCTTTCTCGGTTTATCAACACATTCATCCAAAGTGGAATCAGGGTTGTCAATGCTATACGGGTCTTGAATACTTAAACACCATGTTTGCGGATATCCACCTTTTATGCAACTTTCATAGTTTACGTCTGAGCCTTGATACGATTCAACAAACGATTCTTTTATTATTTGTTTATTTTTATATAAATAATAAACAAGTGTTTCTAAAATGACAAATACGATGAAAAATATAATTACTAATGCAAATTTATTCATTGTTATAAACAGTATTATAAAATAATGTAAATAATATAATAATATATTTTATTTTACATGTTTGATTTGTATTAAAATTGATTTTAAAATTGACGTATTGTTATAGTGGCTATTTATAGATGTTATGTTATGAAAAGGATTAAAATCATACCAAAACCGAAACCGGAGTTGTTGCTTGTGCCACCACCAATTGTAACAGTTGTAACAAGTGATGAAAAAGAACATGCGCGCGACATGGAAATAATCAATTTAAAAGATGACATTACGGGTCTAAAAAAAGAGCTCATGTATTTAAAAACACAATTTGAGTATTTTAAACAATCGCAACAATGGCAACAACAGTCGCAGCAGACTCACTCGACGCGTGGGTGCAGTTGCGATTTTGTAGAATGGGTAGACACATTGGAAATAACCAGTGAAGACTTGGAAAAGCTATTCAATTCAAAAGATGTTTGTGATTGGGCGTGCAGTTTCGTTATGGATGATTTGAAAAAAAAATCATTTGAGCACGTCCCAATTTGTTCAATTAAAGGGTCAAAAAGCGATATTTTGATATATATTTCTAAAAATTGGACGAAATTGACGGATGAAGATTTGTCGGTTCATTTTGTCAAAAAGATTTTTAAAAAATTACTACGAAGTTTCACAGATTGGAAAAATGAAAACTACAAATTAATAATGATGAATGATAAGATTGGCTCAGTATACCACACAAATAATGCTCGGATTCTAAGTTTTAATGAAAATGCTACAAAATTAAAACTTAAACTGTTTCACACTCTAAACAATATGAATTAAGGAGTCCCCGAAGGGATAGATTTATAAAGTTACCTTACTAAAAACAGGGACTATCAGTAAAGACTTCAATAGAAGCGCCGCCGCTTGAAACTTCTGATTGAAATTGCAGGAGCAAATAGTAACCAATAATGCAGCTGGCATAAACAACCACGGTGTCGCGCATCAAGTATTTAAGAGGTCTAGGTTCTTCAACGGAAAATCGCATTTCTAAAAACTTTGCTAAAAAAAAGACGGTAGATATAACACACCCAACTACAAATATATTATCCATTTGTGCTTTTATACTCTATAAATTCATATATTAATTACTTTTTTTACGAATCAATTGAAAATTCATCAACATCTAAATCTCCAAGACTTACAGGGTCACCGATGCGCAGCGTGTCTTCAGTTTCACCATCGTCATCATCATATCCGTCTTCTTCTTCTTTGCGTTTTGCAAAATTTCGAATGCTTATTTCTTCCAATCTCTCTAAAGTTTTCGGAGCATTTATAAATTCTTCTGCATGTTGTTGAGAATCAGAACCCAAAACTCTTACTCTGTCAATGTCGTCAAATGTGATTGTTTGGCGCTTTGTCGCGTTATCTTCCGCTTCAGCAATGACATTATTATCGACAGCAGCTTCTTGCTCTTGCTGCACTTCTTCTTCTTCTTCAATTATCGGGTCCTGTGATATAATTTCTTCCGTGTCAATAACTTCAGTGTCTTCTTCGATGAATTCATCTTCCATGTAGACCTTTAACAAATGCTCTATTGGGATACTTTCGCGTACCGTGTTGAGAATGCATTCTTTTACTATGAGCTCGAGCTGGCGGTTGTGTTTTTGGATTTGCAAATGCTGTTTGCTTTTTTCAAATAAAAATACATTTGAGTATACTTTTCTAGCGGAATTAATGTAAACCTTGTGAATAAAATCAGATAATTTGGGTATAGCGATGTCGATTTTTTTTTGTTTACTTCCGGCTCGCATGCACGTGAGCATTTTAAGCTGAACAATATGGACACACGTAATCAGTTCTTCAATGTGACCACAACCACTTCGTTCCACAATGCGCGTCGCCTCTTGTTCTATAATTGCAGTATTCCATTTTGGCACACGCATTAAAAAGTTTTGAAATGTCATCAAGTATTTTGGCGCCTCATCATTATCAAGGCAGAGTCTCCATGCTTCATCAAAAATAGATTTTAAACCATATATTACGTGTGGTGTTAATATGTTGATAAGACGTGCGCAAAACTCATTTCGCGACTCTTGCAAATTTCCAAGCACAAAATCGTCCATTTCAGAAATGTTAAAACTTGCTTTACATGAACGATATATTTTCTAAAGTCAAATCGCTACGAAATATTAAGAAATATAAAATAAATAACATTAATAATTTTTCATTTCTAAATTCTTTTTTTATTTTTTGAAATGTAATTAAATATTCATATTTTTTAAGGTCATCAATTTTAGAGTTTTGCTCAATATAATAAAGCAAATCAACACTGCAAAATGCCTTGTTATATAATTTCGTAATCAATAACATGCATTCTGAAACGATACTTTGCTTTTTATTTTGAACTTGATTCGGTGGCAGCGGCGACGGCTGTACTTCCAGGCAAACATCATGATACTTTTTTATTATTCCGGTTAACAGAGTTTTCAAATATAATCTACGGGTCGTATCGATGTCTTTAAAAGTGTAGACGTGATTCAAGTTGTATGTGTGTAAATTTGTTACACAATTATTTATAATAGGTTCCGGAACATATATTTCGCAAAATCTTGATAAGATTGGTTTCAGTAATTTATATTTATCTTCAACAATGATAAAAAAGCGGGTAGAACGACTAAAAAGTTCAATACAGCGTCTTAAAGCGGATTGAGCGTCAATTGTGAGTTTGTCTGCATTTAGAAGGACAACCGTTTTAAATATGTCACCATCTTTCAAGTCTACATTTGTTTTTGAAAAAAATTTTAATTCTTCTCGAATGAACCGAATGCCTTTTCCATGAGCACAATTTACATTCATTACATAATTTTGTATTGCTAATTTATTTCCATTGTACACATTGTTAATAAAATCAGTTACAAGAACATTTTTTCCGCACCCGGATGCACCGTGGAAAATAATATTGGGAATTTTTTTTTGTTTTATAAAGTAGTCTAATTTATCTTTGATATCGCAATGTATTTTCAACTTTTTTGTTTCAGAATTTGTATTTGTATTTATTGTATTCATAATGTGTGTAAATTATGTAATTTATGTAATTTATGTAATTTATGTAATTTATGTGATTTATTTGTATAATATTAAATATATCAAAAAGTATATTTAATATTATTAAGTAATTAATTATTATATTGTTATATGCACAAATACTTTCAACAATACTTTTAATGTTTTTTCAACACGTATGATAAATTACGTTTATATTTTGTTGGAATAATATGTTCGCGGCAGACCGGTTTTCCTAACAAAAATGTGAGATAGTTGAACCGTTTTCCATATTCGAACTTCTTTTCTCCATAGTATAATACGAATCCGGCGATGCCAATGCATATTAGTAGATAACCCAAAATATTATCAATTTGATTGTACTTGTCTTTTAGTTTCTTATCGGTGGTATTTGTCATTTCATTAATAATAATAAATTTTATGCACAAAATGATGAAAAATAGCAAGAAGAAATTTTTATCCATTCGCGTTAAAATGATAAACAGACAATATAATGCAATCGCTTTAGAAAATACAACACTGGTTATTTTGGAAGATTTTTCTGAAGTTAGAACAATTGCAAAAAATAAAATAAAAAATGCGAGAAAATGCTTACAGTAAATATTTTCTGTGAAAAGTCTTTGGACTTGACATGGAAACAGCGGCGCAACAAAATTTCCACCTAAAGTCACAAAAAAAATAAAAAGAGGATTTATAACATTAAAATCCAAGTTGAACGCATTCATTATACAATATAATATATAATCTATATTTTAATTTTATCAATATCCTCTCTACCATATTTTGAAAATATGTGTCGATACTTACTTATCCATAGTTGTATATCAAAAGCACTATCAAGTTCTTCTACTTCTTGTAAATACAAGGTATACCTTCGTGTTATTATTTCTCTTTCTTCAAATATCAAATCGCTTATTTTTTTTTTTATTGACTGTATTTTACAATTCATTTTATTAATTATACTGGTATATATATATATATATATATTGATAAATAAAAATAAATATGTCAATATGTATATCAGAAAACACAAGTGTTTGCGTTACTGCGTCGGTATAAACTCCCAATTGAGTTCAAAGCATATTTTTTTCCATATTTCATCTTGCTCTATTTGTTTCTCTCTGTCTTTAAGCAGGGGGAAATAAGGAAGGAATTGTGTTTGTCCAATTAATTCACACAGTTTGTAAATGGTGTAATAATAGTTTAAAAAATTGACGCGGTCATCCGGGCAAAACTTGGCATAAGGTCCCTGTATTTCCATAAAGAGATTGCATAACAGCTCTTCTAAATTGGGTGTCATTGTGGGCGGTTTGATGCCGAGTTTATCTTTTATGAAAGGAATGTGTTCATAAAATTTATTGTAACCGAGTTTTTTCAGAATATCTTTTGCTTTTGAATTTGTAAACTTGGAGAGACTTATTCTCTCCTTTTTAATTTGTAATTTAATATTATCAATAACTTCTGGTGGAATTTGTGTGGTTTCTTTCGCTTGAAACTGTGCCATAATTTCTTTAAAATGATTAATGCGCTTATAAGCATAAAAACACGCCTCTTTGGGCGGCTCTTTATACGACGGTTTTTCATTTTCAATCAAGTATACAACATATTTTGAACAATTATTGCACACGAGAATGCCTTCATGTTCGACTGGAATCAGTTCGCCACTTTTGCAATACTGGCAAGTCCCGGTCTGAAATACGAAATCATTCACGTTGATAAATGACTGGTCAATATTTGATAAAAACTTTTTTACATTGTTGTCGTTCATTGATGTCAATTCATTAACACGTTCTGTAGAAGTATCGATTTTAAAAAATGAATTTAAAATCTTTGTTTTATTATTTCCATTTGATATTTCCTTTTTATTTTCAAAATAATCGAAAATGTATTTGGAGTTATTCAAATAGTATTGTTTTATATTATTTTTGTGAGTGCGAAGTTCAGTTTTAATTTCAGCCAGTCGGTCTTTTATTTCAAGTTGTTTTTCAATTGGAATTTTACTTTTATTTACATTTTTTATTCCACTGGTCTCATCATCGGGATTGGCATTGTCGTCAGTGTCGTAATTATGTTTGTCAAGTAAAGTTTCTTGTAATTTTTTTTTTTCGTTTAAAAGACAGGGAATGATAACATTTTCAACATTTGAAAAATACAACTGCATTTCTCTGTGTCGGTTATCTAGAGTGGTAATACTTTTGTCATCTACTATGATTTTTTTATTTGTTTTATATTTAAACGACGGCATGAAAAAATAAAATTACAAAAAATAATATTATGAATATTTTGATATATAATATAATATTAAAAAACTTTAATAAGAAATTTATGTATATATTATTATTTTAATTTTATAATTATGATTTTAATAAATTACAATAAACAAAATAAATTTTAGAAGAAAAACATTTATTTTGTTTATTGTAATTTATTAAAATCGGCAAATGTCAAGTAAGATTTTCTCATTTAATCATAACAAAATAACTTTTATAAACCATACAATTTAAAAATAAATTTCATAAATAATATTATGGCGGACAAGGTAGACGATAAAGTAGACAAGTGTACTATAAATCGCGGCTCAGCAATTGACAATTACAATGACAGTAATAACAACTTTGAATGTCATGAAATGAGTGTTTTAATAAAACATTTAGAAAATAATTGGACAATTAAAAAAAATGTAAATTATCATGATAAAAACCTTGGTAAAAAAGAAAAGGAATACATTTTAAAGAAAACCACAGGACGAGATGTTAAAATGAAACTAATAAGATTAAAAAGGTATTTTAAAGAAGAAGATGAAGATAAAGATAAAGGAGAATTGTTAAACAAAAAATATGAAAACAGATATAAACCAAATATGAAATTGTCTGATGATTGTTTAAGAAAATTTATATATAATGCTTTAGAAAATGAATGGAAATTGAAAAAAATAGGCAACAAATATTTTTGTTCAAAAAGACACAAGGGTGATAAGCGTGTTTATGAAGCCGGTTATTTGAAAGATTTTTTATTAGATAATTTTACATTTTAACGATTTTCAATAATATTCCAAGTATTTATTGATATTCTTTTTTTTGTTTAGGTGTTTTTAATGCAAGAGGTTTTCGATAAGTATTGAGTATTTTTCATAGTAGAATTTAATTAAATGAATTAATTTAATTAAATTAAACAAAAAACGTAAAATTTTTTTCTTTAGCAATATTATAACAATATAAAATGGCAGGAGGATTAATGCAACTTGTAGCCTATGGCGCCCAGGATGTTTATCTGACGGGAAACCCTCAGATTACTTTCTGGAAAGTGTCTTACAAACGTCACACCAACTTTGCAATGGAGTCTATTGAACAGACTTTTAACGGACAGGCTGATTTCGGTCGTCGCGTGACTTGCACCATTAGCCGAAACGGCGACCTTGCATACCGCACTTACCTTCAGGTAACTCTTCCTGAAATTAACCAGAGTATGAGAAATAGTGTCGCATCTGGTGTCACCGGTGTTTATGCCCGTTGGCTCGATTTCCCCGGTGAACAGCTAATCTCTCAGGTTGAAGTTGAAATCGGTGGTCAGCGCATTGACCGCCAGTACGGTGACTGGATGCACATCTGGAATAACCTCACTTTGCCCGTTGACCAGACCGCTGGTTACTACGGAATGGTTGGAAACACCACCGAACTCACCTTTATTACCGACCCTTCATTCAATGATGTTGACGGTCCTTGCCAGAGCAACGCCCCTCGTCAAGTTTGCGCTCCCCGCAATGCTCTCCCTGAAACCACTCTCTATGTGCCATTTCAGTTCTGGTACTGCCGCAACCCCGGTCTTGCCCTTCCCCTTATCGCTCTTCAGTACCACGAAGTCAAGATTAATCTCGATATTCGCCCCATTGACGAGTGTCTGTGGGCTGTTGGCTCTTTGAACACCGCTGCCTGCGCCATTGATGGTGGTCGTGTTACTGCCGCTTATAACCAGTCTCTCGTTGCCGCATCCTTGTATGTTGACTACGTGTTTTTGGACACTGATGAGCGCAGGCGCATGGCTCAGAACCCCCACGAGTACCTCATCGAACAACTGCAGTTCACCGGTGATGAATCCGTTGGTTCCTCTTCCAACAAGATTAAACTCAACTTTAATCACCCCGTGAAAGAACTCATTTGGGTCGTTCAGCCAGATCAGAACGTTGACTATTGTTCATCCCTGGATTGCAATCAGCTTCTCTACCGTCTTCTCGGTGCTCAGCCCTTCAACTACACTGACGCAGTTGATGCTCTTCCCAATGCCATTCACGCATTCGGAGGTCCTGATGCCGTTGAACAGTACATTGATGCTTCCGGTCTCTTCTATGATGCCGGTGCAGGCGACGAAGACATCCCCACAGCTGATCAGTGGTGGACTACTAGTCCGACAGTGAACCATGGTGGTGCTTACAACCAACCCAACTTCGATAGTAAAATGAACTCCGGTGTGTCTGATGCCGGCACCTTTGTTCTGTCCGAGACCTCTCTTCCCCTGCATTGCTGGGGTCAGAACCCCGTCGTGACTGCCAAACTCCAGCTCAACGGCCAGGACCGCTTCTCTGAGCGTGAAGGAACTTACTTCGACCTCGTTCAGCCCTACCAGCACCACACCCGCACTCCCGACACCGGTATCAACGTGTACTCATTTGCGTTGAGGCCCGAAGAGCACCAGCCCTCTGGCAGTTGCAACTTCTCCCGCATTGACAATGCAACTCTTCAGCTTGTTCTTTCCAACGCCACCGTTGAGGGAACCAAGACTGCCAAAGTTCGTGTCTATGCCACCAATTACAACGTTCTCCGTGTAATGTCCGGCATGGGTGGTCTTGCTTACAGCAATTAAACCGTTTTTCCGAATTACAATTACAGTTACAATTTTATTTTAATTATTTTAATAATATGAAATATAATTAAAATAAAAATTAAAACAAAAAGAAAAATAGTATAAAACACAAATGGATATATTATTTTAAATATTATTTTTATTTTCACCAACGCCTGCAATAAATCCGTCATCCACTGCTTGGGCGGCAGCACTGTCATTATTATTTAAACTGAACCATTCAATAAATTTATCATCATTTTCAAATTTATAAGGTTGATTGAATTGGTTATAATTATTATTATAATATATAGATTCTGTATCAATTATTGTAGGATAAACTTTTAATAAAATATTATTAATTGATGCAACATTTTTTACTAGAGTATTATTACATTTATTAGCAGCATCAGAATCTGATATCCATATTCCTTTATTCATAAAAAACATATTATTACAAGATGTTCCAATTTCAGCAAAAACTATTTTTACATTCATCATTAAATATACTTGATAAAGTAAATCATTGGCTCCATTCCATACTTGCAGACCATTAGTAAAGTAGTTAGTAGGAAAAAAAATTTCAAAAAATCCATTATTCCATTTAATGAAATCGGCAATTTTTGAATTATTAGTTATAGATGTATTAAATCTTTTATGCCAATAAGTTGTAATATTATATATTCTTCTTGAAATCCAAAGTTTATCATAAAATGGATGACCTTTATATTTTTGATAGGCAACATTTTTTAAATTTTCTATAATCGAAAAATAATTATTGTTAATAAATATATGATTTTCTATTAATGGTTTGGAATATATGTGATAAGTATAATATAAAAAATCTCCTTTATAATATTTATTATTATCTGTATAAATAAAATCTGAATCATTGAAACATGATTTAATTAATTTCATAAAATCAGAATTATATATTCTTTGATTAGAAATTACCTTAATATTTTTATTATTTATTCTATTATTTTTCAATTCATTTATATAAAATTGTATTAAAAAAACTAATTCATTCATTTCATGATGAAAATGTCCATATTCTTTGTGTTCAATGTGTTCAATTACAAAATAAATATTATTATCATCTAAATGAATCAAATCATTTTCATTATATGTTAAATCAAATTGATTTAAATTATGTAAATGAGAATGAATAATTTTATTTTCTAGTAAAGTTAAATGAATATCATTACTATATTTATCTTTTAACTCATTTATTGAAATCTCCATTATATATGTATATATAATATATATATATATATACATATACATATATATAATAAATCAATATAAATTATTATGATTTTTAATAAGTATTTATTCTAAATAATCTCTAGAATGTCATTATTATTTAAACTGAACCATTCAATAAATTTATCATCATTTTCAAATTTATAAGGTTGATTGAATTGGTTATAATTATTATTATAATATATAGATTCTGTATCAATTATTGTAGGATAAAC